>Ga0255340_1005509_pt1 | contig 11515 bp, 6 predicted proteins | sample wastewater_treat_7_FD_192417 | JGI IMG/M metagenome (GOLD analysis project Ga0255340, IMG submission 192417) | Wastewater microbial communities from Lulu Island WWTP, Vancouver, Canada - plant10 | ecosystem: Engineered > WWTP > Wastewater > Unclassified | place: Canada: Vancouver, British... | reverse complement strand
GTTGCCATTCGCGGTCACTCAGGTCAGTCGTATATCGCATCCCCAGCGTACTGCGACAAGGAACGCCAAAAGTACAGCCTTTTTCTCGATTTTTTCAGCTTTTTTGACTTTTCAAACAGGCTCTAAGGAAGCACTGATTTAACCACGAATAGACACGAATCAACACGAATATCCCGACCAAAAACCTTGATTTTATTGGCGTGCATTGGTGTGCCGTCGTGGTTGGTCTGAATTATTCAGCGTTTCCCTAAAGGTCAGGGCCGGGCCCGAATCTGCCGCAAAAATCGCTGCGCCGGGATGACCGCCTTTGTCCGGCGCCATATCCGGTTCATCCGGTAGCGAAACCGGGCCGGGCGGGGCAGCCGAAAGGAAAAACCTTCCTCCATCGCGTCAACGCAAGGATGGCAGGTGCCGCACGGGCGCCCGGCCCGGGGCCGATGGCAAAACCAGGAATCGAGCAAAAGATCCCGGAACCCGAATTCCCCGGCCTGCCGCAGCATTTCCAGCTTGGTCAGATCGTACACCGGATAGCGGAAGGGTTGGAAAATGAGCATGTCGGGATCGGCCAGCGGGGTCCGCAGGCGCGCGTCGTCGGCGTCCCGCTCCAGGAATTCGCCCAGATAGGCGAACACCGGCTCGCGCGGGCGCAGCGCATTTTTTTCGATGGACAGTTCCAAGTCCGTGTACCCGTGTTGCGCGGCAAAGCGCGGCAACCACTCAAACTGGGGGCCCACGCGAAACCGCCGCGCCAATGCCTGGAACCGGTGGGTGATCTCGGGGTGAGGGGCGATTTCCGAGACAAGAAAAACCCGGGTGGGCCGCAACAATCCGGCCGCCTCTGGACTGCGTGCTCCGAGCTTGCGCCGGATCACATCCATGGCCGCCAGTTCGTGCAACGTAGAACGGCGCTGGTGCTCGAGCAAATAAAATGGTTGCACCGCCCGTTTTTCCCGGAGCACCAGGCTCAAGAGACGGAAGGTCGAATCGAAACCGCCCGACCAGAGCAATCTGGTCTCCTCCGCCTCCGGGTTCGGTACCTCCGTGGACGACGACAATGTTGGATACATAGGAAACAATCTATAGCGGTTTAACTAAAACTGTGGCCGTGACGGGAGCGCGGGCTTTAGTCCGCTTCCGCGTGATTTGCCGGCGGGCATTGAAGCGGCGTCAACGCCGCGTGCCTCGGGTAAAGGCAAATCGGCCGCCGTTTAGTGGATTGGCTCTAGCCGTGCCCCACGGCAGCAGAAACCTCAGCCGCTGGACCGGTCGCCAAGCCGGATGCTCGCGGTTAGGATACCCCGGAAGGAGCGTGGATTTTCAGCGGTTAATCGGATGGGTGGTGCCGAGCAAGACCGGTTCCGTAAAAGGTGCAATAGTTCCCACGGCTTAAACCGCTTCCGGCGGTCTTTCGCCCGAGAGGGCCATGTGTTGGTGAACCAACTCATCCAATCGCCGCGCAATCGCCTCGCGGGAGAAGCATTGCTGAAAGCGCGCGTGGGCGGCATCCCCATAATGCTGGTAGTCTTCGGGGTGGGCGGCCACTCGTTGCACCGCGGCGGCCAGCGCGGTGCGGTTGTTCTCCACCAGGATCCCCGAAACCCCATCCTGAAGGTACTCCCGGATGATGCCGGTGTTTGTGGCGATGATGATTTTCCGCTGCTGCATGTGGCTCAGCAGAACGCTCTGGCCCGCCGCGCCCGTGTCGTAGGCAATGGGAACAATGCAGGCCAAAGCGGCCTGGGCATACGCCTCAAAGGTCGCAAACGGCACCTCACGCAACACCGTGATATTGGCAGGAAGACCGGCGGTGGGCACGTTGGTGTTCAACGAACTGCAAATAATCACCAGTTTGGAGGACACCTGCCGAAAGACCTCGATGAGGGCAGAGTAATCGCGGCTGGTGTAGCCGCCGCTGAAAAAAAACGTCCTGCCGGCCGTAGCCAGTTGCCGCGCGATCCGTTCGTCCGGAACGCTCCGTTGCGGGCTCATGTCGCCATAAGAGATATAGAGCAAGCGGTATAATTCGAATCCCAAAGCGCGGGCATAGATTGCTTTCTCGAATTCGGAGAACAGCAGGTAGCGCATCCGCCGGGAATCCAACAGGCGGAAAACCGGGCGCAGGCGGCGCAGCCACCGCGGACTATGGATGAAGAGCCCCAGCCACCAAACGTGCCGGCACCGGGGCAGCAACCCTAGTTTGAGCAGGCAGGCAACCGCCGCCGCCATCGGACCGGTGGAAACGATTTCACGCGCCCGGCGCAGACGCGGCAGATTCCGCACGGCATAAAGCAGATCGCCCGCCAGATCCCGGAAATGCGCCAGCCTGCTCTTCGAGCCAGGATCCACCGGCAACCGGCAGAGATCTTCAAAACCATGCCGCTCCACCAGATACCGGCACATGTGGCGGTGCGCATTGCCGCAGTGCCTTATGATCAGGCGTCCGGATTCCGCCTCGCCGCCAGCACACTCCGCTGAATCATTTGCCGACATAAGCGTTTGGGTTGTGTACTAGGATATGGGGGGCGTCAGAAATCCCGCCGGTTCCATAATTCAATGCCGAAGGTGGCGCAGGTTCGGCTCAGATGGTAGGCGCCTTTTTCGAGACACCGGATAAGCCGGTGTGGCCCCAGGCAGGCCCCAATTGGCACGGCCAAGGCATAAGCGAGCACGGCGATCAACGATTTCAGGAAAAGAAACATCCGGCGCCCCCGGCTCATTCCCGCCGTGTAGCGCCGGACATTGTAGCCGTTGACCAGGGACCGCCGGATCCAATACCAGCGCGTCCAACGGACGGGCGGCACGACTTCGTACACGGGCGCTTCCTGAACGGCGACAAACCGGCAGCCCCGCGCCATGGCTTGACGGAAGAATTCCTGGTCCGAACCGCCGGTCTTGAATTGGGGATCAAAGGCGAGGCCGTGTTGGTCAAAAACCGCCTTCTTGAGGAGCACGTTGCCGGTGCGAGTCTGGCGCCAATGCAACAGCGTGCCGGTGCGCCACGAGGGCAGCTCGCACAGGCCGGATTTCACCAGCCAAGCCGGCGGCGTTTGGGCAAAGAACGGATACACCGGGCCCAGGGCGCCATCCACCGCGAAAGTACGGATTCCCTGATACATCTTCAGCAACCAGTCGGGCGGCGGAAATTCATCGTCATCAATGATGCCGATGTAGTTGCCGCGGGCGAGGCGCAGCGCGTGATTGCGCACGGCCGGGATGGTGCGTTCCGGCTCCACGGCATAAGTGAGGTCCAGGTCCAATTCGGCCGTCAGCCGGGTGACGGTTTCGCGGGCGGATCCGGGGGCGTCGTTATCCACCACCACCAACGAGAAAGTGAACCGGCCGCCGGTTTCCTGCCCGGCCAGATTGCGGAGCAACCGCTCGAGCAATTCAGGGCGCCGGTAGGTGGGAATGCAGACGGAGATGTGATCCGGAGTAAAACTCATGAATACGGGATGTTGCGTATCAGGTTGCGGAGCCACCATTGAAGGCCGGCGCTGGTGCGGGGCGTTGGGATGGAAACGGGAGGACCTGATCGTCAGATGCCAATGACGCCGCACGACGCACCAATCCGGTACAGGAAACTAATAACAGGAGTAAGATGCTCCCGAGTTGGCTGGTAAACGCATTGATGGAAGATTCAGAGACGCCATGGAGTAGGATTATGAGCAGGTAGCTGATGGCCAGCGCCCCCCAATCAGCATCCTCCATGGAGGCTTGCCAGGCCGCTTGGGCCACCGATAACCAGAACAGCGCAAAGAGGAGCAACCCCAGTCCCCCCAATTCGTTGAAGATCTCGAGATATGCGTTATGGGCGTTGCTCATGCGGTGTAGTTCCCGCGTATCCGGCGTCCAATAGCTTTCAAAGCCGCAGCCGAGAACGGGGCGCTTCATAGCCTGGGGCACCATTTCAGCCCAGGTATCAGCCCGGCCGGTGAGGGTAGCATCGCGGCCCATTGCGCCCCCAAGCTTATCGCCCAACCCTTTTCCGCTCAGCGGCAAACCGATTCCGACGCCGATGAGAGCCAGCACACTGAACGTCAGCAGCGGGCGACGGAGCTGGGTGCGACGATAGCGGAGCCAACCCAAGACTAGTATCGTGCCGATCCCCAGCAGGAAGGCGGCAATGGACGTAGCCGAATTTTTCCCTTCCGGCAGGAACAGCATGTACAGCCCAATGAGCAGGATCACGCCTTCTCCCCCGGCGTGGAGACGGTTGACGGATTGGTCGCGTCGCTGCCAACGTCGGAAGACGGTCCAAAGCAGGAACAGGAGGGCGATGAAGCAGACGATGCCGAGGCCATTTTTTTGCGTAGCAACCCCCACCCACATGCGCCCACCACTCCACCGGTGGAATTCGATCCCGTAGTGCGGAAAGTATTTGATGAGCACAATGGAAAAGGGCAGCAGGATGTACGCAAAGCGGCGGAGAAGGCTCTCGACGGTCTGGCGCGGATTGTTTTCGCTCAAAACAACCAAGGCCATGACGATGGCTACAAACTGGCGGCCCCAGCGTTTGAAGGTTACGAACGTAAGGTCCGCCCAAAAGCAACTGATTAACATGAAGCCCAGCAACAGGAAGGGCCAGGGCTGATTGCGAATGGCTGCTGGCCAATCGAAGGACCGGCGGACCAACACGATCAATCCCCATACCAGTAGGCTAATTTGGAACCGCTGGTCCCACGGGCTGCTCCAAGCATCGCCGCTGGAGGCGCCTAACCAGTGAACTAGCGGTTTGGTCGTGACCGAGAACAGCCAGAGGGTTGGCAGCCAGGCCACCGGCGATACGAGCGGAGACAATCGGCGATCGAATCGCAGCATCCACCCGACAAAAGCCGTACAGAGCAGCAAGGCAAGGAGAGGAGGCATGAAGTTAGGAGAGAAGGCCTGCGGTTACCGCAAACCGCCCGGACCCGCGATGCGGGGGCGTTCTTGATCCACGAGGTCGCCGCTCCGCAGAAGGCGCACTCCCATCGCGTTGCGTGCTCAGCGCCCGAGCCTCCCAGTGGAGTAAATTGCTGACGCCAGTGACGGAGGCTGCCATGGCGCCGCCGTAGGCGTAGCAGGCACTGTGTTGGCTGCAAGGAATCACCGCGCAGCACTGCAAATCTGAGCCGCGGAACGCCATCAACACCCGCACGTACGCTCCCAGCCCTTGAATCATCCGTTCAAGGGTCCGTCGGTGCCTAAAGGGCCTGGCCGAATGACGGAAGATTTTCGTAATGAGTGCATGAACGGCCCCGGCGTATTCCAAGCCAGAAACTACTCGCACGCTTTTCTTCTCGGAGCTGCGGATGCTGTTTCGGTGCTACACATAAATGCAGCTTCACGATGATTCCTCGTATCATGCCTGGTTGTACAAGGCGGCGCGTACAGCAAGTCCCCCGACTCTTCCAGAGTTGGCACGAAACACGGTGTTGGTGCTTGGCGGGAATGATAATCTCTACGCTGTGTGGGGCGGCGGAAGGGAGCGTCAGGCGGCGGTCGGTGAGGCAAGGACCGCGAGAATGCGTGCGGCGGTCTGACCGTCCCACAGAGGGGGGATGGTGCCGGTTTTGGCGGCGCCGTTCAGGGCGGCCTCAAAATCGGCGCGCAACCGTTCCACCGTCGTCAGCCGGTTGCTGCCGAGGGTTACGGTGACCGGGCGCTCCGTGTTTGGACGCAAGGTCAGGCAGGGTGTGCGGAACCAGGTAGATTCCTCCTGCAACCCACCCGAGTCGGTGAGGACCAGGCGCGCGTTCTCAGTCAGACAGAGCGAATCGTGATAGCCGACCGGTTCGATGATCTTGAGCGCGCCGTCACCGGCCCCGGTAATCCCGTATTCCGCCAGCATTTTCCGGGTGCGCGGGTGCATGGGAAACACCACGGGCAGGCGCTGGGCGAGGCGGGTTAATTCGCGCATGATGGCGCCCAGGGAATCGCGGGAATCCACGTTGGCCGGACGGTGGAGCGTCACATAGGCGAACTGTCCAGGGGTGACGCCGGCCTTTTGCAGAATCTGACTTTGACGGGCTTGGGGGAGGTTGGCGATCAACGAGTCAATCATGATGTTGCCCACCAGTTTGATTTTCGCCTCCGGCACGCCTTCCCGGCGGAGATTTTCATTGGCGTCCTCCGAAGGCGTCGGTAACAAGTCCGCCAGCGCGTCGGTGACCAGCCGGTTGATTTCCTCGGGCATGGTGCGGTCCCGGCTGCGCAACCCCGCTTCAATGTGCGCCACTTTCACCCCCAGCTTGGCGGCCACCAGCGTGCAGGCCATGGTGGAATTCACGTCGCCCACGACGATGACCCAGTCCGGCAGCGCCGGGGCGGCGGCGTCCGGATTCCCCCCGGATGACTCCGGACCGCCTGTTTTTGACGGTGGGGGAGCAAAAGCATGGAGCAACACCGGTTCGAAACGGCGCATGATTTCCGCAGTCTGCGCGGCGTGCGAGCCGGAGCCGACCTCCAAATTCACCTCCGGTTGCGGAATCCCCAGCTCGCGGAAGAAAACTTCCGACATCTTTTCGTCGTAGTGCTGACCGGTGTGGACCAAACGATAATGGATGGGGCGCCCCGGGAGGTCTCCCGCCGCCGTCGCCGCGCGATGGTGGCGCTGGAGGGCGTGGATGAGCGGGGCGATTTTCATGAAATTGGGCCGCGCCCCGGCGATGAGAAGGAGTTGGAGAGGGGTGTTCATGGTCAAAGAGGGGAAGCGATCATCCGCGGGCGGAAGATTCCGCCAGTTCAATGATGGTACGCACCAAGTAATTCAAGGTGCGCCGCGAGGTGGTTTCCTCCAGGGATTGCCGCAGGCGCTTGATCAACGGGATTTTTTGTTCCACTTCCGCCAAAGACTCCACCAGGGTCAGGCGCCCGGTGGCGCAGAGGTGGCGGTCCACGGCACCGATGGTGCCGCGGAAAATGCTGTACACCGGGACGCCCAGAGCGGCGGCTTCCCGGTTCATGGTGCCCCCCCCGCTGACCACCAAATCCGAATGCCAGATGAGATTCAGGCCGTCCAGCGCCGCTTGGGGAATGAGGGTCTGATGATTCTGAAACCAAGCCGGCCAGTGTTGCCGGATGAAATTTCCCTGCTTCTGATTGCGCGGCAGCAGGACCACCCGCACCCGCGGGTCGCGGCAGGCCCGGTGCATGAACGCGGCAAACAGTTTTTCGCTCTCCGGATTGTGATAGTGGGCCTCGGTCGCGGGGGGACGGACGGTAACGACCAAGTCGTCCGGTTGGACGCCCAATTGGGCCAAAGGCGCAAAGTCCGGTTTCAGTTTCCACGCATAGACGTCTTCCTTGATGCCGGGGTATTTGCGAATCCGCGGCGCCGGAAAGCCCAGGGCGTCATTGGGGATCACCTCGGGCGCCATCAGCCAGGTTGGCTTCATCAGCGCGGGAAACTGGCAGTACTCGTAATCCTCAATCAACAGCGAGGGGAGGCGCAGGAGGTTGGCCAGAATGAGTTGCGACCGGGCGCCGTGGGAAACCGCCAGCGCGGGTTTCTCCCGCAGGACCAAGGGGGCCAATTGCCCGGCGCGATAGACCAACCCCGCGCCTTTCAACAACCGATGCCGGCCATAGTGCCGGCCCACCGTACGACAGGGCAACCCTTTCTTGGCGGCCAGATCGCAGACCTGAAACGCGTCCCGCGCAGTGACCAAGACCGGCAGACCTTCCGCTTGCAGCGCCTCGAGAATCGGTTCAAAAAATGGCACATGCGGGGTGTTGTCCAAGTCAATCCAGATCTTCGGCTTTGATTTCATAACCAAGGGTGTAATCCGGGGCCCGCTTTTCTTGGGCGCCAACCCAGAGGATATGGCCCACTGGGCCACTTCGCGGGGCAGCGCGTGCCAATAGCGTCCCGCGTGGCGGTCGCGCACATGACGCAATAACGCCGTGTAGTGGTCCACCGGAAAAGTGCGGGCGGTGGCGGGTTGGTCGGGAAACTGGAGATAATCGGGATGGACATTGACCAGGGCCATGCCGCCGTGTTGCGCAATCCAATCCAGTTTGCGCCACCAGAGCGCCGGCGTGCGTTCCCGGAACAACAAAAAAAGGGTGGAATCCTGCGGTAACGTGTAGGGGAGTTCGAGATAACCCGGGCGCGCCAGGGGTGGCGATGCAGAGGCGATTCCCGGGGACGGACTCTGCTCACCCGTCGCGGCGGACGTTTTCCGGGCGTCGGAGGTGGGAGCGGGCGAATTTTCCGCCGGCACCCAAAACGGAAAAAGGGTGTGCCGGCCGAAAGGTTGCGGTTCAAAGGGATCGGTGTCAAACGTGGAGGCGTCGTATTGGATTTGCAGGTCGTGCAGCCAATCCAGTTGGTGCAACATGAACCCGGACCGGAACCCCACGGCGCCCCAGTCCCGGAGATACGCGTTGATGCGGGCCGCGTGCCGGACGAAATCACGCCGACAACGGAAGAGATGGCCATCGTGACGCAGATCGTGAACGCCGACCTCGAAGCCGCGGGAGGTCAGCCAGGCGCGGAGTTCGGCGGGTACGCGATACGTCCCTTCCGGAATAAAATTGAAGGCGGACCGGAAGCCGAGGCTCATTTCGAGTTCGGCCAGCGCCCGGACCCGGGCCACGCCTTCCGGCCCCTCCACATCGTGGGTGAGGACAAAGGCAAATTGCCGGCCCTCCGGCCAGCCGGGCCAGCCGGGCGGCGGTTGTTCCGAGCCGGGGTAAATGGGCCAGATATCCCCCGTTCGCGCCCGTTTACGCACGGCCCAAAAGCGGCGGATGGCCATCCGCGCCGACCAAGGAATCAACGGTTTAACCCGGTAATAAAGGCGGTTGAACAACACGTTAATTCAAACGCGTCTTGCCGATTTTCTCTTCCCGGCCCCGATTTTTGATAGGCAACATTCGGCGTGAATTGAAGCCGAAGCGGACGAATCAAATTCCGCGATGCGGCAGGCGAAAGCGGGAATTCTGTGAATCATCTTTCGCGAACGCATGTCCGCGCCGATAAAAACAGGCAGACTCCGTCCCCGTCAATTCGCCGAGGCGATTGACTGCGGCGCCGTCAAGGCCCGAAACATCGCTCAATTGATCCGTCAATTCGGGAGATACCAAAGCGGGCGCCAGCGCGGGCACATGACGCCGCGGCGCACCGCAACGTCCGTGCTCAGCCGGCTATTCCCGATCAAATAGAGGCATCACCCGGTTTCGCGCCGCCGGCAAGGCCGGCAGCCGTTACCTTTCCGGCCGGTAATCCGGCCAGTTTCCTGGGTCTTCCGCCGGTTGCCCGTAATGGCAACCGAACCGCAGACCCGCATTTCAAATTCACCACCGCATCCCGCCCGGCTCAAAGTTCCTGGCTGAGCCGTTTGGGCACGTAAGCGCGGTGTTTATTCAGCACCGTGGCCACGTTGGCGCGCGATTCCCGCAACAGATTTTGCGCGCGCTGCACCACTTCGCGCCCGGTCTTTTCCGATTCCACCACCATCAACACCATGTCCATGAACGTGGATAGGCGTGGGGTAATACTGGTCTGCATGACCGGCGGCATGTCAAAAATAATGTAATCAAAATCGCTGGCCTTCATCTTGGGCACCAGGCTGGCGATGCGCTTGGGCAGCACGCGGGGCAGATTCTGGTTGACGCTTTCCTTGGCGGTGACCAGATAAAAATTCTCGGCCACGCAGGCGTCATCCCGCTTGTCGGCCTCGAGTGCCTCGGAAAGGCCGCGGGCGGGTTTACCGTGATAAAACTGTTGCACGGCGGCCTGCTCCTGGTTCATGTCCACGAGAAGCACGTTGCCGTCGCCGGTCTCGGACAGCGCCGCCGCCAACCCTGCGGCCACCGTGGTCACCCCCGCGCCCGGCGCGCATCCGGTCACCGCCACGAGCTTGGGTTTGTGGTTCATATCGTGGATTTCAAAATGGGTGACCAACCGGTCGCGCAACCCCTCGTAATAGGCGTGCAACGATTGATTGCGTTCCCACGGAATGAGCGCCTGCCCCGCCGCCGCGCCCGCCGGCGGAGGCGCGCCGTTGGTCACGGCATGAAGAACTGCCTTGTTGCCCCGCCAGCGCGTGTCCGGCACGGTCATGAACAACGGAGATTGCAAATGCCGCTCCACATCCGTGACATTCCGAATGGTCTGGTTCAAAAACCGATCGGAGACAAATCCCCAGGCAAATCCACCCAAGCAGCCAAAGGCCAGAAGGGCCAGCAACGGCTTCTGGATATCACTGAGATCCCGGGCGGGCGGCGAGGGATTCTGGACCACGCTGATATTGGTGATCTTGCCAGCGCCGAGGGTTTCCCCCAGCCGGGTTTGTTCGAGGCTGGTGGAGTAAAAGCGATAGTTGGCCTCGTCCACCTCCCGTTTGCGCTGCAACTCCAGCATGGTCGGTTCCACATCCATGATGCGCTCGGCCCCCGCATAGACTTGCGCGAGATGATTGGTTAATTCCTTGATGCGGGCCTCCAGACTGGCAACGCGCAGGCTTTCCGCGGCGAGGTCCACCGGCGGTTTGGGCGCGTCCGCCGCCACCGGGGCCAGCCGGATCAAACCAGGATGACTAGTTTCCAAGGCGATCTTTTGTTGTTCCAACTCGGCCACCCGTTGTTGCACGTGGCGGACTTGGAAATGTTCATCGGTATAGCGGTCCCGCAATGCGGCCAGGATCCGGCGCGACTCGGCCAGTTCGCTGGAGAGCTGCCGATATTCCTCGGTCACCGCCGGATCGAGCACCGGCGCGGTATTGGTTTCGACCACCGGGGTGGGAAAGGTTTTGGCCAGTTCAGCCAGCGTGGTGCGGCGCTCCGCCAGTTCAGCCTGGGCGGTGCGCAGTTCGTCGCTGAGCCGGGCGATTTGATCAATGTAGGCGCGCTTACTTTCCTCCAAGGAAATGATCTGGGCGTCGGCCCGGAGTTTTTTAAGTTGCCCCTCCGTCTCCGCCAGCCGGGCCCGCAATTGATCGGCCTGCCGCAGGAAGAAATCATCCAACACACCCACGCCCTGATGGATTTCGACGTGTCGTTTCAGGTAGGTTTCGATCAGCGCGTTGAGGACGGGCTGCACCACGCTTGGGTCGGGGTGACGGAAGGTGATCAGCAACACGTTGCTGCGGCGGGGCACATCCACTTGGACGCCGCGACGGATGACGGTCGCGGCTTGGGTGCGATCCGTGCCGCCGCCTACTTGGGCGAGGACTTTTTCCGGACCGACGACGTCCGCCACCAAACCGGCGAGGTCAAAGCTGGTCAGGATTTCGATTTCGGAATTGATGATGTTGTCGCCGCGGGCATCGGGCGATTTGACGCGGGCATCCTCATCGGCCGCCACGGTGTTTTTGCTCTCCAGAATGAAGCGGATGAGAATTTTGGCTTGGGATTGATACATCGGCGGCTTGGCCAGATATAACCCGCCGGCGCCCAGCAGCCCGGCGAGGAAGATGAGGATGATCTTCCACTTGTGCCGGAAAAGAATGTAATAGATGTCCCCCAGGCTCAACCCGCTGGCCGGCGCGGCGCCGGGACGGGACGGGGTTTGTGTCGGTGGTTTCATAAT
>Ga0255340_1005500_pt1 | contig 11533 bp, 9 predicted proteins | sample wastewater_treat_7_FD_192417 | JGI IMG/M metagenome (GOLD analysis project Ga0255340, IMG submission 192417) | Wastewater microbial communities from Lulu Island WWTP, Vancouver, Canada - plant10 | ecosystem: Engineered > WWTP > Wastewater > Unclassified | place: Canada: Vancouver, British... | reverse complement strand
CACATGAAGACCGAGCGAGTACAGCCCAGTGCGCTCGTCCTGCTTCAGCCATCCCCGTCGTTCCAGAACCCCAACAAGCCGATGAACCGTCGGAACGGGGAGATTCACAGCCCGAGCGATCTCGGTCAGAGTGAGTTCCCTCTGCTGGAAGCTGAAGCACTCCAGTATGTCGAAGGCTCGCTCAACTGAGCGAACAGTCTTGGTATCCTTCATATCGTTGCCCTTCGCATCATCCATAGCGACTCAGCTCGCAATCGTCTTTCACAGTGTGGAATTCGCTTTCACTGTGTGGTATTGTTACTGTTCGACATCTACTTCGAAAATCCTTCTGCCGAGGGTTGGGGAAAGACGAAACGCGCATTCGCGGTGTGCCGGCGGAAAGGCACGCGCTGCAAAGAGGCTCTCAGCTGGCCCAACGGCAACGACACGGGGGGTAATGCGGCGTGAGCTGGGATGTACTCGATTATTGATACTAGTTTTCGAGATACCCGCAGATTTTGAGTACATCGATTTGGGACGGCTTGGGGATCGCCTGCAGGTTGCGCAATTCGGGGGGTATCCAACGCGCTCAGGCACAAGACCCGGTAGGGGAAGTGGCACAATGTCCCACAATATGGACAGATGCGGCATGGCCGCGGGGCGTATGACAAATAGTGACAGTTATTTAGCAACTAATAGGCTGGAGTCAGCTCCGAATCGGCCCCACATAGTTCCAGGGCTTCTCTGGCCAACAGGTTGTACGCAGAAATTGAGTACATCGACCCAAACTATCGTCAGAATCTGACGGTATCGCTCGGCAGATACCCCAGGGGGTATACCGGCACCCGCTACGCGGCGAGAGTCATTGCTCACCGTCTCCCTCAATGTACCTTCCGCCGGCCTTGAGCGCGTCCGCAATCCGGGAATACAGGCGGCTCTTCACATCGGGAGTGAAATGGTGCATGGTCTGCACAGACACAGCATATCGAAACCTCCCGCAGGAAACGGTATGGTCAGATAGGATCCTTGCGGGACCTCCACCTGCGGCCCATACTGGGAGCGCCCGAGCTTGGCTTTGAGCTTGGCAAGCATCTCTGACGAAATGTCGATCGCAGTCACCCTAGCATTTGGCGCCCTGGCGAAGATGAAGTCCAGCTCGAGGCCTGTGCCGCAACCCAGGTCCAAAATGGACAGAGGCTCGCCGGTTGCGGGAATCTGCCCAGCTACAGACGAGTAGAACCCGTCGAACCCCGGGAGCATCTCGCGCATATGCTCCTCATACCCGTCGACCCTTCTGTCGAAGAATTCCGCCATCAGTTCATGGTCGTTGCGTCCATCGCGCCCGCCGCATTGGTCATCAGTCATGGTTCACCGCCCCGCCAAGTTGAACACAGTATCAGCGAACTTCTGCAGGTCTTCGAGGTCTTCGGCGATGATCTTCCGGATGTGCTCTACGCTCACTGCTTCATACGAGCTTGCCTCCCTCAGTGTCTCGTCTACAGCCAGGCGATAACGGTAACCATCCTCCGCATAGGCCCTACTGACTCTCTCCGTCAGATCCGCCATGCACGCCTCATCGTTGACCTGAAGGGGCATGCCATGTCCGATCACACGAAAAGCAAACACCGTACCGGATGTGTCGATGACGTTCACATCAAACTCTTGGGATTCCAAGGGACGAAGACGCAGTGCCTCCTCGCCTGCTACCGGATCCGCCTCTCTCGGGTCGGCCACGGCGCCCTGCACTCTGCGCCGTATGGCATCGATATCAGCATGGACAAAACCGATGACTCACACCGCCCGTCTGGACTCCGCGGGTCTGAACGACCGCAGAAGCGCGACCAAAAATCCGGTCCCGACCGACGCCAAGACAGCGAATATGATGATCTCCGGCCAGCTCATCGCGCCCTGTGCTATCGACCTGACTACTACCATAGCGATGATCGCCAGGGCCATCATGACGAGCTTCACCATGCCTACTGAGGCAAGGAGGTATCCCCATGCGTTCCGCCGCAGCAGCAGTATCCCCGCTGCCAGCGTGAACGGCACGATGATTCCAAGATCCAGTGCCTGCGCGATCAGGGTGTTCACGCCGCGCAGCATTTCTGGCGTTTCGCCGCGCATCAGAGCGGGAACGATCTTGCCCAGCCACATGAGCAGCAGGAATCCGGCGCTTGCGAACATGAACCCCGCCAGGCCTTTTACCGGGCTCTTCTCGCTCACACGCCTTGCCAGGGTACCGACTCCGATCTCCTGGATCACCAGGATCAATGCGACTATGGGCAGAGAATAGAGCGCTACATACAGTAGAAACAAGTTGTTGTAGGTCCAGCCGGTAACGTACATGAGGTACTGATAGGCGAAATACGCCAGCATGCCTCCTAGGACAACCCCTCCGCGAAGCGATTCCCTGAGGAACAACACTAACGAGATCAGCAGCACAGGTATGCCGACGACCAGGGTGGCAATGTCCCACCCTATCCCTTCAGCCACGAACCATCGTGGGTTGTAGCGGTAGACGCCTTCGCTCTGAAACTCCAGAGTCTCACCGCGGGGAGTCATGAACGTGAAGGTACTCTCGTCCAACCCCGATCGTATACCTGCAACACACGCAACTCCCGCCGATATGGCGGTGAAAACCACAATCAGAGTGATAATCGTCTTTCTGCTGTTCATGCTGTCCTCCCTCTCGTGACGAGTCTGTCGCGGCGCTTTCCCCGCCACCCGGCATATGCCGCAGCAATTCTATCGGCTGCCACAACTATTATAGACACTACCAGGATAGTCTGCCAGAACATGAGCTGGCCAAAACCAACAACCAGCGCCAGCCACCCAATCAACACCCAGTGTATCACGTAGATTGGGGTCAGTTCCCGGCTCCAGTACAGCAGTTTCCGACGAACAACGGCAGGAAACGCTCCGCTCGTGAAGTAGAGGACAGAAAGCCAGATAAGCGCCAGTGAACCGTTCACAGCGTTGCCGATCAGGTCCTCATGGTAGTAGACGTAGGCATGTTCTTCCGGAAACCCCATGTAGTACATGAACCGGAAGCCCGAGATGCACATGGCGGCAAGCAACACGACGCAACCGGCGAGCAGGCTCTGCATGTAGAGCCGGCGTTCGTCGCAGCTGTCTTTCAGGATGTGCCCGAAAGCGACTCCTGCCATAGGATACATGACCCAGGACAGGAATGGGAAGTATGACGTCTCGCCGGTGCCCCAAAACAGCCCCAGGATCGAATCAAGATAGGCGTGGCCTGTGCCGATCCCGCGCACCAGGTAGTTGAGACCTCCAAGCATGAGCCCAACCACGGGGTAAGCGCCCCAGGGAACCTTGGCTGCCCTGAGCACCCCGATGAGGATGAAGCAGAGACCGGCGAAGTGCAGAATGTCGACTTCGAGAAGGCTCTGCACGACATCCCCATATGGAACCGCGTCCTGAGCCAAGAGCCCTAGCTTAATGCCTAACGACCATGGTATGTAACCGCGCGCTGCGCTCAGAAGATAGGCCATCAGAAGCAGAGACGCGCCACGGCCTATTGCGTAGCCGGCGTCTTGCCGCCGGGAGTAGACGGTGCCCACCCCCATCACCAACATGAACAGGGGCGCCGCCGGAAAACCGGTCACAAACTCCACGATATTGCCAAACAGAGAGTGCTGGACAGCAGAGTGAGAGAGCACTTCCTGAACATGGACGCAGATCATCAGCAGCACGGCAATACCCTTAGCGATATCCAGCTCGACCTGCCTTCCGCCCCTGGCGCGTTGATTATGTAAGCCCACGTTCATTCCAACCTCCCCTTCCTCGGTTCAGATATGCCGCGATCTGCAAGCCAGCCCGCGGTATGTGCTCTACCAGGTATTGCTCACCTTCTCGGCAAAGCCCATGAGATCGCGTATTTCCAGCACGCTTCCGTCATCCAGAACTACACGACCTGTGAACCTACCAAACACTTGATGCTGGACCGAGCTTATCACAACAGCATTCATCTTGGCGTACCTGTCGATGACAGGTACGAAGTCCATCTCGAACCTGCCGTCGTTGCTACCAAATGCCCAGGGCTTTGTGAAGTTGTCGGCGGGGATGTTGAACACGACCTGGTCTAGCTTATGGCACTTATTGGCGTAGAAGGCCATGTTCTCGCTTGCGGCCGATGTATCGCCGAAACCGTACCCGATGTTGAAGCCAAACGGCACACCGTCCACCGCGCCTGAAGCGGAACCCCAATACCACGTGTTAGTCCTAGTCCACACGCCACGCCCCCAGTCCAGAACGGCCCAGGCCCTGCCCTCTTCAAACACGAATTCGTCCTGCCCGAGGCGGAGTCGACCGCTGGCCGGCATGCAGTTGATCTTCTGGTTGTAGTAGAAGGCCAATGGATCCTCGGCGAACGGTGTGGCTATCACCATAGTATCGAGTGGTTGGGGCATCACCATGCTTATCTCGCCCGAGAGGCTCTTGCCGCTGCTGAAGTTCGCGAAATCCACACTGATGTACCGCCGGCGATTGTTCAGCGCGAAAGCCATGTTCACTCGCTTGTTGTGGAAATGGACGTCGCCCTCTGCCGATGAGGGCGGCATGTGGAACTTGCCCATGGGGAAAGGCGTGATCACTGATGTGGTAATCTCCCACGGTTGCGTGAAGTCCAGTATGCTGGCTGAGACCATGCCCATGTAGCTGTTGTCGGCAATGGTAAAAGCCGCGCCGAATTCGTCAGTGAGTATGCAGTAATAGTCCCACTCCTTGATCCTGAATGGTGAGGCCCTGATCGCTCGTCGATCGTAGCGCAGCACTAAATCCCTAGCCCACCCCGGGCTGGTGAGCCTGCCGCCGAGGTCCAGCAGATCGGCCTTCCGGGTGATCTCTCTCTGCGTCATTGCCCCAATCACCGTCCCCCTCCCACTGATCTGCCTCAGTTCATGGGTCCCCGCCCCTCGCTCGACCCCCTACTCCTGCTTCGACAGCGGATCGGCCATTCTCCCCAAGAAGAGAATGCTCCCGGTGCGCAGATCACGGATTAGGAAGATGAACGGTCGATCAGCCACAAAGATCTCCGGCAACTCCAACCGAATCGACTTAGTACCCACAACGACCGCAGTAGCCGCGGCGGCCTCTGTGCCTTCCTCGTTGACTTCTATGAAGGCTTTGTGCAAGACGTGCGTGATGTACAGGAAAGTGTCGGATATGCCCGAGAAATCGGCTATGTTGTCGTCAAACGCGTCCGTCATGCCCAGCTGCTGAAGGTATTCGCTGAGCGACAGCTCTGCTTCGAACTTGAACCGTGGGAGCTTCACATCAACCTTGATGGGGGCAAGTCCCTCCATAATCGACTGGATTCCGTCGGCCTGTAGGGCTGCCTCAAGCTCGGCCAGGCTGGAATCGGGTTTCGGCAGCAGGACGGTCATTGCGAGTTCGTTGCCGCTGTAGGGCAGCTCTAGTGCCTGTGCATTGCTCGTTTCGGCATATTTGAACGTTCCGATCTGATGCATGAACGGGACAGTGGCCTGCTTACCGGCTGATAGGTAGAACGGAGCTTCCTCAGTCTGTTCCGGCCTGAACGGCTGTTCCCACTGGCCTTTGAAGTATATCGCGTTAGTCAACACCAAACGGGTCAGTGGATCGAGCACACCCGGCCCTATCAGATCAACGATCTTGCCCTCGGTCTTGTCCTCTACCCAGCGATTGATGATCGATCGAGCCTCCTCAGTATGGAAGACGAAGTCCACCTCCCTGAGCCCTGCATCGTAGTACCTTTCGGCCACAGAAATGTACTCGGGCAGGAACCTGAGGCCGACCTGGCTCCACAATGCATTGGCAACTGACAGCCGGTAGCTCTCTCCTCCAGCATTGAACGCTTTGTTGAGCTCGGAGAAAGACTGATGAAGCCGATCAGGGGCCAGATCATGATTGAGGACGTCGGCCATTTGCACCGCTGTGTTGCCGCGCGCGCCCGCGTAGGTCATGGCCAGTGCAGAGGAGATGCTGTATGGTGAGACGAACAGGTTGCCCTCCCGAGACGACACGACTGAGTAGAGATCGAACGCGAACGCGTTATTCCCTCTGACCAACGCCTCCACGGCCTCGGCGCTCACCGATGGCGAGCTGGCCAGGGTACTGACCAAAGCGAACACAACGGCCAACCCCAGCACCAGGCGGACTACCCCTGTCATGACTCTCATTTCCCGTTGCCTCCTTCATGAGATACGTGATGCATCATGTACGCCATTCGACTCGATCCGAAGCTGAGCCCGGGGCGCCTGCCCTGTACAGTTCGGATTCCATCAGGTGTTTCCTGCTGCCGTGCGGTACTGTCTTCAGTCATATAGGATAGCGCCGATAATCCTACTACTTCGTCTCCGCGTCTCAGGCTGGAAGGAGTGGAGCCCCCGCACGTAGAAGTGACTTTTGTGCCCATGTACTGGGCCGAGAGGCCCTGAAAGGAAGAGTTGGATGAAGAGATATCTGCAGGTTCTTGGGCTCGCGCTACTGCTTGTATCTGCATGGGCAGGTTTGGCTGGCGCAGCGGAGTTAGGGCTCGGTGGCAAGATCGTCTATCAGACGGGTAACTACGCCTTCACAATTCTTGAGACTGGCGAGACTGACGGCACGACTCGATATGAGTCCTCTGTTTCTGCTCCGCCGCTCAGGTTCGAGCTGGGCGTAACATCCGGAGCGTGGAATCTGAATGGTTTTCTGACCACGAAGAGCTTCGGAGACGCCGAGCTGGATCCTGACCTGTTGGGCGATGCGGATAAAGACTGCGGAGGAGTGACAGCTTTCGGAGGAGACCTAGCCTATCGATTCGATGTAGGGTCGTTCAAGCTTGCCCCGTCTATCGGCTACCGGAGCATGCAGACTACTATAGGGCAAAAGGATTCTTCTGCAGGAGTAGTCCATGCCTGGGGCAGAGGGCTTCGAGCCCGCGGAGTCAGGCTCGGAGCCGAAGCATCCGCCACCCTGAGCGACAGGTTCTCGTTCTCCGCTTCCCTTGGATGCTCCCCCCGTCTCGCAGTCGCGGAGATCTTCGAGATAGCGACCGATGCCGCAGATGAGGGGGTTCATTACCGTCATTATATCGCCTTCGACGTTTCGAAACCCGATAAGGCATACTCGTTCGACCTAGCGATCAGTGCGGCAGCTCGCGTCATCCCCGCAGTCGAGATCGTCGGCGGGTACCGGTACGAGGGCATTAGCGTCGAGCTCGATCCCTCGGCCAGCGAGTTTCATGCCTCCAGCTACGCGGTGAACGCGAGCGTATTTCATATTGGCGCAGAATGCAGGTTCTAGTGGAGTCTTCGGCGCCCGGGGAGGGCTTGGCCCCTGGCCCCGGGCGCCTCGAGTGCGCGTGCCCATTACCAACAAGGCAAACGCGACTACGCAGGATAGCCAGGCCGCAGGCGCCGCCCGGCAGTCCTCCCCACCATCGACAGCAGGATCAGTCCCACACAAGCAGCCAGCAAGCAAGGGACCATCGCCCTTGAGTAAACCGCTCCACCCTGAATGCCCGAAGCCGTTAGGCGCTTTATGAACCAGCCCACAACGGGAGGCATCGCGGCCCCGCCCAGAATGGACGTGATGTTCACAAGGCCTATCGCCAGCCCCGACACCTTGGCGGGGAACAGGTCTTTGGCGATTCCAAATACCAGGCCGGCGGAGCTGACGGATATGCCCATGACAAATAGCAGTACGTACATGGCGCTCAAGGGCAACAGCCCTGGGGCCAGGACGATTGGCATCCATGTTGCTACGTAGAGAAACGTGGTGGCTATGAGCAGACGCCGCTGAGCAGCGATGGGGTTCATTCCCCGCCTCGCCATGACGTCGGCCAGTTTGCCGACCAACGGAGCGGCCGTCACATAGCCGGCAGCCACCATGGTCACCGCGCCTGCAGCCGTCGTGGGGCTCACGTCATAGACGCTCGCGATGTAGGGTACTCCCCACAAGCCCTGGAACGCCACTTGGGAGCCGTACTTCGCAAATAGAAACAACGCAAGCAGCCACAGATCGCGACTGCGTATCACATCTCGGTTGGATACCGGCTCGTCGTCGGGATCGGCCTCCGCTGCCTTCTCCGTGCGGCGCTTCCCTGCGAACAGCCAGCACAACACGGCCAGGAGCACTGCCGCAAACGCCAGCCCTGCGAAGACTAACCTCCATCCGGCCATGACCGTCAGCCACGCCAGCGGCGCCGCCCCCATCAGAGTGCCCGCGTTCCCAATGGCGACGAACAGCCCGTTGTACGTGGAAAACGCCTCAGGCGGGAACATGGCGGCTATGACCTTCATGCCTGGGATGAACCCGGCTGCGAGGCCTGCGCCCATAAAGATTCGCCCCAGGAAGGCTGGGATGAACCCTCGTGCCCCTGCGAACAGAAACGATCCCACGGCTGCGATCACCAGCGCGCCAGCACTCACTCGCTCAGGCCCAGCCTTGTCGCAAAGAAGCCCCATGGCCGGCTGAACCAACGCATACGCTATGAAGAACCCCGATGACATGAAGCCCAGCGCCACACTGTCCAGCCCGAGCTCCATCGCAAGGTGATCGGCTACAACCGATACCGCCACACGCTGAAGAAAAGACAAGAAGTAGATCGCCGCAAACAGACCAAACCCGAACATCCTCAGCCGACGATTTGTCTGATCGATACCACGCAAGTCCTCCAAGACACAACACATCCTACCGCAACTACTTCACAGTCACCTTGACCGGTTTGTTTCTGTCCACATATGATTTGTCGCCGAGCTGGCCCATGATGTTCCATCCCCATGCCCACAGGTCGCCGTTCTCGGCCAGCGCCAGAACGTGATGCGTGCCACACCTAATAGCGGTTATCTTCTTGAGCGAACCTACCTTCGCAGGCGCCGACAAGCCGGCCTTCCCGCCAGTCCCCAGCTGGCCAAGGCTGTTATCGCCCCACGCCCATACACTCCCGTCATCGGCAAGCACCATGTTGAAGTCGCTGCCGGCGTCTATGTCGATTGCCTTGCCTCCGATAGCCACCATAGCCGGAACGCCACTGTCGCCGGCCTTGCCCGTTCCGAGCCGTCCCTTCTCGTCCTTGCCCCATGTCCAGACGGTGCCGTCTTCCTTCAGGGCCATGCTGTGGCTCGCTCCGCCTGTTACGCGCACCACGCCCTCGATTTCGGAGTTCTGAACGGGCTTAAAGACATACTTATCCAAGCCCCTGCCCAGCTGGCCTGAGGCATTGAGTCCCCAGACCCACAACGTGCCGTCGCGCTTTATTGCATAGCTCATGTATGAGGAGGCCTCGACAAACACCACATCATCGATACCCTCAGCCCTGACCGGGGCGGGACTGCTGGCGCGGGCGCCGTCGCCCAGTTGCCCGAATCGCCCGTCGCCCCAGCACCATACAGAGCCGTCCGATTTCAGCGCTATGCTGTGCCCCTGCCCGGCCGCAATGGCCGCAACGTCTTCCAGCCCCGGCACCTTAATCGGAACCGTGCTGCACTGAGAGCCCGCGACGCCCAGCTGCCCGTATTCGTTGGAGCCCCAGGCATATACCGAGCCGTCTTGCGCGAGCGCCAGAGTATGATTGTAGCCCACCGCAACTTCTGCGGCTTTCCCGATTCCCCGCACGCCAAGCGGTACGTTCCTGTTGTTCTCCTTCGTCCCGTCTCCCACCTGCCCGGTGTAGTTGTAACCCCAAACCCAAAGATCACCGCCGGCCGTCACCACAGCCGAATTACAACCGTTGGCTTCAACGCGCACAATCTGGGCCGGCGCCGCGCAAGACGCCGTAAGGGCATAGAGAAACGCGGCGGCCAATACCATGGCGGCCATAACAGAGCCTGAAATGACGATTCTTCGCCTCATGATTCTGCATTCCCCCATATGTAGATCATGCAGTGCTAGCTAAATCATAGCACTCAACTGCGCTGCGCGGGAACAGGAAATCGTGCATCTGACTCGTCGAGCCAGATGTTGCGCCCCAGTATTGATGCGCAGGGAGGACATGGTCCTTCCTTGCGCGAATGAGAGGACTGTTCGCGTGCACTGAATGCATGCTACCACAGATTGACGGACGGGAGGCTGGGTCACCATGAGACTGAAGATGACTGCCGGAGCGATTGCCATTCTGTGTACCATATGCTGTCTTCTCGTAGCCTGTACGCAGGCAAGCGCCGCGCAAGACGCCGGGCAAGGATCGTCGGTAGAGAACTTCACTGCATTGGCTGAGAGAATCCTAGGCGAGTACTATGGCAGGCTTGACCCGGGCGAGAGCGGCTACGTCGATGATCAGATCTCAAGGCTCAATATGGACAGGCCAGGCTCGCTGAGTACCGCGAGGGAAACCTCGTCGGCGGCAGTGATCATCTCGGCCACAGCCTCGTCTTACCACATGCCTGTCGTGCTGGCCGCTGCGGCAGCTCAGGCCGCCCCTGACGATCCCCTGATAGTCAACAACTTTGCAACCGAGCTGCGATCCATTGGGCGGATCGATGAATCGATCGAAGCCTTGCTGCATGCCGATGACCTTGCGCCCTACTCCCCGGTGATCCTAACCAATCTGGGCAACTCGTATCTCGACAAGGGCATGCTCGCGGAAGCAGAGTTCGCTTACCGCAAAGCCATTGCCTACGATGGCGACTTCGATGCTGCCCATTACGGAATGAGCATCATCTGGGTCAAACGGGGCAACGGCGACCTGGCCATGGCTGAGCTGGCCAAAGCCGTCCGCGGTGGTTTTGCCCCTTCGATGCGCCAGGTGTATCTAGGAGCGAGAGGGTGCGGCGGTTCAGTCGGCCAGCCTTTCTGGGACGTGATTTTGGACGATGGCATGACTGGTTCGCAAAGCGACGATGGTTCTCAAGGCCAGAGCGGGGATGACTCTATCCCCCAGGGCGATAGGCTCATACTCCCAACCCTCCCCGAGTGGGGAAGTCGCATGGAGTTCCTCGCCGCAGCGCCCAGTCTCCAGCCACTGTCACAGCAGATCATCGACAAGGGGCTCTTCGGCGCGCTCGAATTCGCAGCCGTGTATCACCCGGACGAGCTGGCCAAGGGTATGGGCGACTCGTTCGGCGATATGTTCGGCGATTCATCCTCCGGTGATGACGATTGGGCTGACGACGAGTGGGAGGATAGCCAATGGGAGGACGACGGCGAACCGTGGGGTGAAGATGAATGGGGCGACGAAGGCGAGTGGGATCAGGATATGCCCAGCAGCCTTCCTCAGGGCATACAGCTGACGCCTCAATACGGGCAGAAGCTCTTCATGCTGGAACTGGTAAACGACTATTATGCAGACATGATCGCACGGGAACTGACCAGTAGCGCTGCACTCCGCAAGCAGATAGATGACCGGTACGAACGTGAGATGACCGATCTCAAAGAAGGCGGGCAGTACAGACAGCTGGAGCAGAGGATCACGGCTAACCAAATATACGAAGCTAAGGTGCTGGCTCAGACCATCAACAAGCTTGGAAGCCAGATCGCCGACTCCCACTTCTACGCGTGGAGAGACCTTACGCTCGACTCCTACGGCCGTCTGAAGTCGCTGCTGCTCGAATACTGGAAGATGTCTGACCAG
>Ga0255340_1005485_pt1 | contig 11561 bp, 14 predicted proteins | sample wastewater_treat_7_FD_192417 | JGI IMG/M metagenome (GOLD analysis project Ga0255340, IMG submission 192417) | Wastewater microbial communities from Lulu Island WWTP, Vancouver, Canada - plant10 | ecosystem: Engineered > WWTP > Wastewater > Unclassified | place: Canada: Vancouver, British... | reverse complement strand
ATATCTTGCAGAGAAATAATCCTCATTTTTCACCCATACAAGTGTATCTATGGAAACCGAGCTTTCCTTGTGCGCACCCATTCTGACAACAGGGGCAGGGTCTTTCAGTATCAGCTTATGGGACGATATAACTTCAAGAACAGCCGCTCTTGCCTTGTCGTAGTCTGTGTCATAGCTTATCTCAAAAGCAAGATCGATACGCCGTGTGGGAGTTTCGGTATAGTTGACTATCTTAGCCTCCGAGACCTTACCGTTCGGGATGAACACCGTCTTTCCGTCAAAGGTCATAATCTTAGTGTAGAGGATACCTATAGTCTTGACTGTACCCACAGAACCGTCTGTCTCGATGATGTCACCTGATGAAAAGGGCTTTGAAAAGAGAATGATAAAGCCGCCGCAGAGATTGGAAAGGCAGTTCTGCAATGCAAGGCTGACCGCAAGACCTGCCGCACCGAGAACAGTCAGTATGGATGACATAGGCACTTTCAGGAACGAAAGAACCATTACTATGACCACAACATAAAGAAGTATCTTAACAAGAGATACAAGGAAATGCTTTGCGGCATTGTCAACATTTGAGCGTGACAGCGCCTTTCCTGTTATTTTGGTGATTATCTTTGATACAAGTATGCCGATGACGAGCATTATCAGTGCAATGACAAACGAAGGCATAGCCGCCTTTACCATCTCACCGATATCCGCCACAAATCCCGAAGCTTGTTCAAACTGATCCTCTATAGCTTCCGCAGGATCTGTATTAGCGGCTTTTATAAGTAAATGATCCAACATATTATTCAACTCCATAATATACTATTATATATTATAACAGATTGAAGCACAAAGGTCAATATTTACTTTAGGCAACAGTAAATCAAACAGATACAAAAACGGCAGTATGCAATATACCGCCGTCAGTCATTTATATTTAGGCAACACCGCACAAAGCTTGTGCTGAAGATGCTGTGACAGATTTTTCGTCAGATTGTATAGATATTCCGCAGGCATACTATCGTATGTCAAGGGATTTCTGTGCAAGATGGCGGAAAATATGTCCGCAGATTCAGTACAAAGCCGTCAGGTGGGCTTTGTGCGGTGTTGCCTTTACATTACGCCTGCTCCACGCAATACTGTGAAAAGTAAAAGCACAGCGCATATGAAAACTGTTGCAGGAGCTGAGAAATACACTCCGAATTTCTGTTTTTCAGTGAGTTCACCGCTGTCCTCGGGGGCTTTTTCAAGCATGAAGCTTTCACGGTTCTTCTGCCACTCAGTCGCAAACAGTACAATACCTGTTATGATAAGCGCAATAATAAGCATTCCCATAAGCGACATAATGATGTATTTCGCAGGCTCTTCCAGCATTATTGTCATAACGTCCTTTGACTTTATCTTTTCCTTCATGTCAGCATCCACATAGAACGACTGTATCGTTCCGAGGGTATTGAAGCAGAAATGCATGATCATCGAAGGAATGATCGAACGTGTCTTTATGTAAACGAAAGCTGTAGCCATTCCGAATGCGGCAGTAGCAAAGGTCTGTTCGTAGTTCATATGCCAAAGGCCGAAAATGATACCTGTAGCAATTACTACGTGCCATGTGCCGTATCTTGAGGAATTGCGGACAAATGTGCCACGGAAAAGCAGTTCCTCAAAAAATGGCGCAAGGAACATCATTGCGATCACATTTACGATACGTGAGAAAGCATTGTCCTCTGCTGAAAAATCAATAGCAGTAAATTCCACACCAAGCACTCTCTGTATCATATTCATGATAAAATTGAAAACCAGTGTAACACTGTAAATAAAGGCAAATGCTATGAAGATGTACTTTACGACCATTCCCCATGATACCGCAGGCTTGACGAAAAGAGGCTGTTTTTCGCTCAGTTCTTTTCCTCTTGCAGTTCCGGAGAATACCAGCAGCGGGAGCCCCACACCTACAAAATATTGCATAATGAATGCGGTGAGAGAAAATACCGACTCATAATTCTTATCTCCTTCAGCCGCAAAAATCGCTGTAACAGGAGCGATCAGCAGCTGAACTCCCACCATTACCAGAAGCATGAATATTATCAGCAGTAATCCGTTAGTCTGAGAACTGCTTCGTATTTTTTTCTTAAATTCCATATAACCATCTCCTCACACATCTTTTTTCTCGATCCATCTCCAGCCAAGCGCAAAAACGCCAACTGTTACAACTCCTAAAGCGGCAAAAATGACATATCTGACTACAATTGCCTCAAAGTGATCAAGTGCCAGCCAAAGTCCGAAATACACTCCGATAATAAACATATAAGCATAAAACAGGACAGATAATTTCTTCATTCCGAACCTTATGCCGACAGCGATTATCCATACCGTTAATCCGATAAACACCACATTGAAAAAAGCTGCTTTCAAAAGGAACGAAATAATATTATCAGCTGTACAGCGTCCTATCACTATCATTCCTATGATTGCACATATCAAAACTGCACCTGTAGTGACCGCAGTTGTCAGCAGAGAGAAAATGTACTTTTCCTTCATATAGTCCTTGCGTGACAAAGGCAAAGAGATCCCCTGACCAAGCCATCCGCAGGCTTCATCCGTTCCCATTGCCAGAAGCAGAGTTCCCACATTTATCATGAATGAAACGACTGTCATGCTCTTGAATCCATTTATCGGAAGAGAACTGTTCGCAGTTTCGGAAAAGCCCAAAGCTATCGAAAAGATCATCATGACAGGAAATATTATCAGCAGAAAGCGCATATTCCTTACGCTGTAATAATCTTTCAGTAATAATCCTTTCATATCATAAGTCTCTCCTCTTTGCCCATCTGAATCCCATGGAGAATAAAAATAACTCTATGACCGCCGCTATTGAACAGCCGATAAATAAAACAGATTTCAGCGGTACAGTTTTTCCTGTTTCTTCTTCAATTCCCTGAAGGAAACCTATAACAAATCCGCACATTAAAGAGCCCACAAATACCATAACCATAAGAACTATCAGAGTAACTCCGATGCTTGTCTTTGCGGAAAGACTTATGATAAATGTGCTTGTGATCACCTCTAAGCAAAGAAAGATAAATATCAGCAGTGCAAATTTCTTCATACTCTCAACGGTCATACCGCCATAGATAAAACTCATCAGTTCAACTCCAAAAGCAACCATACTTAAAAATGTTACTGCCATGCAGATAACCATCAGTACATACTTACTTTTCATGTAATCCCGACGAGTCATAGGTGACACATAGGCCTGATTTATAAATCCGCATTTTTCATCTTTGTATAATGATGCAGCAACGCAGATAGGTGTAAATGACGCAAGCAGCAGAAAGAAGATCGCAGTCTCTTCAGTGTCCCAAAACTGAGAATAAACAGCCGGTGCAAATGCATGGACGATCAAAGACAGAACAGGAAGTGCCGCACAGAATATCAATGAACTGATAATGTCGCTCTTATTTGTGTAATAATCCTTCAAAAGCAAACCTTTTATCATACTTCTCTCCTTTCAGCCCATTTGAAGCTCATAGGAAAAAGGAATAGGCTTAAAGCAAAAGAGAGCAGAGTAACTATAGCAGGGAGGGCAATATGAAATTCTGCATTGTCTCTGGTAACATTCAGTGCCCATATGAGATAAGTGATCACCATAGGAAGGAGAACGATAACTCTCACACCGATACCCTTTTTTCCTGCGCCAAACTTCATGAACATACTTATACTGTTGAAGCTGAGAGACAGCGCACCTGCCAGTGAAAGAATATAGATCTCTGCAAGAAGGAGCATCGCATCGGAAGTCAAAGGCTCTGTTCTGAGAATAAGGCCAATAATAATGCCTGCTGTGTGTATACCTGCAAATATTCCTGTCAACTGTAAAGCGAGTATGTACTTTTCCTTGACGTATTCGCTTCTTGTAACAGGCTGAGTGAAAACATTTGCAAGGAATCCGCTTTTTTCATCATCATTGAAAGTCTGATTTATCAGTGACTGTACAAAGGTCACTAAAATATATGATGTGACCGCAAGTCTGCCCACATCCCTGACACACGTATCACGCCGGGATAATAATAACATTCCGCCGTTCATTACAGAAATAGTGATATCAAGCATTACAAATAAGAAAAAATAATCCCTTAAAAGTATATGATCTTTTTTCAGAAGCCCTTTCATGACCTCTCCCCCTTTATGTACATCAGCATTATCTCATCAATTGTAGGTCTTTCCATCTCACATGAAGTGTACTTGCTTTCAAGCATTTTACCTGTGGGGAGGAGTACCTCATACTGATAATCATGCTTGCGCCATACAGCGCCTTCCTCCTCTTTCAGTTCAACAAAATCGCTTTCACCGCATCTTACTATACGGTAATCGTAAAGGAGTTCGTCCTTCGGCTTTGAAAGGAGAACCTTTCCCTCATGGATGAATGTGATGTAATCCGCAACCTTTTCAAGATCAGTTGTGATATGTGACGAAATGAGTATGCTGTGAGTCTCATCCTGCATGAAGTCAAGGAAGATGTCAAGAAGTTCATCCCTTGCAACAGGGTCAAGGCCTGCTGTAGGTTCATCAAGGATGAGAAGCTTTGCTTTATGTGAAAGGGCAATAGCGATACCCAGCTTCATTTTCATGCCCTTTGACATTGTCTTTATCTTTGATTTTTCATTGAGTTTGAAAGCGGAAAGATAATTCGTAAATGCCTTTTCGTCCCAGTTTTTATAAGTAAGTGCGCTTATCTGCGATATCTGTGAAGGATTGAGATTTTCGTGATAATGCAGGGAATCGAAAACAACTCCAACATCCTCACGTATCTCCTTAGCCTTACGGTCATGCTTTTTACCGTAGATATCAACTTCGCCGCTGTCCTTGTTGACAAGATCAAGAACAGCCTTGATAAGTGTACTTTTGCCTGCACCGTTTTCACCGATGAGTCCCATGATAGATCCCTGTGGGACTGAAAAAGAAACGTTGTCAAGGGTGAAATTGTTGTATTTCTTTGTAACATTTTTTATTTCAAGTGCTTCCATTATTCATTCTCCTCATAAAACATAGTCAAAAGCTCTATCAGCTTTTCAAGAGAGATCCCGCTTGATCTTGCGATCTCAGTAGCCTGCATAAGATGTTCTTCAGCCTGCCTCTGCCGTTCTTCCTGGTAGAACTCGGTTCCTCCGGTGGAAATAAAGCTTCCTCTTCCAACTGTTGTCTCAACAAAACCATCACGCTGAAGATCCTCATAGGCTCGCTGAACGGTAATAACGCTGATATGGAGCGATTTAGCAAGACTTCTCATAGAAGGTATAGGATCGCCCTGTTTCAGTTCGCCGCTCATGACCTTAGCCTTGATCTGGGATGTGATCTGTTCATAGATAGGCTGATTTGTCTTAGAACTGATAATGATCTCCAAAAAAATCACCTCTTTCGTAATACATCGAAGTGTGCTTGAATGTTATGAAGTGTACTTATCAAGCAAGTACATTATAACACGTTCTCTATACTTTGTCAAGCCCTTTTCGCAAAATTATTGCAAGAAATCCCATTTTATGCTATAAATGCCCCTATTTGGCATTAGTATCCCTTAGTGGTCATTAAAAGGCATTAAGAACCCGATTCTACATCGTTTTTTGAGGTAGAAAGCCTGAAAACCGCGCTATTTCGTAAAACTCAAAAATCTACCCAAATCAGGATTTCGGGTAGAAACTTGGTAGATGCCTACCGCCTGTGAGGTTGGTAGACAGTTGGTAGAAACCCTAAAACAAACGGTAGAAAGCCTGTTGACAAACTGAATAAAGGACTTGGCGGACAGTGTTTCATAACAGGAGCGCTGTCCGCTATTCTTATGCCCAAAATTGAATACCGTACATCGCTTCTCAGAAATGAGGAGCGATTTTTCTTTTTGTAAGAACACTACTGCAAGGAGGTCTACCAATGACTAAGGTTGAGATCGGAGATATTGATTTTGGAACACAGAGAAAGTATGACCTGATGAAGATCAGCCGTGAGCTGTTCAGGCTCATGATGAACGATCCGAGATATGACTATGCGACTCTGGAAGAAATGTTCGCCTTTGAGGAGATGCAGAATTATGATCCTGCCGAGGTCAGCAAGGCGGTAGATGAACTGACCGGCAAGGAGAAGTACAATAACCTCCTGCTTGAGATCAGTAAGCCCTATGGCAAGGTCTATGCAGTCAACAAAAGAAGAATACCTGAGATGATGTTTACCTATCAGCCGCTGGGCTTCAACGAAATGATAGGTCTGTAAATGGGGTGAGGAAATGGACAGGATCATTGAGAAAACGATTGGCGACACGGTTTGCAGGATACATAAGACTGCCGATTTTACGCTTCTGAGCAACGGCTTTATTCGTTCGACAAGAATAAGCTGTCAGTCCATTACCCTGCTTGCTTCGGTAATGGGACTTCCGACCAAATGGAACTATACCGTCAAGGGTCTGGAGAAGATCATGGATGTTGGCGAAACGGCTGTCAGAAATATGCTGGACGAGCTGAAAACATGGGGCTATCTGACGATCACAAAAATATCTCCGAACAAGGAGAACGGCGGTCGTTTCAAGTATATCTATGACTTCTATGAGTATTCCGAATTGGACGATTCTGTGCCGAAGCTCGATGTTGTCATGGTGACCTTCACAGCAGATAATGCCACGCTGTACAAGGTGCAGAAAGACTGCCACTTTACCGCTGTCAGCAATAAGCTCCTGCGCTCCAAGAAGCTGAACCCCAAGCAAAAGGGACTGCTCCTGAAAGTGATGACGCTGCCGAACACATGGAGATTTTCCGTGTCTGGTATCGTGGCGATCTGCAAAGAGGGCGTGTCCGCTGTCAAGGCTCGTATTTCCGAACTGATAAAGATCGGTTTCCTTGTCCGTACCCAGCTCAGATCGAATGAGACAAAGAGCCGTCATTTCGAGTATATCTATGAGTTTTTCGAGTTTGCTCTGAACAAGGATGATGCTGAGAAGAAATCAGAGAAAACCCGTAAAAAAGCCAAAAAAGCAGCAAAGGAAGCAAAGCCGAAAAAGTCTAAAAAATCGAAGAAAAAAGCGGCTTTTGATGCCCAAAAACAAGATAGTGGTTTTCAGTCGATGGAAAGCCCACAAGCAGAATTACCACAGGCAGAAAAACAGGCACAATATAAAAAAGACAAATCAAAAAAGAAAAATAAAAAACTGTTTGATAAATCATCGATCAGTTCTGCGCAGGAAAGCAAGAGTTTCAACGGCAGTGCTGTTGAAAACTCTGATGAGCGATTGAACGATGAAGCAAGAAAAGCAGAAATAGAAGAATACACCGAGATCGTCAAGGAAAACATTGACTATTGGGAACTCGGAGACTGGCTCTGTCAGGATGGGCGTGACGGTTATGCAGAAGCAGATGAAATCGTCGGATTTATCGTTGATGAGATATGCTCAGATTTACCGTACACGGTCATAAAAAAGCAGAAAATATACAGAGAAACGATGCGGTCTGCAATGCTGAAAGCAAATATCCACATGGTAGAGAATGCTCTGCTGAATATGGCTAAGGTCGATGGTATCCACGAATTTCAGAGATATTTTATCACCACGCTGTACAACGAGACTCTGTCCTATCATTTCAACGAAGGCTGTGAATGCCGTTGGGCTGCCAATGCGGTGGCGAGAGATTTCGGCTATGCTGTCTGACCGTGAAAGGAGGTGGTGACTATGGGTGCGAAGAAGAAAGCCGGCAATACACCTGTCTTTACGGGCAGAAATGTCGCTCTCACTGAGATCGCGCAGACAAGCGGTATCAGTGTGGCTGCGATCAAGCAGGGACTCCGTAAGGGTGCGCTTGACTTCGGTTATGCGATCCCCTGCGGTGAGGGAAAGCTGTATCGCTATTACTGCCCCGACAAACAGGTATGGGAAAAGCTCGGCTACTACAAGCAGGACACAAATCCCGACAACGCTTGAAAGCCAGTAAATGACCTGTTTTACAGCTTTCACAGCGAATTTGAAGCTATCGTCATGGATATGCTCGGTGACAAGATAGACAGAAAAACGCTTGATACCGTGTTTTCTTTCTTTGACGAGCTTCAAGAGGATTATCATAACAGGCTCAACGAGCTTTATGGAAAGGACGGTGAAGAACATGGCTAAGGCGATCCTGACACAGAGCAACGATGTTGTCAACTACGATAACCTGATCGCAGTCAGCGTGGAGGTATGCCCCATTGAGTATGCGGAGGATCATGTCGTTGACGACCCCTGCATCGTTGCAACGGACGTAAACGGCGGACATACGATGCTTTTCCATTCTCCGAAGGAAGATGAGGTATATTCTGCAATGAGCGACTTTGTCCGCTGGCTCCAGAACGAAGCGTTCAGCACGTTTGAGATGCCCGAAGGCAGCGAAGGCGGTGACGGCGATTGAGTTCCGACTTTGAAAGCGGCACGAAGAAAACCATAGACATTTCGGTAAAAGCCGAGAAAATGACCTCCGAGGTGCTGAAAGCTGCCTTGCAGGAGTTTATGTCAGGCAAGGCTGAGAAGAAGGGACGTATGACCTACAAGCAGTTGCAGGACAAATCCACGTCAAAGCTCGACAGCATTGAAGTTTCAGACGGAAATATCAAGGATTTCCTCGATACCGCACGAAAGTATGACATCGACTATGCCCTGAAAAGAGATACAAGCACCGAGCCGCCGACCTATCATGTTTTCTTTTCCGCTGCGAAAACAGAGGATTTCAAGAGAGCGTTCACGGAGTACATCGGCAAGGGACAGGGCAAGGAAAAATGCGGACGGCTCACAAGGGAGCAGATGAGACAGGAAGCCTCCCGTGTAGCAAGTCAGCCGCAGAGAAAGCATAAACAGAGAGAAAAATCAAGGGAGAACAGAAGATGAGGGGCTATGACAGCTTCAAGTCCGTACCCGTTCTGCGGGCAAGGGCTGATAATATTACTTTTACGGCGGTCTTTTGCGCCGATACTGACAGAAAGGGACTGCTTTTTTGCAGATCGACACCAGAAAGCTCAAAAAGCTGACGATCCGGTATCTCCCTTATGCACTCTTTGCGTATGCAGGAAACCTGATCGGCTATGCCTACCGAACAGCAGAGGGAAACGGCTTTCAGGAGAAAGCACTTCCCTTTATGAGCAATCTCGGTCCGGCGTTTGCGAAAATCTTTCCCAGCATACACCCGTTGGATATTTTGTTCGGTTTGGTACTGGCGGGTGTCATGAGACTTGTTCTCTATATCAAATCGAAAAACAGAAAGAAATTCCGTCAGGGCGAGGAATACGGCTCTGCCGTATGGGGCGGCGAAAAGGATATTGAGCCGTACATGGACTTATCCTGCCCCGAAAACAATGTGATACTCACGAAAACGGAATCACTTACAATGGGCAAGCCCTCTGCACCAAAATTCGCCCGTAACAAGAACATTCTCGTTATCGGTGGCTCAGGTTCAGGTAAAACGCGCTTTTTCGTAAAGCCGAACCTGATGCAGATGCACAGCAGCTATGTTGTCACCGATCCGAAAGGCACGGTACTTGTGGAGTGCGGAAAGATGCTCCAAAGAGGGCGTGTGAAGCGTGATGAGAACGGAAAGATAGAGTATCGGCAGGATAAGAACGGCAATCTGCTCAGGGACGATAAGGGAAATCTGATCCCTGTTTATGAGCCGTACCGGATCAAGGTTTTCAACACCATTGATTTTGCAAAGTCGATGCACTATAACCCGTTTGCATATATCTCAAAGAAAAATCGGGAAAAGGACATTCTGAAATTCGTAGAAGTGCTGATAAAAAACACTTCTTCCTCTCAGCAGCCGTCTGGCGATGACTTTTGGGTGAAAGCGGAGAAACTGCTCTATACGGCGTACATTGCGATGATGTTCACGCTCAATTCCCCGAAAGAACGCAACTTTGAAACGCTGATACAGATGATCAACGATTCGGAGTGCCGTGAGGACGATGAGGAGTTCAAAAATTCTATCGACCAGCAGTTTGAGTTCGTTCAGCATTGGCTTGATAACGATTTTCCCGATGATTATGAGCTGTCCGAGAACTACGACAGGATCAGACAGTTCAGACCGAACGCCGAACAACGGCGTATGGGTGCGTTTGCACTCAAACAATTCAAGGCGTATAAGCTCGCTGCCGGAAAAACGGCTAAGTCTATCCTAATTAGCTGTTCGACACGACTCGCGCCTTTCGCAATAGATGAGGTTCTGGAGATAACCTCTTTCGATGAGCTGCACCTTGACAAGCTCGGTGACGAGCTGAGTGCGCTTTTCATCATCATCTCCGATACAGACGCCACATTCAACTTCCTTGTGGCGATCATGTACTCCCAGCTTTTCAACCTTTTGTGTACCAAAGCGGACACATCTGAGGGCGGAAAGCTGAAATATCATGTGCGCTGTCTCTTAGACGAGTTCAGCAATATCGGGCAGATACCTGATTTTGAGAAGCTCATAGCTACGATCCGAAGCCGTGAAATATCAGCAAGTATCATCTTGCAAGCGAAAAGCCAGCTAAAGGCTATCTATAAGGATAATGCAGATACGATTGAAGGCAACTGTGATACGATGCTGTTTTTGGGCGGCAAAGAGAAGTCCACGCTGAAAGAAATCTCTGAAAGTCTCGGTAAGGAAACCATTGACAGTTTCAATACCTCTACCAACCGAGGGCAGTCGGAGAGCTACGGCATGAACTATCAGAAGCTCGGCAAAGAGCTGAAATCTCAGGACGAATTAGCAGTCATGGACGGCGGTAAGTGTATTTTGCAGTTAAGGGGTGTCCGTCCCTTTTTCAGCGATAAGTACGATATTACCCGTCACAAGCAATACCCACAGCTTTTGGACTATGACAAGAAGAAAAAGTTCGACATCGAAAAGTATGTCAGCAGAAAAAAGAGGATGGGGCTGAACATTTCTTCCAATGACGAGTTCATGGGCTATGGCGTTGATGTGACAGCCGGAGAACAGGAAGTTACAAATTCCGAAGCTGAACTGACCTCCGCACAGACGGAAGAAAAAGATATATATGTCGGAAACAGCTCGGACAGCGAAGAAACCGAATGAAACAGAGAGAAAATCGGTAGAAGCTGCGGACATTATTTTATTTTGAGGGAGACTTTTTACCTATGGAAACTATGAACATTTCTGCGGTCGCTGATACCGCAATGGAGACAACTACTACCTCTGCTCCGAAGCACAAGTGGCTCTCTAAGGGCTGCAAGTTCGCAAAGAAGGCAACAATGTTCTGCACTATTGCAGGCGTTATGATGAGTACCTGCGCTACTCAGGCATTTGCCGCAGGCGGTTCGGGTGCTGTCGATACTTCTTCTTTCATTACTACAGCGTGTACCGTCCTGAAGTCCGTTATCTGTCTGATCGGCGGCGGCGTATCCCTTTGGGGTATCGTCAATCTGCTTGAGGGCTACGGAAACGATAACCCTGGCGCGAAGTCTCAGGGCATGAAGCAGCTTATGGCCGGTCTTGGTCTGATTCTTCTTGCAGTGATCCTCGTTCCTGTACTCCAGAGTATGATGACGAGTGCTGTCTGATCATCAGATAGCATAGTGAAAAGTC
>Ga0255340_1005481_pt1 | contig 11567 bp, 9 predicted proteins | sample wastewater_treat_7_FD_192417 | JGI IMG/M metagenome (GOLD analysis project Ga0255340, IMG submission 192417) | Wastewater microbial communities from Lulu Island WWTP, Vancouver, Canada - plant10 | ecosystem: Engineered > WWTP > Wastewater > Unclassified | place: Canada: Vancouver, British... | reverse complement strand
GTCGGCACAGAAGCGATCCGCAAAGCTGTTAATAAACAGGAATTTGTAGACCGCATTGTTAAAGAAACAGGAATTAAATTAACTGTTATTGATGAAGCACAGGAAGCATTTTTGGAATGGAAAGGCGTGCTGAGCGGTGCTAAAAAACCCTTACAACCAATAACTATTTTTGACAGTGGAGGAGCCAGCACAGAAATCATCAACGGGAACAAAGGACTTATCCATAAAGCAACCTGTTTTCCTGTGGGGGCTGTGAATTTTACTAAAAGATATATTCACAGTGATCCCATTTCACAAGCTGACTTTGATGAATTAGTTAAGAATGTTTACCAAAATTTACCCCAATCTTTTATGGTTCAGGATACTTTTATCGGTGCTGGGGGAGGGGTTTATGTCTGTGCCTGTGTTGCTTCCGGAGGTAAAATTGCTTCTCCGGAAGAGGCAGACGGCTATGAAATAACCTTAAAGGAATTGGAAAGACAAATTAACCTCTATATACAGACAACCATTAAACAGCGTAAACAAATTCCCGGAATGGAAAGTGAACGTGCCGATATTATGCTGGCTGCTGTCTTGATTTATTGGACTTTACTGAAAGCCAGTGGAAAAGAAAAGTTTATTGTTTCTACCCGCGGTATCAGACATGGCTTAGTTATAATTTGAAGCACGCAGAATTCGCAACTTTATAAATATCACATCGCTATGCTATTTTGTTATTTATTTCTTATCCGGTTTTTTATTTACAATCAGCTTGTATATTTCAAACCAGGCAACACTTAAGTTGCCTAAAACTAAGCAGGTAAAAAGCTCCATAAAAGTCATTGACTCCAAGTGAAAAATATTGGTGACAGAAGGCACTTTAATCATCAATAGAACGATGGCAAAAACACCTAAGAACAAAAAAGTCATACCTTTATTGGGAGTACGGAGAATCTGAAAAAGGTTCTTTTGCCAACTACGGTTTGTAGTAATCAACATCAGATTGGAAAAAACTAAAGTAGTAAAGATATGCGCTCTTAAATGATTATCCCCCATTCCGTTATTAATTCCCCAAAAATACATAAGAACTAATAATATCAACACCCCCAAACCTTGCAGAGAACCAATTATTAACCTTTTTGTACCAAATAAACTTTCATCTACAGAACGAGGAGGCCTTTCCATAATATTTTCCTCTTCCTTCTCCATTTCAAAAACTATGGAGCACGCAGGGTCAATTATCAACTCCAGAAAAGCGATATGAACCGGAAAATAAATAATCGGATAATTAGCAAACGCTGCTGGAATCATTGCCATTCCGGCAATAGGGATATGTAAAGAAAATACATAAGTGAAGGACTTACGCAGGTTATCATATATCCTTCTACCCATTCTTACTGCACTTACAATAGAAGAAAAATCGTCATCCGTTAAAACAATAGCCGATGCTTCACGCGCTACATCCGTCCCTCTTAAACCCATAGAAATACCTATATTGGCAGCTTTTAAAGCCGGAGCATCATTCACTCCATCTCCTGTCATAGCTACAATTTCTCCATTTGCTTTAAGTGCTTGCACAATTCTTAGTTTTTGGTAGGGTACTACTCGGGCAAAAATAGATACCTGTTTACATCTTTCTGCCAATTCTTTATCAGAAATATGGTCTAATTCACTACCCGATATAACATTATCAACATTTTTCAACCCTATCTGTTTACCAATTGCCTTTGCTGTTCCAATATAATCACCAGTAATCATAATGATTCTGATTCCTGCTTTGTAACATATTTTAACTGCTCCCGGAACTGTTTCTCTAATTGGATCAGCCAGTCCAATTAAACCTGAATAGTGGAAAGATAAGTCAGTCAGCTTTTCCGGTAAAATATCTGCTTTATATTCACAAGAGGCAATTGCTAAAACCCTAAGCCCTTCTTCTGCCAAATCTGAAACTTGATTCATTATAGTTTTAATTTCTTCCGAATTTATTTTGCAGAGTGTAACAACTGCTTCAGGAGAACCTTTTAACGCAATTGTGTAATTAGGGTTACCAGGAATTTTCCATACCTTTGCCATAGCTCGGAGCTCATCTGTTAAAGGATATTCTCTTATTTCCTGATATTTTTGCAGCTCCGTATAAGCGGAGGAATCTATATCTATTAAAGCCTTATGAATTGCCTTTTCCATTGGATCAAAGGGCTCTCTCATACTGCCTAACACACTGTAAACGAGAGTATTATGAATTGCCTCAGAAATAGTTGCGGTTCGGTTTAAAGCTATGTTCTCGTTGTTGTTGACTATTTTTTGCAGGGTCATTTTGTTGTAGGTTATTGTTCCTGTTTTATCAGTGCATAAAACTGTAGCTGAGCCCAAACTTTCAATTGCCTGTAACCTTCTAACCAGCACATTTTTTCTGGACATTCTCCATGCGCCCAAAGCCATAAAAACAGTTAGAACTACAGGAAATTCTTCCGGTAATACAGACATTGCTAAAGTGATACCTGTTAATAGGGCATTAATTAAATGCTTTCTGGTGATATAAAAAACAATAACTACTACAGCACAGATAAGCAAAGCATAAGTGGCAAAATATTTAACTAATTTAGCTGTCTCTTTACTTAACCGGGTCTCTTCCTCTTCAATCGTTTCCAGCGATTTACCAATTTTACCAAGTTCGGTTCTTTCTCCTGTGGCAAAAACTTGTGCTATACCTCTGCCACTTACAACTAAGGTTCCGGAATAAACAAAAGGTAAATCATCACCTCCAGGATTAGTTGGTTTTTCTTTCTTATCCCAAATCTGTTTTCTAACCGGAACAGATTCCCCTGTTAAAAGAGATTCATCAATGCTAAGTAAATTATTTTCCAGGATATAAGCATCAGCAGGAATTCTATCCCCTTCAGCTAAAATAATTAAATCATCAGTTACTACTTCTCTGCCGGGAATTCTGATTTGTTCTCCATTCCGAATAACTAAGGCACGCGGACTGGAAAGATTCTTCAGTGCTTCCAGCGCTTTTTCCGTTTTATGTTCCTGAAAAAGTTCTATAGATATAACAATTACGACGGAAGCAGTTAAAACAATTGCCTCTTGCAAATCCCCTAAAAAGAAATAAATAACAGCACAGGAAACTAACAGTATGAACATTGGCTCACTTATTACATCCCAAATCAATTTACACCAATTACGAGATTTTGAACCTGGTAGTTCATTATACCCTTCCTGTCTTAATTTATCTTCCACTTCCTTTGTGGTCAGACCCTGTTTCAAATTACTATATTCCTTCATTTTATCTCCTCTAACGAAAAAAAATCTTACTATCAGCAATAATGTTTTTAGTCAAGGAAAACTGGTTCGTGTTGGGAAATAAAGAAGAAACAGGAAATATATTTTTTAGCACTCTCAATTTTAGATTGACAATTTTCCAAAGTTGATTAAATTGTCTTTAGATTAGCAGTTTACTCATTGGACTGCTAAGAAAAAAAACGGTGGAGACAATGAAAAAGAATCAGCTACGACTAAACGAGACCCTTAAAGCACTGGTAGATGAATACATCATCTGTTGCGAACCGGTGTCTTCCAGGATACTGAACGAGAAATATCTATGTAATGTATCCTCAGCTACCTTGCGTTTGGACTTGCTGAAGTTGGAAAAAGTGAATCTGATTTCCCAGCCACATACATCAGCAGGAAGAGTTCCTACAATAAAAGGTTACAGGGAATATTTAAGATTGATTGAACCGGAAATAGAAAAGATCAGATATGAAGGAATGGATTTTTTGAGAGAGATTTTGGTCCGCAACTATAAAGATACACCCAGAGCTCTGTATTATATTATGGAGAATTTAGCTAAGGAAACAGACCAGCTTTCATTTGTTGCTGAGCCGGAGGTCTCCAGTGGTTATCTAGCAAAGCTGGATGTATTTTCTATAGGAGAAAATAAGCTGATATTTGTAATGAGCTTAGATTCCGGCTTGGATAAGACGGTTATCTTAAAATGCGAAAATGAATTAACCGAATTGCAGTTAAAGAAATTAGTGCGTTATTTAAATGATGAACTAGCTGGTTTACAGATTTATGACATAGCTAACCGGGTTTTAGTGGAAATGCAGGAAAATGCTGATGATGGTATGATTAGCTGGTTTCTGGCTGAATTGCATAAAGCATTTATGGAAATAAGTGATTTCTTTATTCATTATGACGGCAGCATTAATTTTCTGGAACAAAAGGAATTTGATGATAAAGAGAATATATTGAAATTTATGAGTTTATTGCAAAGTCAGGATTTTCTCTTAAATACGATGCGTAAACATCAAAGTGAAAAAGAAGTTAATATAGTTTTAGGTGAGGACTTTGCTAAGAGTACCTGGCTGGATTTTGCTCTTATTTTTGCTAAATATGAGGTGTTTGGTATACCTGGATATTTAGGTGTTTTAGCACCTGTCAGAACAGAATATCGTAAGCTGATTCCTCTTATCAGGGATGTAGCAAAAACTATAACAAATACAACAAGGCGCGGAATGATCGTGCCTCAGGAGAAAAAGGGATGAATAAAAAAGTACCCAAAGAACCAGAATTGGGAAAAGATGAACTAATTACAACGGAAGTTTCAGAAGAACCGAAAGCGAACAAGATAGAAGAATTGGAAAAAGAAATAGCGGAATGGGAAGATAAATACCTGCGCTGTATGGCTGAATTTGAGAACTTCCGCAAACGAACCCTATCCGAAAAAGCGGATTGGATTAAATTAGCTACGCAGAAGTTTGCTTTAGAAATCTGCGATGTGTTAGATAATTTTGAACGGGCTATCCAGCAGGGAAGTGAAGAAGAAAAATCAACTCCCTTCGGAAAAGGAGTCCTAATGATTGAACAGCAACTCCGTAAAGCCCTAGAAAAAGAAGGTGTAAAAAAAATAGAAGCACTGGGAGAACCCTTCAATCCAGAGTTTCATGAAGCCCTGGCTCATATTCCTAGTGATCAAGAAGAAAATACCGTTACTGCCATCATCCAAAATGGTTACACAATGCACGGTAAAGTATTGCGACCGGTTAGGGTGGTGGTTTCTAATGGTTTAAAAATAAATAAAGAATCCCAGGAGGAATAAATGGGAAAAATAATTGGAATTGATCTCGGAACAACAAACTCCTGTGTTGCCGTTGTAGAAGGCGGCAAACCGGTAGTTATAACTAATGCCGAAGGAAGCAGAACAACTCCTTCAGTAGTTGGTTTTACAAAGGATGGTCAACGTCTGGTCGGTCAATTGGCAAAACGCCAGGCAATCACTAATCCCCAAAATACTGTCTTCTCCATAAAAAGGTTTATGGGAAGAGGTTACGATGAAGTAACACAAGAAATTCAGCAGGTGCCCTTTAAGGTTGTGCGCGGCTTAAAGAATCAGGCAGTTGTGCATATTGATGTAGAAAATAAGGATTATGCTCCACAGGAAATATCGGCGATGATTCTCACTAAAATGAAAGAAACTGCCGAAGCATATTTAGGGCAAAAAGTAACGGAAGCAGTAATTACTGTTCCTGCCTATTTCAATGACGATCAGCGGCAGGCAACAAAAGATGCAGGACGCATAGCCGGTCTGGATGTAAAAAGAATTATTAACGAGCCCACAGCTGCTGCTCTTGCTTATGGAATGGAAAATAAAAAGGAACAGAAAGTAGCTGTTTATGACTTGGGTGGTGGAACCTTTGATATCAGCATTCTGGATATTTCCGAAGGCGTTGTAGAAGTTCTATCTACCAATGGTGATACTCACTTAGGTGGTGATGATTTTGACAAGCGGGTTATTGACTGGATTCTGGAACAATTTAAGAAACAGGAAGGAATGGATTTATCTCGTGACCCGATGGCTATGCAACGCTTAAGAGAAGCGGCAGAAAAAGCTAAAATTGAGCTTTCCGGAACATTAACGACAAATATAAACCTGCCTTTTATTACGGCTGATGCTACAGGACCTAAACATTTGAACCTGGATTTAACCAGAGTTGAATTTAACCGTTTAACTTCTGATTTAGTTGATCGGACTTTAGGTCCCTGCCAAAGAGCCTTAGATGATGCTAAACTGAAACCTGCTGATATTCAGGAAGTCCTTTTGGTTGGAGGCAGCACACGTATTCCTGCAGTTTTGGAAGCCGTGGAAAAGTTCTTTGGTAAAAAGCCCAATCGCAGTTTGAACCCAGATGAAGTAGTAGCAATTGGAGCTGCTATACAAGGTGCTATTCTTTCCGGTGACGAGAAAGTAAGCGATGTTCTGCTTTTAGATGTAACTCCTCTATCTTTAGGTATTGAAACCTTAGGTGGAGTTATGACTAAACTGATTGAGCGTAATACAACTATTCCGACGAAGAAGAGTGAAGTTTTTTCTACAGCAGCGGATAATCAAACTGCGGTTACTATTCATGTTCTTCAAGGTGAGCGACCTATGGCTGCAGATAATAAATCCTTAGGGCGTTTTGACCTGGTTGGCATTCCGGCTGCTCCCAGAGGAGTTCCTCAAATTGAAGTTACCTTTGATATTGATGCTAATGGCATTCTCCATGTTTCTGCTAAAGATAAGGGAACCGGTAAAGAACAGTCCATAAGAATTGATAGGGCTGGAAGCATCAGTAAGGAAGATATAGACAGAATGATTAAAGATGCGGAATTGCATTCAGAAGAGGATAAAAAACGCCAGGAATTCGTTGCTACCAAGAATGAACTGGATTCCTTAATCTTCAGCACGGAAAAGAGTTTGAGCGAATATGGAGATAAACTTTCCGACAGCGAAAGAAGCGAACTGGAAGAGGAAATAAAGAATGCTAAAGAACAAATGGAAAGAGCAACTGAGGCAGCAGAACTAAACAGGATAAAAGAAAATCTTGCCAAAAAAGCGCAACATTTAGGTGAGGTTATATATGCCAATATGCAACAGCAACAAAGTACCGGTGGAGAAGGATTCAATCCCAATGCAAGTGGATTTAATTCTGAAGGTTTTACTGAACAAGGACCTCAGGAAGAAAAACCCAAACAGGAAGGTCCTATAGATGCCGACTTTGAAGTTGTTGATGATAAATAATTAAAAAAACGGATTAGACCGATTTTAGAGGATTAACGCAGTTTAAATATTTTAAACCGTGTTAATCCGTCTAATCCTTAAAATAAGTAGAAGGATAGAATATAAGAGTTTTAATTAGTAGTTTTTATTTTATCAGTTAAATCAGTAACATCTGTGAGAGGTTTATTAATGGCAAAACGAGATTATTACGAAATTCTTGGCGTAGATAGAAATGCCGACGATGCGACTATAAAAAAGGCATACCGAAAACTGGCAATGCAGTTTCATCCGGATAAAAACCCGAATAATAAAGAAGCCGAAGAAAAATTCAAAGAAGCAAGTGAAGCTTATGAAGTTCTATCGGATAAGGAAAAAAGGAAGATATATGATCAATACGGTCATTCCGGATTAGAGAATCAATTTGGAGGTACAGGATTCTCTTGGGAAGAATTTATGCACCGTAGCGATCTAAATGATATTTTTGGCGATGGACTAGGCAGTATTTTTGAAACAATTTTCGGAGGTGGTTTCGGAAGTAGAACTCAACGCAGTTCAAGCAGTTCCAATAAAGGGGAAGACCTGCAAATTGAACTATCTCTGTCACTTCAGGAAATTGCTAAGGGAGTGGAGAAGACCATTAAAATTGGCATTAAAGAACCCTGTGATAAATGTGGAGGAAGCGGAAGTGCTGAAGGAAAAACAGAGACCTGTCCTAATTGTAAAGGAACAGGGCAAGTTCGTCAAATTCGGCAGTCACTTTTCGGACGGATGCAAACTATATCAGAATGCCCTACTTGTAATGGAGAAGGACATATCATTAAAAATAAATGCAACAAGTGTTACGGTGAAGGACGCATTGGAACGGTTAAGGAAATACCGATAAAGATTCCGCCGGGAGTTGAAGACGGTCAATATATTCGGTTCAGAGGACAAGGCAATGTAGGAACCCGAGGAGGCAGCAGAGGAGACCTTCTTGTTCTTATTCATCAAAAAAAGGATGATCTCTTTGAACGTGAAGGAAATAACATTATTCTGGAATATCCCATTACTGTATCTCAAGCTGTGTTAGGCGATGAAATTATTGTGCCTACTTTAACCGGTTCTGTTAAAATGAAAGTTCCACCCGGAACACAAAGCGGTAGATTATTTCGTTTGAAAGGTCAAGGAATTCAAGGTCATAGCAGTTATTCCAGAGGGGATCAAATAGTGAAAACGATTGTAGTTATTCCTACAAAACTCTCTCGCGAAGAAGCAGAACTCTATAACCGCTTAAGAGAATTTGACCGAAAAAGAGACCTGAAACCAGGGAAAAACTTTGCTTCCAAATTGAAGAGTTACTTCTCCTAAATTATCAGGTGTTGTCAGCTGCATTATTTTAAGTATTATATGGATAAGGAATATTTATGCTGACTATAAGTATATTTTATAGAATAATAACGAGAATGTTCTGTAGGAACAAAACAAGAAGGTTTTTCGTTAAGCTATGCCGTCTATATATCTCCCTGAATTAAGCTCTGATAAGAAGAATGTTATCATTGAAGGACAGGAATTCCATCATTTGATTAATGTTAGGAGAACAGGAATTGGAGACATAGTTAAACTGAATAGTGGGAGCGGATTAATTGCAGAGGGAAAGCTGACTGAGGTTGATAAAGACCTTGCGGTTATTGAAATTTTCAAAATAGAAAAATTTCCTTTCCCGGAAAGACCTTTTGCTATTGCTTTTGCCCTTCTGAAAAACAGGAATGATGAATTAGTGATTGAAAAGTGTACTGAATTAGGAGTTACTGCATTCTATCCTTTATTAACTGATTATAGTGTGCGAGCTCCTTCTAAAAATACTGTTTCCCGTTTTGAACGCATTGCCCTATCTGCCATAAAACAATGCGATAATCCCTGGTTACCGAGAATTAATGAACCACTTCCTTTAAAAGAAGCTGTAAAAACGATTCTTGCAGAGGACTGGAAACCTGTTTTATGCTCTGAACAAAGACCTGCCCAAAGAATATCAGATTTACCAAAGAGTATTAAACCCTGTTTTATTATAGGTCCTGAAGGTGGCTTCAGTGAAGAAGAATTCTCTTTCTTTGCACAACAGGATATTTTTTCAATCTCTGTTTGCAGAAATATAACCCGAGCAGAAACTGCAGCCATAGCTGTGTCTGCTCAATTTCAAATTTATTAAACAAAGCGATATTAAGAGAAAAAAGAGATGGATGGAAAATAGGGAAGGGAAACTGATAGCTTGCCTCAGGATTAGAGCAAATGCTATTATTGTTTCACTGTCACTCCATATCGCTATTTTAATATTTCGCAATATGCTATTTCTTTCCAGTGAATTCAAGTTGCCAGAAAGTGAATTTGCAATATAATATTTATAAAAGGAGTGTGAAATGAATAACAAAAAGCTAAAGATACTTAATCCTATTATGTTCGTTGTTCTTGTTATTGCTGTTGCAGGGATAATAACCTACAAGATTTCCGAATTGTTCAACTATGATGCATACGGATTTAAAGAAATTCATGAGATTTTCGGGTTTCTCTTTGCTGTTTTAGCTATTTTTCACATTGCTTATAACTGGCAATGGATTAAAAGTCAGATTTTTGGCATAAAACCAAAGAAAAAATAATATTGATTGGTTAAATAGAGAATCCATTATCTTTGCTGTTTAAGTCAGGAGTTATCATTTTTGAAATAACTTTTATATTGCCTCTGAATTTATTTGGCAGTGAGAGCTGGTTATCACAATTTTACCTCTCACAGATTACACAGATAACACAGATTTCACTTTGTAAGTTCTTCCAGTGTTACGAGTCATATCACAGCGTAAAGAACAGAATTGTGAAAGAGCAAATACCGGAAGAACGACATCCTTGTCGTTCCACTTACAACTGAGCTATTTACATACCGTGAACTTTTCAGTAACGAAAAAGAAGGAAAAGTGGTTGACGAGGATGTCAACATTGCGGTTTTTTGGTTGACGAGGACGTCAACAATCCGGTTTTGGTTGACGGGGACAACAGCAATCGGGGAAATTACTATTTAATATAACTTAGTACCTGGTTGAGAAATTTATCTTCTTGTTCAAAGCTATATATTAGTTCCAGAGCTAGCAAACGGTTTTTTAAGAGCTCAAATTTTGCCAGTTTCATAATATCCTTTTGAGTACAGAGAATATAGTCCGGGTTTAGCTCCAGCAATTTTTTCGGCAGAGATGCGTCTTGAAAAGCGTAATGATCTTGAAAGGCATAGTGTTTCATAAAGGACAAACCCAAAGAATGAACGCTCTGTTCAAAGGAAGCAGGATTGGCAATAGCAGAGGAAAGGACTATCTTTTTATCGTTTAAATAGGTAAGAGGAAAGGTATTGTTATCTGAATTCCTGAAACAAGAAGGCGAGCCGAAACAATGAAATACAAGCAATCCTTTACGGATAATTTTTTCCAGCCAGGGAAGTTGTTTTTGTTGTTCATTTTTATGGTTAATAATAGCGATGCTTTGGGAGGGAATATTGGCAAGAGGTTCTCTTAAATAACCTGCAGGAATCACAAAGCCATTGCCAAGACCAAGAGAGGCATCAAAACTGATAATATCCAGGTCTCTATAGACATAATAGTGTTGCAAAGCATCATCTAAAATAATTATCTCCAGGTCAGGATATTTTTGCAATAAGATCTGAATTGCTGCTTTGCGTTTTCTGCCAACCGCTACAGGAACTTCAGGTAGGGAGGAAGCAATTAAATATGCCTCATCACCTGTTTGTTGAACATCATAGAGCAGACCCGAATCATCTGCTATGATATGAGGATTATTTTCAAAAGCACTTTTATAGCCGCGATGGGAGACAGCAACTTTTAGCCCTTTCTTTTGCAGCAAATTAGCCAAGGTAATTGTGAGAGGTGTTTTTCCTGAACCGCCGCTAACGATATTTCCGATGCTGATTATTTTGCAAGGTGCCTTATAAGCTTTTCTTTGATAATAAGTTCTGCGTTGGTTTTGCCAGCAGCCATAAATCAAACTTAGAGGATAAAGGGCATAAGATAAAAGGGAGCGTTTTAAAAGGTGGTTTTGGATTAACTTGTTAGAATCCATTTATTTCAGGTGGGCTTCAATTATATCCACCAGTTTTTCTGTTTCAAAGGGTTTATAAAGAACATCCTTCAAGCCATCAACTTTAGCGCGCACGAGCACATGATTGGGGTCATAACCAAAACCGGTCATCATAATCACAGGGATATTTTCATCGTAATCCTTAATTCTCCAAAACAATTCATAACCATCCATATCGGGCATAGCGATATCTGTAACCACGAGGTCTACATTGCCTTTCACGATTTCCTGGATAGCTTTCATACCTTCACTGAAGGTAAGAATTTTCCAGTCCGGTTTTATAGCTTCCAGTTCAATTTTCAGGTTTTCTACCAGTTCTTCTTCGTCATCTACGATGCAGATAATTTTTTTTGTTTTCACAATTCTTTACCGGTGATAATTTTAAGAATAGTTAAATATTTTTGCCTGGTTTGTTCAATCACTTCTTCAGGCAAGG
>Ga0255340_1005468_pt1 | contig 11579 bp, 9 predicted proteins | sample wastewater_treat_7_FD_192417 | JGI IMG/M metagenome (GOLD analysis project Ga0255340, IMG submission 192417) | Wastewater microbial communities from Lulu Island WWTP, Vancouver, Canada - plant10 | ecosystem: Engineered > WWTP > Wastewater > Unclassified | place: Canada: Vancouver, British... | reverse complement strand
ATGAGTGGGCTGCTCCAGTCTTAGGATCAGCGTGTGGGTGACCGGGACACAAAACGGAATCTAGCTCACCCATGATACAAACATTCAACATGCTATTTCGCCCACGCATTCTTGCTTTCTTACCAGTAATGGCCAAGCCATCGGTAACGTGCAAGCCCATCTCCGAAAAAATCTTGCCAACCAATTCGCTGGTTCGATACTCCTTGTAACCGAGTTCTGGATGCATAAAGATGTCGTTCCCTATTCCAATAATCTCATCTTTCCTTTTTTCAATCTCGTCGCAGACACTTTTCTTGATGGCTGATATGTCTTTCATCAATTAACCCTCCAGTTCTGATGTCTTTTTGATGACGGGAAATCACTCCATTAGATGGGACCACCTCTAGTGACAGAAACTATGCAACCACCCGCCTACAATCCGAAGCGTTGCCGATCAGCATTACCTAACGTGTTCTGATGTAATATAATGTTGTTGGGTTTGAGTAAACAGCTACACGGTCTCACTTACACATATTGAAAATTCGCTACTACAGTGCGTGATTCCTATGTCCAATGGGATAGCTTTGTTCTGATGCTTAATCTCAGAGGACAGCTTGTAGCTCAAAAACTTACAGCGCAGAGGCACACCAATGGCTTCATTACATGAACACCTTTATTCCCATATTCAGATGGGTAGCTGGGATGGATGCAGCAAGTGAACAAGAACACATCAGTAACTGTAGAAGTTCTCATAGATTCAGGTTGTTTGGGCGAAGTAGACGTCTTGGCTGGTTCACGAGGACTCAAGCGCCAAGTCCGCCACCTTACTGTCCTGAGCACACCCGACCCCTGGGATTGGCTTGAAGGAAACGAGATGGTTTTGACAACCGGATACTTCGCCGGTGGGAACTCGCAGACTCTTTTCGAAACCTTGAAGCGCCTTATCGACAAGGGGATCAGCGCCTTCTGTTACAAAGAGGATAGGCACATGCCCCCGATTAGCATAGAGATGCTGGAACTAGCCGATAAAAACAATCTTCCCATAATCCGGCTATCCTCTGAGAATCGAGAAGATCAAAAGCAAAAACGGGCAGATTGTCCAATCAACCGCCATCAAGCTGCTTAGACAACCCGCCGTTTCTTTGTCTAAAAGAAAGGTCTCACACCAAGCAATTAAAGACTATCTTGAAAGTCCCATCAGTCTGCGCCCTAAACTGCGGCCTGAAACCTATGAGAATCACTTGCCCGCAACCATAGTCGACAGATACCATCGCTGATTGACCAGCAATCTTACCTTCACCGACGAGCAGTCCACTCTGAAGTATGTTCCCATTCGGGAATTTACCAATTGTGCGGTAGTTTTCGGGGTTGAAGTCCTCCTTAATCTTGAAAACAGGACTATCCCAACACATCACTACCGCCTTGCTAGGCATTCCGTAGGCCAAAGGATTAGATATATCAAAGTCAACCCACATAGTATTGCCCTGGCAAAAATACTCCTCTGGGCTTAACCCACTTACAACGTTCTCGATTTTCAGCCCCAATGCCTTGATGGCTACTTCACAGGACTCGCCAAAAGCGACCAATCTTCCTCCTTCTTGGACAAAATCCTTCAAGAGGCTCACATCTTCACCTAGTCCGCTTCGATACTCGTCGGGGACCTTCATTGGCCAATACATCTTAAGAGGTGGTCCCTCTTTGGATTCCAGGTCCACGATGTACTTGTAATTGTCACACGGCAGAATCAGCAGATCCACTCTTTCACCCAAACCGTCTCTCACATCTCGATCTCTGATGGTTACAAAATCAAACCCGTACTTTTCCAGAAGAAACCTTGTCCAACCCTCGTCTGCATTGCCACCCCAATATCTTTGAAATACTCCTACCCTACGCTGCCTTATCTTGGTTTTTTCAATTTCAGGTTTCAAAGCGAACGCGTAACCATTGACGCCGGGCACCATAGCACGCTCTAGGGCATCATCGTTGTCACTGCGAACATAAAACGCGCCCGGAGGCAAAATATTGCTCGGACTATAGGCACGTTTGGGTTCACATGATGGCAAAAGTGTAGGCTGGCTCAGACGATATACCTCTACGCCCTTTGAGAGAAGGTTATTTACCACCTTGAAGGAGTCGTTGAGCCTAGGGTCGATTACGATTCCATCCCTTCCGCCGCCGATGAGCACACCAGGATAGTGCTTGATCTCTCGCACAATTTCAAAGTCTCCCTCAATGTGCGAATCGATCTGTTCAACATCTACGCCCATAAACTCTGCAAGAGTATCAGTAGCTGTGTCAAACACTGCAAATGAACCGTCAGGTAGTCTGGTCCACTTGTTATCAGGGAAGAAAGTGCGCCCTAAGAGGTTCTTAATCACTCCCATCTTAGGTTGCCTCAGAGACACCACGTAAGTCCCCATAGGATATGCTTTTCGCCCGATGGAGAATTCGCTGTTTGCCTCCTTAAGTTCAATTCCTTGGAGAAGCAACAGCTCTGCCAGTTTTTGAGCTGCTAGCGGATCATGCTGATCAGGGTTAATTACATATGCACGCGGCTCACCGGTCAGACCTTTATCGATTTGATTCCTACCCTTCTGGTAAGCGTTCCACAATACCTGCTGCCTGTGCTTAGCGCAGAAATCCAAGAGAGCCCAGGCGGAAATCTTCTGCTGCTCAACAACATCACGCAAATGCCACCATCCGCCCGGCCAAGGGCTAGGGAAGTTGACTTGCGCCTCATATTCTGGCATATCGTTTGCATGGTAACCTTGCAGTTGCTCAGGATTTACATAAAGTGGCGAAGCAAGTTTAGCACTCGCAGACTCTGTTAACATTCCTGCTATGTTGTGGTGGTTTGTGATCCAATGAAACCCATAGTGACCCCAACCTGAAAAACCACCGCCGGAAATAACACCCTGTTTACCCTCTTGTTCCAGAGCATACGCCATATACCCGCCAATCGCTTCATGTTCTCTCCAAACTAGCGGATCGGCATTAGGCCTTATTGGATTAGAATAAGGGGCGATATACAATCGGGGTCCATAGCTGCCCATGTGATGGTGGTCTTGATAGACCTGGGGATGCCACTTTCTAAACAGTATCTCCCCTACATACCGTGATTCCACCAGGTTCTGATAGAAAGCGTCTCTATTGTTGTCATGCCCTGCATATTTGTGAAATAGCCAGGGCATATTGCAACCTTCGAACTCCGTATCCAACCACTTGTTGTACCAATCAGTAACCATTATCTCGCCGTCAGGGTTGAAGCAGGGAATCATAATGAAAATCACCTGCTCTAGGATCCGCCGATTGTCCTCGTTGTCTGTGGCAATAAGTTCATACGCAAGTTCAGGAGCCATCTGCGTTCCGCCGATTTCGTTCGCATGAAGGCTCATGCTCTGGACTACTACAGCTTTACCTTCTGAGACCAGCCGTCTAGCTTCGTCTTGGTTCAATCCCCTTGGATCGCTAATACGGGCATTGATTTCCCTGTATCTTTCAAGTTCTCTGAGATTTGCTTTGGAACTTATATAAACTACCAAGAAAGGGTTCCCTTCGGTCGATTTGCCAACTTCTTCTACCTCGATGTTTTCCGATTCGCGATTCAACTGCTGAAAATACTGGACGATCCTGTCCCACCTTGCTATCTTCTTATCCGCGCCCATCTTGAAGCCGAAAAACTCCTCTGGAGATGTGACTCCTGAGATTCTATCCTTAGTCATTCTTCTCGCTACGAGTACCGGCTCTTCTCATATGTGAAATGGACCTCAACTAGAACCAATACTGCTAGCAACTCACCCCTTTCAGTTTTCTAGGGGACCTGAACACACAACTAACACCAGGTATCCCAAGACTCCTGTCGCCTTACTGCCCTATCTTGAGCCACTGAAACAGCAAGAACTGAGCCCGCCCTGTAAAAAGTGAGATACGTGACATTACCGTATTTCCAAAAGTAGCCCCAAAAGCGACCATTAGCACGTATTTGCCTAAATCCATAACCTTTTGGGCACTCTTATTCCGCATGGTAAACAGGAAGTAAGTAGTTGCAGCTATGGTAAGCACGACAAATATGACGTTGTTAATTGACGTCAGTGGCATCATAGTCGCTACTACCTGCTGAATCAGCTGCGCCCTTATTGCGCCCATCATGACAACTGCCGCTGTAGTTCCGACAAGAAACCCCATGGATGCTCGACTCATCCAGGCGTATTTGTCTGTCCACCGGCTGAACAAAAGCATGCCGAGAAGGATAGGAATTAGCATGTAATACTTGTTTTCGTTCACCAAAGGGCCAACTGCTATTTCTTTTAGATTCTGAAATCCGGTGACCGCAAGATGCCCCAACGATGCTCCGATATACATATTCTCAGCAAAGTGAAACCAGGGGTTTTCTTTGTACATCCAGCTGAAAACGCCAAGTGTTAAAAAAGCTGCCAACCACACGCTAAGAGTAGCTGCCATGCTGAAAGTCACCTCTCCTTCTAATTCACGCTCGCGTTGCCGCGTTTCGTCATATAGTAACCAAGATTGCCTACAACAACGAAAAGAATTATCAGTGCGTGTCCTAAAGACTGGCTGTCCATAGCACCAGTAGCAAGGCCCGTCTTACCAGTCAGGGCCTCGTATTCTGCCCCACCGGCCATGCCGACTATGAACCCGCACATCTGCCCCGATTGATAGAAAGGAGCCATAGTTGATGCTCCGCTGGCAACAGTACCATTCCACAGAAGAAGTCCCGGCACCTGACTCATTGGTCTCAACCACCAATCTGGTGCATCTGCGATTTCAACAAACATCTTGAAGTCTTTGGCACTCGATATCTCGTTCCATAGAGGGTATCCTGTCAGAGACTCACCGTACAGATCCACCTTGTAAAGCCCTTTTATGTCGTGCACTATGGCCTCAAAAGCAGCCTCACGTCCTGCACTAAAAGGAAGACATAGGAAATCTACGCCGTACTCCAACCCATACTCGCTCTTAAGGACATCTGCAAATCGCCCTTCATACCTGAAGCCGCCGGGTACTACGTGTAGCATTACTATCCGCGCCCCTTTGTTTGCAAGGTGCCCTCCAACTGCTACTAGTTGCGGCCACAGTTCGGCTTCTTGAAGAGGAGAAAAATCAACCCCGAGAAACACCAGATCTCCCTCTTTGATGTTCTCTTCAATAGCTTGATAGGAGTTTTTGGTCTGGGTGGAGATTGGAAGTGGAAGTCCTATTGGTTTGAGTAACGGAAAAACGACCAGTATCACCATGATCACATAAAGTATTCTTACATCTATCTGATTGAGTTTTTCCCACATAACCTCACCTCCCCATTAAGTTCCGCCGCCGAGGTGACCGCGCTCCAAACCAGTGATGATTCGGAAGGCATTCCCGGCCAGAGACAAAGCTGTTCCAACTACTACGGCTCTCATTCCAGCCGTATTTGGTATATCCCAAATCCACGCTGCTACATCGGGGGTAAACGGCATGAATGATGCGAAGATGCCGACTCTCAACATCATTAGTATCGCCGAAACCATCAAAACGGCAGCATAAGCGTTCTTTACTCGAAATGCGCGATAGGCTGCGGAAGTAATGAAGAACATTGTGGTTGCATACATCGTCGACTCCAACGGTAGAAGAATGCTATCCCACAGCCATTGGTACGTCGAACCTTCCGTGGTGTCAACGACACCTACTATTATGAAAACCGCCAGCGTGCCGAGGGTTACATAACTGTAGAAAACATCCGGTTCGTGCCTAACGATTTTCTTCAAATGCAGCTTTATGATGTTTCCTATCCCCAAGATAAGTGCGAAAGCTGCCAAAACAACGTTCCAGCGGACTAGTTCGTTTGAAACTGTCTCTAGGCCAGGAATATCGACGTAGAAGTTGAGGACAATAGTCACTGCGGCCACAAATGTAACTACAACAGGAAGCTGGTTCTTCAAGAACTGCACGTTTGTCACCTCCTATAATTTCATCAGTCGGATCAAGGCGTCACTACCAAAAGTGACCATCAAAGAACCAATGATCATCAGAACGACCATCGTCCGAGTTATCCAGTCTTCTGCGTATGTTGAACCTACTCGAACAGGAGTAGGCTCTATCTGGGTAGCTGCCGCAAACATTTCAGCTCCTATGAATATGCTGTCACAACCTGCAGCAATGAACGGCAACTGATGAGTGTTGGCAGTACCTGCTACCTGAATTGCGTTATTCATCGCAGCGGCTTCAACTCCGAGCACAGACTCATAGAACAGGCTTCCGAACATGAAATTGGCTGCCACCTTTTCACGTGCGATAGTCCCAATCATGGCTGCATTATGAGAACCGCCAAGAAAGCGGATATCATCAGGATTGTACTGATTGGGCTTGCCCGCTTCTGAGTATGCTTTGCGGATGATCTCATCTGTCATAGGAACTAGCTCGGGTAGAGCTATACTCAAGATCATGCGACAATCGTACTGCGCGCAGAGTTTGGCGGCATACGACAGCAAAGAAAATGCCGCCATGTGCTGAGCGTCGAATGCCCCAGTCCCATACGACCAATGAACAGGACGCCCCATTTCAACAGCCCGTCCAATTCCCTCCTCAATCTTCTTGACTCCTTCCAACTCACGCACGTAGACCTCTCCAGTCCGTCGAAATCTGCTCGAAGCATAAACGAATATGGCGATATAGGCGATTAGCACCAGTAAATGGAACCCCGAGCCTGTCTTAAAACCCATCCCCGAACACCTCCAATTTGCGTACTTTGCACATACCTCTACTTCCTTATCACTTTTCGACAAACGGTGAACCACGGCAAATGCCAACTGCTGTGACCTTTGTGGATGTGCAGTCTATCACCTCCTAAGGACGAAAGAGCGAAAGATATAGGCAATGGGCAACCTGGACTTCTAGAAGGTACGTCAGGTGTGATGTATCTAACTGTGATTCTTGGTGTGGATGCTAGGAGCAACATAGTTTGCCATGACTGTTTCTGTGGATACAGCGGAATGGCTCGTTTGTTGTGTCTGCATATGTATTCTGGGTTTTGACTTCTTCCTCCTTCGTCCTTGGGGCTAGTAAACAACATCTCTCTTGCCCTCTAGGACATCAATGGCAGAAAGGGACCTGGAATTCTATGCAGCCTGTTCGGCTGAAAATCGAGGTGATTTCGATGCAGAAACCTGCGATAGATGGATCCGACAATACAAGTGTCCGGACTGTCAGTATGCAATCTACTTCCTTCAGGGGAAATACAGAGTATGCTGCATGTTTGATGGTTTCGTCACAAAAAGAAGCGCTTTCGCCTTCGGTAACCAGTGCTGCACCGTAACCAGTTGCCAGAAAACAAGTTGGATCTCGTTTTCCGCAGAATCTCATGTAATACCTTTTCAAATTGGACATGTGATTCTATAAGGGGTGAGCAATACCCGATCAGTTGGAAGTAGAACAAAGTCAAGTGTAGCACAGACACCGCCTCAGATCAGAAATTTGATGCGTCCAAGAAGGCATCTGCGCCCCCTTATAGTTGGACGTATTCCTTTCTAGAAACCTCTTTCTTGCTGCCTACTTCAATTTCTTTTCCCAGTTTCTCATAATTGAACTCTTTTACATCCTCAGAACTCGCCAGGTCATTGCTTTGCGATATGCGGTCTAGCATTCCATATTTCAGATATGCGATGTAGTAGGGATGCTTCTTTGTGTTTTGTTTCATGTCTTTATCGTCCATTGCCTGTTTATAGTATTCTGATGCTTCTTTTCTTGTCATGCTCATCATCAACATTTCCCCTTTTGTTAAGGGCCTTTCAGGCTGGAACGTGTTGTTCTTGTAGCCTATTATGTATCCCGCCTGATCTAGTTCTACCAATCGTGGAAGGTATTGAGCACCTGTATCAATATCTTCAAACGGTGATATCTTCAGCAAATCGCTTACAGTTACCACTTTGTATCCTTCGTTAGCCAATAACCCTAAGTGCTTGGGCAACGCATGGGCTACCGGCGTCATCAAAGACATATTGTAACCGTCTTTATGGAATATGATCTGCCCGTTCAATGAGTCTTTTGATTGTTGCAACGCCCTTTCCAAGGGCTTTACCATCTTATCTACATCTTTGCTATACTCCCCCTCTGTAGGAAGCCAACCTCCCCCATCAAAACTTGCTGCAAGATACTGGTACCGTAACATTGCATACACATCGTATGAATCAAAACCGCCTGGTATTTTATCTATGTAATGTGGAGGTCGCGATAACTGCATGGTGTAGTTAAAGTTGTCTCTTACGTATTCATGTAGACTGCTTAGGTCGCTGTACACTTCGTGCACAGACTTAAAGTAATTCCTTTTGTCATAGACTAATCTATTGGGTCCGAAAAGTATGTGGCGGCAACCATGGTTAGATAGCTCATGACCGTTTTCCAAAAGGGACTCCACTAATTCTCTTTGATTGAATGCCCCTGCTTCGTTGTCTTCATCAAATTTGGGGTAGTGGTCGTACTTTTGTCCTCCCCAGGTTGTAGAGTGGACTTTCCCAACCCTATCAGGGTAATTGTTCTTGGTTGTCCCTATTATGTTGAAAGTCCCTTTGGCATCATATTCTCCTAATATTTCTATTAACAGCGCTGTCAGGCTATGGTTACATTTGTAGTTATCATTTACGGGATTCGGCGGCAAGTTCATTGGCCCATCGTCAAATGTCATTGCCACATATCTTCCATCTTTTATTGGAGCTACCTTTTCAATTCTCCTTACCGGCGAAAGATACTTACCTGCCGCATCCTTCTTCTTTTGCTTTATCCCTTTGTTTATCTTCCTTGCATATTCGTATAGTTTCAAACTCATTTCCTCCCATTGCCATGATCATATCTATGAATATTCCTAGTATTAGCTTGATTATCTGTTTTGCATAATGCTCTAGACCATCTGTCTTGTTTTGAGTCAGTTTGTTCCAAGCGATCACCTTATATGGTGTCTTCTTGAAATATATGGTCTTGTCTCCCAAGAATAGCTGATTCGAATCGATTTCTTCTTTGGGCGAGTTTGGAATGTCAAATCCCATATATGTACTTTCTAACTCTCTGATCGTATGGGCATCGCACCCTGATATAACTGAGGTGTTGCAGTTTCTAAGGATTTTGCGGTTTAGTTCTTTGGACTTTTTCACTGCGAAGCTCGATTCTACGCGTGAGTTTATGAGTTCTATACCATCTAGTTGTTCGATGAACTCCAGTTCTGCAGTTGCTTTTGATTGGATTGGATGCGCTAGAAATAACAGTCCGTTTTGTTTGCGTACTTCTTTTACCAGATCATAGAAGTCGTATTGGTTTCCTTCTCTCTTGCAATTTTCTTCTACTTCGTTATCTATGTTGAAACAAAGTATATGGCCCTTTTCCGTATTGAACTCTGCTCCTATGATTACTTCTATCCTGTCTTGAGCTATTCCTAATGCCTCGTAGGCCCCTTTTGTTGTGTTATGGTCAGTGATCGCTATTGCATCGTATCCCAACTGTATTGCCCTATCTACAATGTCTTGTACTTTTGTATTAGAATCATGGGAATGATATGTATGTATGTGTGAGCATATCCTCATTTTCGTCTCCATTATCCAAATAGTGTCCTTTGATATCTAAAGAACGGCCCAACATTTGACATGGTGAATATGCCTTCTTTGCTTTTTAGTATCTTAGGGATGCTTCCTATTGCGGTTTTCGCATTACCCTCTTTTATGTTCATTATCACTGATATCCAACATTGGGGGAAATAGGACATGTACTTGTCAATTTCATATTGGCACTGGGGTTCCGTTATCTTTGTTTGTGTGTTATCCAATACACGTATGAGATTTGCGAACAAATCGGATTGGGCGACAAATACAAGGGGCAAGCTGCCCCAAAACCTAGGGTTTATCTCTATTAGGGTATCTCCTTTGAACTCTACCATTGCCAAGCCTTGCCAATTAAGCTCTTTCAGCAATTTACTTGCATCTTGCACCAATTTCTCATCATATATGCTTCTACACAGCGCTGACGGTCCTCCCGTTACTGGATATTCCAATATCCTTTCGTGGGCTATGTAGTCTATTAGATCGGAATCATAATCGAATAACATTGATACCCCACGGCCGTTTCCTTCTATGTATTCTTGCATGATGGTGTTTTCTTTGTAATCTCTGAAGATTTCCATTGCCTCATGATATTCCGCTTCGTTTCTTACAATTTTGTATCTGTCTATAGGTTTGAGGGGTATGCCTTCTGAAATGTTTAGTTTAATGATCATTGGGTATTCTGGCGTCTCTAGTTCTCGTGGTGTCTTTATCCCTAGTTGTGATGCCAATTTCATGAGCTTTCTTTTATCGTTTGCAATTTCTATGGATTCTAAAGTAGGAACTATGTACTTCATGTTCGGCTTTATTCTGTTTACCGCTTCTATCATCTCGGGATTTCCCAAGATCAAATAGTCTTCCGGCGAGTATTTCTTTAGTACCGTTTTTAGGTCTTCCTCTACCCGGTTACTTGATACATATTGGATTTCACCTATGTATTTCTTGCTTAACGGTTTGCTGTCATCAAAGCACACCCCGTCTATGGCATAGCCCTTGTTGTGATAGTAGTTCACTATTGGTATGGTCATTCGCTTATCCAGACTGTCCAATAGTATCCTCTTCATCTCAGACCTCCGCCCTTTTTCTCAGCTTAACAGACGACCAGAAATTGCCCTATGCGTATTTCAGCAAAACCTTTCTTGTAAACACGCTTCTGTTCAAATACCCCCTTGAGATGCCCCATCATCTATGGATTTAGTATAACATCGCCACTAAGTAAGGACACTGCAAAAACCTACGGAACTTCTTCTTCACGAAGAAGCAATGCTAACGGACGTATTACTGTAGCCAATACCGGTCTACACTAGAGATGAGAAAAGCGCAAGCCGTCAGAAATGGACCACATCCGCGACGTACCCTCTGGAAAGGTTGGGGAATGGGCTGTCTCTTATGTGTAGGGTCGCCCTAACCAGCGTATTGGGGTGTGTTTTGATATCCTTGGGACTTATAGTGCGAAGTCGCACCCTGAAACAGACTAGCAGGGATCGTTCCATCCATCCGCGAGATCTGCGGATCGGCAGGCGCTCCACGAGCTGTAAACACATTCGCTCATGGATGACCACCTCCATGTCCGCATGTGCACTTAGCTACCTTTACTTTCGTGAAGGCTCCGGGCTAACCACTCTCCGCCTCGATAGCCTTAGGTTCTTCTCCAAGCTGAGTTTTCCAGGTTCCACGGCGGTATCGCCATGCGACCACTAGCAGGCGTGCATACTGGTCGATATCAATGGCCCACCATATTCCGGTTAGACCAATACGCCTGCTCAAAATGTATGCAAAAGGAATTCTACAGCCCCATATGCCTAAGGCCGCGGCAATCATGGGAGTCACAGTGTCTCCGGCACCCCTAAGAGACCCGCCTAATGTCCCTGCAATCTGTTGAGGGATTTGGGACAATCCCATGATAAGCAGGTATTGAGCCCCCAACTCTATAACCGCTTTATCATTGGTCAGCATGCCCATGAGGAGTCTGGGGCAAAACACCAGAACTGCAGTGGTGCAAGCAGTAAGGGCGACGCTCCACCT
>Ga0255340_1005466_pt1 | contig 11583 bp, 9 predicted proteins | sample wastewater_treat_7_FD_192417 | JGI IMG/M metagenome (GOLD analysis project Ga0255340, IMG submission 192417) | Wastewater microbial communities from Lulu Island WWTP, Vancouver, Canada - plant10 | ecosystem: Engineered > WWTP > Wastewater > Unclassified | place: Canada: Vancouver, British... | reverse complement strand
CTCCAATCAAAGGAGATTTTACCACTGCATAACTCAGTTAAATTAATCATATCCGAAGTCAATCCAGAAGAGGGCTGGGTGAAAGGAGAGGTAATTGTTTGAGCCTAAATTGAAAAAGGAAAGATTCCTTATGACCTTTTGTTATTTGCAGAACTTGATATTAGTTGCTCCAGATAAGTTTTTCGTGCCTCCATTAAATGATAAAAAATTATAAATGAGAACTAATATAATAAATATATCTCTCTTATTGTCAATATGTTTGCTTCTTAAGGCAGGATAAAGGCTAAAAAATTATTGACAGATAAAGTAGAGGTTTATATTATGTTCAACAATAAAATTAAATAAAGGAATGCAAGGCTAATGGAGGAACGAACTTCTTATCAGCAATACCACGAGCGGAATTTTGTATCTGTTTATTTTGTGTATTTATCATCCTCAAACTTACCATCTGAGTTGCTTGCGAACTATATTTCCCTGTATCTACCTCCTTTATCCTCTTTTTTTATTTAATTTTGGGTTGAATTATTAGTTAAAACTATATATAAGATATACTTCTCACTATGCACTGCATAAGTGAGGAGGCGAAGCTGTAGGTTGGCTATATAATGCTAAAAAAGGGAAAGGAGGAAGGAATTATGAAAATTAATAACTTCTTAAGAACAATTTTAAAAACTCGTTCCTACATTTTAATAAGCATTATTGTTCTCATTTTAGCCTTCCTTTGCAATTCCTGCTCTACAAATGCCAATAAAGGAACTATCTCTGGAACCGTGATACTGGTTAATGATACCGATAATCCTTCCTTAAATCCAGTTGACTATGCTGGAGTTACTGTAGCATTATATAAAACTGCAGTTTTAGATACCACTCTGGTGAGAATCAATCAACAATATCCTCAAATTGGAGTGCAGATAACACAAGAAACTGAATTTGACCATCGTAACTTTAACCCTTTAAAAGTTGTAAGCACCGATGCAGAAGGAAAATTTAGCTTTCCTTCATTAACTGCTGGTAACTATAATCTGGTTCTCTGGAAAACTGATTGGGGAATAAGATACTTGTGTTCCATTAGAGCAGAAGAAAAAGAAAATAATAATCTGGGCACTATAGAGCTTTATCCTGCAACATCGTATGATTCTCCCCTAGTAAATGAACCCACTATCTTCAAATCCGACCATTCCTATTTTGTCCTTACCGATGTCAATTTTATGTCTTCGGTAGAATTTCAACCTCGTGCGCAAATCTTTATCAATCCTACCTGTATGCTAAAATTTTATGGAGCTGTCATTACTCCAGAATTTACCTCTTCCCAAGATATGTGGAAGATAACCTCAGGTAAAGAAATATACTCCACTGCTCAAGTTACAATGGATTTTGATAACTATTATTCTACCGTGAATTTCTATGGAGAACAAGTGAACATAAAATCAGGGTTTGTAAGATATGGGAGCAGTAGCATTTCAACTATTAACATAAATTCAAATAATATTAGTTATATGGTTTTAAGAGATTGCGGGACAGCAATAACCATAAATGCAGGTAATATAAATGCCGGATATGTGGTTTGTTTTAATTGCAATGCTAATGGGATATTATATACTTCTAATGTGGGAGAAAATTTTAGTGTTGCAATAGAAAAATGCATGATATGTAATATATCTCAAAAGGGAATATCTATAGAAAAGGCTGGTAATTATAATATTAATAATTGCTATTTTAATAATAATAATTATTCTATTGATATTAGATATTGTAGTGGAATTGTTGAATACAATGAATTTAACTTATCTAATTATTATATATATTATTATAAAAATTGCTTTAATAATGAAATCCATTATAATAATTTTTGTAATTCACTTATGGGAATTAGACCTAGAAATAATATAAATAATATAAATAATAATAACTTTTATGGCCCCACACAATATTATATATATATATTACATAATTTAGATCCCTACTGCTTTGTATCATCTGATGTTAATGCAATTAATAATTATTGGGCAGTTGAAGATATTGATTACTATCTTGCAGATGCAGAAGATGATCCAAGATGTCCTTATCATATTATTTATTTACCAAAACTATCAAATCCTGTTAAAAATGCAGGAATACAGTAGGATAAATAATTTAAGAAATATTCCAGTTATCAATTAATTAACTTTATAATAGAAAAAGAAATAGAGTATTATAATATTTTAAATTTAGGATAATATAGATTTATGAAAGGTATAATATTAGCTGGTGGCGCCGGTACAAGAATGTATCCCATTTCTTTGTGTTATAGCAAGCAATTAGTTATGATTTATGACAAACCAATGATTTATTATCCATTATCTACTTTAATGTTAGCAGGAATAAGAGAAATTTTGATTATTGCAGATAAAGAAACTATCCCATTATATAAAAAACTTTTTAGAGATGGCTCACATCTAGGTATAAGGATAAATTATAAAATACAAGAAGCACCAAATGGTATTGCAGAATCATTTATATTAGGTAAGGATTTTATTGGAAATGATTCTGTTACTTTAATTTTGGGAGATAACATATTTTATGGAAAACTAGATTTTTTAAGAGAAGCCATTGCTACAAATACAGGAGCAACAATTTTTGGTTATTATGTTAATGACCCCCAGAGGTATGGTGTAGTGGAACTTGATTATAATGGTAAAGTTATTTCTCTAGAAGAAAAACCTCCACACCCAAAATCTAATTATGCTGTAGTAGGTTTATATGTATATAATAATGTAGTTGTTGATTATGTGGAAGAACTGAAACCTTCAGCAAGAGGTGAACTTGAAATCACTGATCTTAATAAAATATATTTAAAAGAGAATAAATTAAAGGTGGAAATTATTGGTAGAGGTATTGCTTGGTTAGATACGGGAACTCCTCAAGCATTATTAGATGTTTCAACATTTATTGGAGCTATAGAAAAAAGACAGGGACTAAAAGTTGCCTGTATAGAAGAAGTAGCTTATATGATGAATTATATAACAAATGAAGAATTAGAAAATATCATAAAAAATATTCCTTCATCAGAATATAAAACTTATTTAGAATCTATTCTGACTTCTACAGAACTAATAACTCTATATAATAAATGAAAGTAATAGAACTATCTATTCCAGGATTATTTCTTATAAAACCTGATTTATTTAAAGATGAAAGGGGGTATTTTCTTGAAACTTATAATCATTATCGTTATCAGGATTTCTTAGTTAAAGAAATGAATTTTGTTCAGGATAATATGTCTTATTCAAGATATGGAACAATAAGGGGATTACATTTTCAAAAAGAACCCTATGCTCAAGCAAAACTGGTAAGATGCACTGCAGGGAAAATAAAAGATGTAGCTGTTGATATTCGGAAAAATTCACCCACATTTGCTCAATATATTTATGTTGAATTAAGTGGAGAGGAGCAATATCAATTATTTATTCCCAGGGGTTTTGCTCATGGTTTTTCAGTTTTAAGTCAGTTTGCTATAGTTGAGTATAAATGTGATGAATATTATCAAAAATCAGCAGATTCAGGCATAAGATTTAATGACCCTGATTTAGATATTGATTGGAATATCCCAAATGAATTAATAATTATTTCTGATAAAGATAAAAATTATCCTTTTTTATCAGAATTATAAAGAGGAATAAATGATGATACCAGTATTTAAACCATATTATAATGATTTAGAAGTCAAATATTTAAAAGAAGTAATAGAATCTGGCTGGTGGGGTATGGGTCCTAAAACAGTTGAATTTGAACAAAAATTTGCAAAATATATCGGAACAAATTATGCTCTTGGCTTGAATTCAGGTACTGCCGCTCTGCATTTAGCTTTAATGTGCATAAATATCCAAAATTCTGAGGTTATATCCCCTTCTATGACTTTTGTTTCTACGAATCATTCAATCTTATATAATGGAGGTATACCTGTTTTTTGCGATATAGAATATGATAATCTAAATGTTACTGCTAAAGAAATTGAAAAGCTGATCAGTCCAAAAACCAAAGCTATAATCGTTGTTCATTATGGCGGCTATGCCTGTGATATGGACCCTATTATGGAATTAGCAAGAGCTAATAATCTTGTCGTTATAGAAGATTGTGCTCATTCCTGTGGAGGAAAATATAAAGGGAAAATGCTTGGTTCAATTGGTGATTTTGGATGCTTTAGCTTCCAGGCAGTTAAAAATCTTTCTACTGGTGATGGTGGAATGATAACTACAAATAATGAAGTATGGGCTAATAGAATTAAAAAATTGCGCTGGGTAGGAATCTCTAAAGATACTTTTGAAAGAGGTGTGGGAAATAGTTATGATTGGTTTTATGATGTGACAGAACTGGGTTTTAAATACCATATGAATGACATTATGGCTGCTATAGGTCTGGCTCAATTAGAAAAAATTGAATGGATGAATGATAAAAGAAGATACTGGTCTTCCAGATACAGAGAATCTTTAAAAGATATTTCAGAAATAAATTGTCCACCGGTGAAAGATTATATGTTTCCTGCCTGTCATAATTTTGTTATAAAAGCAGAAGCAAGAGATGAATTAAGAAAGGTGTTAATGGAAAAAGGTATAACCACAGGTGTTCATTATTACCCAAATCATTTATTTGATATGTATAAAGATTACTATAGAAAATTACCCATCACCGAAAGTGTATGGAAGAATTTAGTGACTCTTCCACTATATCCAGATTTAGAAGAAGAAGATTTCCAGCTTATTATTAAAACTATCAGAGATTTTTATTTAAAATGACTGAAAATCCGTTTGTGGCTGTGGTAACTTTAAATTATAATGGCTCATCCTTTTTACAGGAATGTATTGATTCTATTCTTGATTCAGATTATTCTAATTTTAAAGTTATAGTCGTAGACAATGGTTCTAAAGATAATTCTCTTGAATTATTAGAAAGATTATATGGTCTAAATGATAAGGTCATTATTTTAAAAAATAAAAAGAACCTTGGTTATTCAAAAGGCATGAATGTTGGTCTTGATTATAGTTTTAATAATCTTGAAGCTGATTTTTGTCTTGTAATGAACAACGATACTTTTCTGGATAAACAAGCTATAAGTGCTTTAGTAGAAGTTGCACAAAAAGATGAGAAAATAGGCTTTGTTACCGGTAAGGTATATTATGCTGATAAACCTAATATCTTTCAAACTATAGGGAAATTTTCTGAGGCAGGACTTTTAAATATTAGATATAGAGGTAAGGGGGAAATCGATAAAGGTCAGTATGATAAAGATTGCGAACTGGATTTTTGTGATGATATCTTCTGGTTAGTATCTAAGGAATTATATCAAAAAACAGGTGGTTATGACCCGGAATTTTTTCTTGAAGCTGAGGATTTTGATTGGCAATTAAGAGCAAAAAAAGCTGGTTTCAAAATTATGTTTGCTCATAAAGCTAAAATCTGGCATAAAGTTAGTATGGTTATTGGTAAAGATTCTCCTCGAAAAGCCTATTATGATGCTCGTAATCCACTAATTGCGGTGATGAAAAACTGTGAACCTGACATCGTTAAAACTTACTTACGAACAAGAATATATAAAATTTACCTACCAGCCATAATCAAAACTGCCCTTAAAGGTAAAATCCAGAAAGCACTTTATATGATTTCAGGAATATGCAGTGCGATGCTATGGAAAATAAAGAATAAATCTGTAATTTATGAAAAATAATATTTTATAATATTAAAAAAAATGAAAATTCGTTTTGGCATTACCAGATTATATAAAGTTATCAGAAGAAATTATCTATATATAAGATATAAATTTATTAAAAAAATATATAATCCTACTGAAGGGATAAACTATCTTGCAAAAAATGATGCCCCTACTCTTATCAGGGCACTGCGAAATGGTGGAGCTAAAATTGGGAATAATGTAGATATTCAAATTCCCATTTTATTTCATCAAGTCAAAGATTTAAAAAAATTAACAATTGGTAATAATTCTCATATAGGGAAGACAACTTTTTTAGATTTATCCGATGCAATTATTATAGGTAATAGAGTTACAATTTCAATGGGATCAATGCTAATAACTCACATAGATGTCGGTGCTTCTGGATTAGCTATTCAATATCCAAAAATGAAAGATAAAGTAATAATCGGTGATGATTCTTATCTTGGATGCCAGACAACCATATTAGCGGGTGTAAAACTTGGATCCAATAATTTAGTAGCGGCGAAAAGTCTGGTTTTACATAGTACACCTGATTCTGTTTTAATAGCTGGAATACCAGCAAGAATAATAAAAAATGTATAGAATTTTAATATCCTATTTAATTTAATTTTACAAAATATGAATGCCAATACTTCAAGATTATCTATTTGGTCTAAAGAAAATTCCTTATTTTTACTGACATTTCTATTGGCAGTGGTAGCAGTTTATATATTTCCACATCTTGGTATACCTCAGATAATAATTAAAGTTATTTTTTTATTATTATTGTTAGTTGTTTTTCGTTCTAAAAATGATGTTTTCTGGCTTGCCTGGTTTTTTATTATTATTGATGCACCAAGCAGATTATTCACCGTAGGTTATAGAACCACTGTATATAGGCTACCATTATATAGTTTGGGTCCAGGTATATCTACAGGGTTTGAAGAAATGTTCTTAATTGTATATTTAATTAAGTTCTTATTAAAGAAAGATAAAAGTCAAAACATCTTTTATAGATACTGGACTTTTATAGTTATATATGGTTTCATAACTTTGTTTTATTCTTTTGGAATAGGTTTAAGTTCTGGAAATGTTGTAACTGCTATAAGAATGATTATTCCCTGGTTCTGGGTTTTGATTTTACCCGAGTTTATATCAGATTCGGATAAATTAGCTAAAGCATTTAAACTTTTAGCTCCTTTTGTTTTTATTAATTTTTTTATTCAGATATATACCCAGATAACTGGTCAGTATCTTAATGATATTTTATCCGGAGAAATATGGTACCGTTTTTTGGGTTCTCCGCAAGAAGAACTGGTTAGAGTTATCTCTGGTTTTGGTTTTACTCTTTTTTGTATGATAATATCTTTATTCTATTTATGTTCTGAAAATCAATATTTTAATAAAACTTATTTAAATTTAATTATTGTAACTTCTTTTATAATAATCTTTATATCCGCAACAAGAGGCTGGATTGTTGCATCTTTGATTTTACTATCTTCTATTTTTTTTATGAGAAGTTTTAATTTTTTAAAACAGTTTACTGGTATAATAATAATTCTGACTTTGTTATTTTTCCTTGTAAAAATCATTTATCCGCCTTTTATTTTGCAGGCTTCTTTAGCCTTGCAAAGATTTGCAAGTTTAAAATATGTAATACAAGGTAATCCTGAAGTTGAACCAAGTTTAGGAAGAATTACAGTAGCTGGCCCTAAAATGATGTCTTTATTTCGAGAGCGACCTATAATAGGTTTTGGGCTTTCTAATGATTATATAAAAAATTGGAATATTCATGTGGGTAATCAAACAATGTTAATGCAGGGCGGAATTATAGGCTATGCAATCTGGATAATTTGTTATGCTCTTAATTTACTTACTATATATCTATTAAACAGAAATTCTTTTGTTAGATCAAAAATAGGTAATGGAGGTATAGTTTTCTTTCTTGCATTGATAGCAATTTTTGCAATTCATAGTAGTTCTTCACAAATATTAGGTTTTAATGGAATTCCTCTTTATTTCCACTATCTTTTGGCATTTATTATAGCTGCTGCTAATGCTACATTTGTTTCTTCAATAAATAATAAAAAAATTATAATTTCATTAAGAATAAATAGATAATGCTGAAACAGAAATTCATTGTTCAATATGGTTCAATGGCAATAACTCAAATTGTGGGTATGGTTGCGGGAATTGTAGTTGCCAGATTAGTGGGTCCTGGTGTTATGGGTATGGTTGCCTATGCAACCTCCTTCGTTTCTCTACTTGGATTCATAAATGGAATTTTTGGTTCTGCTCATATTAAACTGGTTTCTGAAGGTAGAGATCATAACCAGTGTATGGGTGTTTTCACTAGATTGCAAGGTATATGTGCTTTAATTTATTTTATAGCTGTTCTTGCTTTGTTTCTGGTTCAAAAAAATGTTCTTCATTACCCATTTGAAAGTAGAGAACTGGAATGGATAATTATTATTGCATTAATAACACATACCTTTGAATTATATAGTCAATATGCTAATGTAGTATTTACAGCAAATTTACAACAAGCAAAGGCAAATCTCCCGAATTTTTTCAAAACACTTATTTTTCATATAGGAAGGATATTAATAGTTATATTTTTTGCTAAAAATTTGGCGCTAAAATTATATTCCTGGCATTTAATCTTAGCTATTCTTTTTATTCCTATTATACATAAATTTTTAAAAGAATATCCTATTGGGAAATATGATAATAAATTAGCAAAACAATATTTTAAATATGGACGAGCAATTTTTGCTATGTCTATCATAGATTCTGTAACAAAATACAGTGATAAATTAATGGTGGCACATTTTACTGATACTACTCAACTTGGTTACTATTCTGCAGCAAGTTCAATTGGAGGACTTATTTTAACTTTAGCAAGTTCTGTAGGATTAATTTTTTTTCCTCTTTTTTCTGGTTACATTAGTAAAGGTGACTGGGAAAGTGTTAATACAAAAATATATCAATATCATGAATTTATTATACTTTTTATTTTTCCTTTAATTTGTCTTTTATCTATCGTTGGGGGACCTATAATGCTATTATTACTTGGAAATAAATATAAACCAAGTATAATTCCTTTTCAAATACTAATAATTGCTACTTATCTATCTGTACTAGGAATACCATATGGTAATATAATATCCGGGATGGGGAAATTTAGTATCCTAACAAAGATAAATATTATTCATTTATTAATATTTATTTGCTCCACAATAGTATTTATAGCACCAAATATGCTAAATCTTGGAGCAATAGGTTTAGCGGTTAATCAATTAACTTTAAATTTCACCAGAAATGGACTATATCTACATTTTTCAAAGAAATTAGGAGAAGTAAGCTTAAAAAGTAAAAATAACATTCGTCATATAATTATAATTTGTTGGACTTTTCTCGCTTATTTTATCTCTATATTCTTAAAAAAGTTTATTCCCTTATGGTGGTTACTTATGATTCCTATTTATCTCATAACCCTATATTTGATATTGAATTTAACAGGTTTTATGAAAAAGGAACACTGGAGATTATTATTAGATACATTAAATATAAAAAAGACATTAAAATATGCTTATAATGAAATTAAAGGGTAAAAATTGAGTGATTAGGTAGTAAAAAAAGCATAAAATTTTTACAATACACATAATCTTTCTTTATAAATGAGATTATTTTATATCTTATAAATAGTATAGAATAATAATGTATATATATTATTAATTAATTAGCCAATATATATGTTATAAGCGCGGAATTCTGGATTATGATGAAAATAAGAAATAAACATATGTAAAAGCTTAGAACAATTTTTTAAATTGGGTTCTTAATTTAATCGCAAATTAAAAGTTTTAATCATATACTAAAGTTTATTATAATGGAGAATCAGAATAGTTTAACAAATAATTATTATCATATAAATAGAAAATGATTAATCTTATCAAAATAATCAAAAAAAATCTATATGACCAATATAAAATATTAGATTATTCGTTAAATCCAAAATATAGCAATAAATCTGTAGCATCAAAAAGTAAATTTAAAATATACAGTGAACTGATAAAATGGTATTACAAGTATGGTGAACGCAATAAAATGTATTTTGCATGGGGTCTGAATGAACAAGGCAAGTCCTTATCTGATTATATAAGTAAAAAGGAATTCCTGAATATTAAGTCTAAGGCAGAAAGACATTTATTAAAAACAAACAATATTTCACTATTAAATTATAATGTGGTAACAAAGGATAAATTTGTGGCGAATTCTTTCCTATCAGCAAATAATATTCCCTGTATTCCCCATTATGGAATTGTTATAAGGGGACAATTTTATCCCACTGATAATAACGATATAGATAATTTGGATTTATTGCTGGATAAGGAAGAATGTATTGTTTTCAAGAATATTACCTTAGAATTCAGTGAAGGTTTTATACTTTATCAAAAGAGAGATGATGTTATTTTTATGAATGGCAAGGAAAATTCATTATCTGAGCTAAAAAAAATATTAGGAAGTGGAGTATGGTTAGTTCAAAAAAAGATATCATCTCATAAAGCTCTAAGGATGATTAATAATTCAGCTTTAAATACAACTAGGATTGTAACTATCAGAGATAAAAATAGACCTGTGTATCTTACTGGTTTTCAGGCATTTGCACGAGGTGCTGCAGTAACAGATTCCGGAAGCGATGGCTCTATATACGTAGGTGTAGACATTGAAAAAGAATGCTTGAAGGACTACGGTTTATATAATACTGGAGACCCGGTTTGTACCTTTCTGAATGAACATCCAGATTCTGGTATCACATTTAAAGATTATAAAATCCCTTTTCTAAAAGAAGCTATTCAATTATGTATCAAGGCTCATAATTTGCTATATAATAATTTTATAATTGGATGGGATGTTGCCATTACGGATGATGGACCTGTCATTGTAGAAGCAAATGAGAAGCCGGGTTTGAATGTTGTTCAATCTTTAGATGGAGGATGCCGAAAAAAAATTCTTAATTGTTATCAAAATATTGTCAGTAAAGGAGAAAATTTACCATAATGACTATTTCAATTTTTTGGTTTAGGTTATGTTGGATGTATAAGTTTAGGCTGTTTAGCCCAAAATGGGTTTCAGGTTATTGGAGTAGATGTGAATAAAACAAAAGTCCATCTTATTAATCAGGGCTTACCTACTATTATTGAAAAGGATATTGATACAATAAAGAACAACATAAAACCGGTAAAATTAAAGCCACGCAAGATTACCATCAAGCAGTGATGGAAAGTTATATGTCCATAATATGTGTGGGCAATTCCCTGGGAGAAGATGGTAACCTAAATCTTGAATATATTTTTCAAACTGCTAAGCAGATAGGGTAAATATTAAAAAAGAAAGTTATAGATTTTTATTTAGTTAAATATGACCTAAACTCTCATCAAATTGAACTAATAGAAGATGTAGAAATTAGCTAAAAAATTGGATAAAATGAACCATATAATTTCTGATAAAAAAAAATTCAAAATATATGGAATCTATATTGCTCAACAACATATCTATCAACTCTGAAGTCTTTATTTAGACCTTTTAAATTTATTAAATTAGGTTTAAAATTTGGTATGTACAGTAGATAGTGAGAGAGAAAAGCTTATATTTATTTACTGAATTTAATCAGATGTGAATCAGACGGGGAAAATATTATAAGTTCTCTTGAATATAATAAGGATAAATTATGTTAATAGGCATACTAAAGCCTTTCAGGAATATGCATTATTCTACTCTTGATGTTTATAAGGAAATTCTTGAATATAATGGTATTGATTATATTGATCTTAATATTAATAGCGATTCATTTTGGTCAGATATAAAAAAAATAGACTTATTTCTTGCAAGAA
>Ga0255340_1005464_pt1 | contig 11585 bp, 15 predicted proteins | sample wastewater_treat_7_FD_192417 | JGI IMG/M metagenome (GOLD analysis project Ga0255340, IMG submission 192417) | Wastewater microbial communities from Lulu Island WWTP, Vancouver, Canada - plant10 | ecosystem: Engineered > WWTP > Wastewater > Unclassified | place: Canada: Vancouver, British... | reverse complement strand
TGAACGCCGCGAATCCCGTCAAGCAGATTCTGTCTTTCAACCGCAGGGTGTAACCCCGAAATCTGGCTCCGTTTCATTGCGACCTGATTGAGCGCGTACTCGTTCTGGTCTTTGGCGATCCGGTCCGCGTCCGACATCCCCAGCCCGAGCTTGTTCCGGAGAAACGATTTCAGGTTACTCGTGAAAGACGGGGGTTCTGGTAGTCCTATCTGCTGCATTTCCTGTTCGGGAGATCCAAATATCCCAGCATCGTCAACGAGATTAAGCCTTCCGGATCCTCCCGTGGTCGGTTTTACCGGCGCGGCCGGTGCGGATTGAGGTTGCGCGTCCGGCTGAACGGTTTCCGAAGTGCCAAAGATTCCCGCGTCATCAACGAGATTGAGTTTCATATATCTGGCTCCTTATTGGCTTTTCAGCCATTCAATAGCTTCTTGTTTGCTCATTTTGTAATTCTTCATAAGGTGATCGATTGCCTGCGTTGTTGTCTTGATATTAGAAGGCAGGCTCGCGTCGCCTTTTGTTTTTGGAGCGTTAAGCACTCCGCCCGGGCGCAACCCGCCCAGCTTCTTTTCTTCGGTGGTCGAGGACGGTGTTACCGCCGCAAGAAGCCTTTGCAATACGGGAACATCTTTCCACGACGTAATATTGGCAGGGTCGTAGGCAGGCTGGGGCTGTTTATTGGGTTGGTCGGCGACGGGGCCTTCAGACGGTAGAACTCCTGTCCTCAACATCGAAGTCGCTTGTGGCATAAACTCCGCAACCTGCTGGGTTGTCGGAGCATAATAGGTTCCGAGGTCTTTACCGTACTTGCCTTTTGCCATCTGCGCGGCGATTTCCCAAGCGCGCTTATTGTCTTCCGGTTTGCTACTGGATCCCCCTCCAGGCGTATCGATAAACTCGATTTCCTGCGTGTCCTTGTTAATCTTCGCCAACCGGTTATTGATCGTTTTGTAGTCGTACTCGGTTTGTTTGGGCGCATATTTCAGTTTTACGTTTCCGTTCTCGTCGGCTTCCCAAGAATAATTCTTACCCGCCTTTTCCCCTTGGTCTATCAAGTCCATGATTTTTTTTCGGTTCTTTAACTGTTGGCTGTAAAGGCTCATATTGATTTCGTTCTGCTTCATCTGGTTCATTCCGCCGAGAGCCTGCCTGACGACATTGTTAAGCGCACCAGCCCAGCCCGGGCCTTCATTTCTTTCCTGCTCCTGCCGTTTATATTCCGATAACGCGATCAAATCAGATACGCTACTCATCGATATACCCCCCTTTTAGCTCATCCCGCTCTGAAGCATTTTAAGAAGCTGGTTTGTGTTTTGCGCGTTTGTATAGTTCTGGAACGCTCCGCCGAAATTATTAGTTTGTCCACCTGAAGCTATATCGCCTACCAGACTACCGGCCATATACCCAAGTTGCGGCATACCAAACACAGCCCCAGCCCCGGCCCCGATTAACGGAGCTACTTGAGAGAACATAGACGGTTTCTTCGAAGTCGTCGTGTAGCTCTTCAAGCCGTAATCGATATTGGTGTTCAGAAGGTTCTGCGCGGTGTTGAGCACCCCGGAGTTCTCATTCTGCTTTCTCAAGAAGTCCTGATACTCGACACCGGCGAGCATACGCGGCAAGGATCCATACGTCTGCGACGCGTTGACTTTATCGGTATAATCGGCGTTTTGCGCGTTGTTCACGTTCAACGCCTGCAAAACTGCATTGGCTTTACGGTTGCGCTCGTTCTCGATCATGCTGCCGATCAACTGCGACACCTTGTTGAACGAATCGCCAACAACGTCCTGCATACCATGACGCTTAAAGCTGGACTGGCTGTACCCGTACTTTGCCATCTGGTTATTCAGGTCCTTAAAGGCTTTCGCCTGTTCCTTTTCCAGCGCAGCGCGCATAGATTTGTAATATTCCGAGGTGGTCGGGTCGTAGCCATCGGTAAGGGTTTTATTGACTTCCGCGGCCGCGTTCGTCAACGTGTCGTTGGTTCCCTTGTTCAGGTATTGATCGAGAATATTAAGCCCTTTATTCTCGTATAGCGACGGGTTAATCATCTGGCTTAATTTGGAAAAGTCTTGCCCCGGCTGGTACTGCTTGATATACTGCTGAACAAAATCACCAATGGATTTCCCCGCATCGAGCTGCCATTTCTCCTTCATTGGTTCAAGCGTCGTCGTTGTCGAGCTTTTCGATGACTTGAAGAAATTACCCATAGCACACCCCTCCTATTTGGTTTGCTTAACCGTGCAATTCCAGTAAACGCCTACGTTCAATGCCGCGGACCCGTCGGCTCTATTCTTTAACGCTACCGTGAACGTCGAAGCGTCCATTGCGGTAACGCTTGCAATTATATTCGCGCTCTTGGGAATAACCACGGCGAACCCCGGCATCGCCTGAAGTTTATGCGAGATCGTCCCCCCATCGCTGATTATGGCTTCCCCTGAAGCCGAATCTGAATCGGTCTTTAAGATCCGCAGGAAATCTGCCAGTATCTTCTGGTTATCCTCGAGGAACCTGCGCGCCACAGGATCAATAATCTCCCCGGGAACCTTTGGAAGTACCAGCGAATCGTATTTACTCATACCACTTGCTCCCTCTGTACTGGCGTATCGTAGTAAAAGTTCCGGAGAGAGAACCAACCGTCAACTGCGCGGTTCCGGATCCGGAAACGAACCTTTTCCCCGAAGATGTCGCACGGGATCGATTTAAAAACAGGGTTGACTGCATTGATAGCGACCGTTTCGATCGCTGTCCACGTTACCCCTTCGTCCAGTGAATAATCAACTTCGACCGTTGTGCCGGCAATCTCCAGCCCTATACCGGCAAGGTGGAAGTAATACCCCGGGTAGAACTGAAAATCCTTGGTACACCAATACCCATCGACCGCCGTTCCCGCCTCGTCAAACCGCGTGTAATTGAATTTGAAGCATTGCCCGTCTTTATTACCAAGAATCATCACAGGGAAGAACGATTTCTGGATTATGTCATTCCACCGGCCGGTCTGAACGTTCCAGGCGCTGGAAAGCATATTCCAAGTAATCCCTTCAAACTCTGTACGCAATCCCGCAGCCGTCATATTCGAGCAAACGTCTTTATATATCTGGTCAGTTTGGTAGTTGTATCTGATAACTACGCCCGGGTGTGTTTGGTTTCCCGTAGGGATAAATAACAGATACTCGTCCAGTTCTTCCATAACCACGCCAAAAGACCTGAATAAATATGCCGGGTTTATCAATCGCCGGAGATCATCTACTATCCCGCGGCCGATAATTTCTCCCCGTATCGCGTTGTAAGTTACCAGCCCGGACTTGCCCAGCCCTATCAATCTACCCCCCGGAATGGATTTAATGGTGTTATGAACAAGGAATCCCAAAGAGGTATCCTTCTTGTCAAAGCCGAACACCGCACTATTCCCGGTGAGATACCCGTTGTAAAGAGAGCTTGCTTTAGAAACGCATACGATCGTATCAAGCTTTGCGATCCCCGTAATTGCTTCACCGTCGTCCGCCAGAACGTGTTCCCCGGCGTTATGGGTATCGTCTTGCGTCCAGTATTCCGGATCATCGGTATCAGGCCATTGAATTTTTTGCGGATATTCAACCCCGATCTCTTTAATGCCTGCGGCCAGTAGATACCCACCATACGGGCACAAGAACCGGGCTTTAGGCGGGGATCCGCCAAGGTCAGCGATATTGCCCGTAGGTATCCATTTTTTGATATTGTCAACGTAGTTCGTGAACACCAGCCCGGCTTTTCCTGCGAAATCGGTAGCGCAAACGCTTACCGGCAGCTTATCCGTGCCTACCAGCGGGACCGTGCCGGTAAGGTCAGTCCATTGGGCAGTCATATTGTTCCACAACTGGATCCCGGTCGTTGTGATTCGAACAAAATACCGTGTGGATTCACGAATAAACTCGTAAAACGCCCATATATACACGCCAGCAGAAGTGCCGAGATTGTCGTATCCTTCACGTTTTTTGATATGGTTGTAGCTCACGCGGACCGCTTGGCAATCCGGCGTTGCGCGCGGATCCAGTAACGTTGCTGGTCCGGAAGTGTCTTGCCCAAGAACAGGGATTGCGATTTGGTTTCTGCCCATAGGATTATGTCTTTATGATGTAATTCATGGTTAAATACGGCTGCAAGTTGTTATGCGAGGAAGAAGCGCTGACCGCGTCATTTTTATTGGTAACCCCGTTTCCTCTGATATTAGCGGATCCGGATTCCGAGAAACCGACCCCCTCCTTCTCGCGCCATCTTGCTGGAATCAGGTGACTATGAGCAGGAAGGCCGCTTTCGCTTGCAGTTAGCAAATGGGTCTTTTCCCCGCCCGTTTTCCCCAAGGTGTCAAATTCTGTGTCGGAAGTGCTATACCCAACAGGGATTTTCCCTTTTAGGTTGGGGACATTAAACGTTGTTGACCCATCTCCGGCCCCGTATGTCGTGCCGATAACGGAAAACAATGTTGCGTAGGTAGTCCTCGATACAGCCGACCCATCGCACAGGAGCCACCCGGTCGGAGCGGTTGAGGTACTCCAAGCGATCACGGCTCCCGTCGGAGGAGCATCGAGGTTCGCCGCAGGGATTTTTCCAGCTCCCGATGTGATATTCGCCAAGTTGCCAAGACTTGCACCATCAATCGTTCCGTTTACAGTCGTTATCCGGACTTTATTCCCGCTCTTGTCATGCCAAACAAGCGTGCCGTTCTTGTTATAAAGCGTCTGATTATCAAGGGCATCGGTAACTTGATCGATAAGATGCACGGCTTTGTGATACCCGATAGTCGTTATTCCGGTTTCGTTCGCGCGGAAATCATGGTCGATCTCGAGGCGTTGCCGCAACGCTCTCTTATCCTGCCGCATCTGGTCGTCGCCGGTATTGATATAGTCTAAATCGCCATCCGGTTTGGCTTCCTGCCAAGCATCGTCAAAGGCGCATACAACGGAGAATCCCATTACCACCGCGATCGTCGCCGCCAAGAACCTTTGGAACCAAGACGTTTTCATGCACCACCCTCCTTAAAGATCAGAATAATCGGTTATAGTCGGAACGCCCGTGTTGCGCGATTCAATGATACCAAGGCGTTCAAGCTCTCCCATGCCCATAGTCAGGTACTTTTGCAGCTGGGCATCGTTGCTAAAATCGTCGTACATCTCTGCCAACGTCAACCAGCGGATAGCCTTCAAGAACGAATTAGGGTAATAAATCACGTCCGTATCAGCTGAAACTTCAGGGTGAACAAACGCATACGGCATGATGATCGACCCGGTTCCGTTACTTTTGCCCGCGAATACCAGTTTTCGCTGGTTTATCATGTAAAACGATGGCTCTGTAAGGTTCGTTTCCACAGACATCAGCGGATAATTCGCGTTGAACCAATCAGCGTCCTTCTTGTCGAGTTCGTACTGCGTGGTTCCATACGAAAAGATAGGCTTCTTCTCTCCCAACATGACGAAATCCGCCGGCAAATCCTTCGAATAGTCCCCGGACGCGAGGGGATATATCTGGTCTTTCGTCAAGAAGTCCAGCGGCTTGGTAGATAGCTTGCTTATCTGGTCCAGAACATCGTTCAGACATCGCTTGATAGTAACCAAATCAGCGGCAGAAGTCCTGCGGCTCTTGATTGCTACCCACGATGTAATGTCGCTTTGTTTCATAGATCACCTCGGCATATTGTTAACTGCTTTGTAATTGGCTTCTTCCTGAAGTTTAACCATATACCCGCCGTCAACAACCCATGCGTCAGCGGACCTCTTGAACGTCTGCATTGGGCATTTGGAGCACTCCCGGGCCTGATACGGAGTTCCAGCCGGAATGACCTGATACGTTTCGCTTTCAAGCAAGACCGCAGGCTTTCCGAAGCTCGCGCATCCGGTAGTCAATGCAAGCGGCAGTAACAGCATCACCATCGGCAACCGCGCGGCGGTACTGGCCTTGCAATTCCTTGAGGTCTTCCATTGCTTTCTTGCGTGCATACGCTCTCCCGTTGAAATACTTAACGATCGCCCAAGCAATCGTAATAACCAGAGTGAAAAGCCCTATCCGAGCGCTCACCTTACGCCTTGGCGTTGTGCGCCATAATAGCGAAGATGTCTTTTGCCAGTGAAATCGCTTCTTCGCTCGGGTCCTTGCCGTTACGCTTTACATACTGCTCGCGGAATATCTTCAGGGCGTTGTCCAACTTGCCTACCCACGGCGGGTTAATCGTTCCATCAGGTATGATCTTTTCCGCAATATCGAACGCGTGTACGGCCATTGCATACACCTTGTCGTCTTTTTCGGTCTTCGTCTTCTTCACAACCCAGCCGCAGCCGACTACAAGCCCACCGATAATTACTGCCTGCACCGCCGGATTGCACAACATACTCACCAGAATCGTCTTTACTGCGCCCATTTTTCTACCTCTTTCTGCTCTGAACCGCATTTCAGGCAAACCCATCTACCTTTGATGAGTTTCTGCCCCGTTACCTCGTTACAGGTAACGCATTTCCCTGATCTATAGACTGTTCGGTCCCTCTGCTCGCTTTTAACATCCGCCATGACTTCACGCTCTGCCTGCAACCAATCGTCTTCAGCCGTGCTTGACCTGATATACCCCAAGTCATTTACCAGATACACGCCCGCGCTCATTCTCCAATCGTATATCTCTTGAGCGCGTTTCCGGATCCGTGCTTCAACATCGAGAGAGTACATATCACCTCCCCGGTTACTTCAATAGCCCCACAATAAACCGAAACGCCTCCGGCGTAAGCTGACTGATAAAGCCGCCAATCAGGCCGCTTACGATTGCCGTCTTCCAGATCACCTTTTTCAATGCGGCGACCTCCAATTCAAGCGCCGTTACCCGGTCGCGCACGCCGCCCGTCTTTTCTCCTTCTTCGATATGCTCGGCAATCCTGTCCTTAAACTCATCGAACGAGTGAATCAGGGCGTTCACACGCTCAACCATTGTTGCCAGCATCGTTGCCGTCTTGATATGTTCCTCGCAGAATCCTTCGGGCGGAGCCATGTTTTCCCCTTTAGTTGATCGCCTTTTGTGCTTCCGCCTCCGCAGTCATGACGGATAGCTTCTTCACCTCACCCGCACCGCACAGCCGCTTGTAGAACGGGACCGGCTCGGCAGCGTCAGCCTCGGCATACTTGGCTGTCGCAAGCACCTTGCCGTCTTTATCCGTCGTAACGGCTGCGAGTGCGTCAGCTTTAGTTACAGGATAGTGCTGTTTATACTTGGGCGACGCTTTGACCGTATCCCAATCCTCCCCGATATATCCGGGGAATGCCTTGACTTTATCCGTTTCGACTTTTATCACGGAGTTGTAGTCTTTCATTCTGTAATGCACAAGAGCCAAGCACTCCTGTCCTTCGAGTGAGAGGTCCCCACGATACGAATACGTTACGTCCTTGCCATTAACCTTAACCATTTCGGCATACGTGGTGAACGGTAGGTCAAGACGCAACTCATAAACTGCCGGAGTGATTTCTTTAGTTACCGCCGGAATACCTTTTTCCTCGTCAGCAGGAGTAACAGTTTCTGTTTCTGCTGGTTGGATGAGAACCTTCTTGAACGTAGTCACGACAACCGCTTCTTTGTAATTGATGTTGTCGGCATCTGCAAAGGCTATTGTGCAAAGAATGCCGAGACCTGCTATTATGAGAAGAATTGCGATGAGTAGTTCCTTCATGTCTTAGCTCCTATTCTGGATTTGTGTAACTTCGGCTTCGGAAGCGCGACAAACGCAATGCCGAGACCTGCTATTATGAGAAGAATTGCGATGAGTAGTTCCTTCATGTCTTAGCTCCTATTCTGGATTTGCGTAACTTCGGCTTGAGTAAGTACCCTATTCCACACCGCCATCTCTTTCAGACCCATTGCTTGACCTGACGAGGGCTGGATTTCGAATGTTCCGGGTAACGCTCCGGCGGGTACGGCAAAGTTTGCGTTGCTTCCTACAAGGACACCATCGATATAAAAGTTTAGCTTTTTACCGCTACCATCTGCCGTTGTTGACCATGTGGCAATGAGGGTGTGGGAAGCGTAACGAGTCCATGTGGTAAGGGCGGAAGAAGATGCGTCATACGCATTATTATTAGACCGACCTGTTAATATAAGAGAATTGCTTGCATTAGTACCAGTAATGAGCCGTAGATTATTATTATTTATAAAGTCCACAAGAAAAAAACTCAAATAAGACGATACCTGCTCATTCGGCAACATAATCGGCATATACTTCAACATGATGCTACCAGACATCGTGTCCTTGCTCCATGTCGCCCCGCTGATCGTGCCATTGTTAGCTGCCACGGTATCCGTGAGTGTTGACCCTGTGCCCTCGTTAAATAGGTATTCCGCCGTGCATCCCGTAACGCTTGGGATATTGGCAATGGCTGTGCCACGTCCGGCGTTGTAGAGAGTGGCTACTTCGGCAGCGGAAAGGGCTTTATCTCGGTAGATGCGGACGGTTTGGATAAAGCCGTCGAAGGTGCGGTCGTAGGTAGAAGCATTATTTCTATTGCCTATAATAAGATTACGCGCAGAATCATCTAAAATATTTCCACTTCCTATAATTGAACCACTACCAACTGGTGAAGATATATCAGTAGAGTTATAATACATTTTAGGGGCTTCACCATCAGCCCATGTGCATAATACATGAATCCATGTGTTAAGAGGTATTGTTGAACTGGTGCATTGTACTTGACTATCCAAGGCATCCCTCTTGATAACCCAAGTTAATACAGCGTAATTACCAGAAGTAGAAGCTACATAAAGCATATGCTCGACGGTATCTGACGAACTTTTCCCAATAATTCTTCCTAAATCCCCTTCACCAGCACTTCTTATAAAACACCATGTTTCAATACTAAAAGATGTGCTTCCAGTGTACTGATTCCCCGTCGCACTATTCGGTATACTCACATAGTCATCACCACCTGTTGCTGTCCCATCAAACGACAAGCAATTCCCACCACTCGGTGCAGGGAAATTCCCTGCTGTGGTATACGTGTTCGTCGTTTCGGCGTTACGCGTGAGGGCTGCTGTGGTTGTGGGGATATACGACGATGGATAGAGTTGTTTCTCGATCTGCACGCCATAAACTTCAAGCCAGCACGATTCCCCAGCCTGCGGGCGCAATCCGTCGGCAGCAGAAAAATAGCCAAATCGCAGGCGTACTTTTCTTGAATCTATATCGGTTATCGTGCCTGTATAACTAAACCTGCGCCATTCGGTAGCGCTCAAGTCGGTGACAGAATTTTCTATCGAGCGAGAGTTAAAAACAAACTGTTGAAATGTGCCAGCATTATCATCCGCCTCGCACTGCACCCACGACCCAACGCTACGCCCAGTCGTAATACCACTAAAATCACCCCGCGCCCAAAAGCTGACCGTAACAGGTATATTGGCGCTGGTAGCGTCAAATGTATCGTTTGCGGTTGATGTTGTTAGCAACCCCGTATATCTAACCGGCTCGGCGTCGAACGCTGCAACAAACTTTTGAGATTTTCCGTTTGCCAGACCATTAACCGCGCACGTTTCCCGGGTATACTTTACGACCGTTGCCGTTCCACGGGACCAGCTATCGCTCAGCCCATCGCTGTTATAGTCAATAGAAAAATGGCCGTTCAAAACGTAGTTTGTACTTGCCCCCTCTAATAGCCAGTGCGGGTCATAGTGCCAGCCAGTTTCATTCCAATACCCCATAGTCCGGCGGGCAATATCACTGGTATCGCATAGCGTTGTCTTGCCGTCTTTATCCAGATACGTCGAGGGATACGTCGCCGATCTCGAAACCGTCAGCGTGTTTGTCGCACTTCCCAACGAATAATCCAAGTCCTTCGGCACGTCCGGGTTGTCCGAGGCGTTCTTGTACGACATCAAGCCGTTCATGGGGAGGCCGGAAACGATCTTGTTGCCAACCCCGTCTACGGATGACTTATACCCTCCCTGATACCCCCCGCTGGCGCAGACTTGAGTAACAAACAGGAAGGTTGACAGAATAAAAGCGATAAATTTCCTCATTGTGTTTTCTCCTGTTTAGTTTGAGTTTACCCGGCCAGTTACCGTGGTGGTGGCGTCATTGCTTCCGGTCCCGACGATCCTGTACCTGTAATATTCAAAGCCTCCGGGAATGTCGATCGATGCGCCGTATTTAGACGTACTGGTCAACGTTACGGCCGTGCCACTAACGAGGATCGCATCGGCATCCGCGGCGCCTTCCGTGGTAAACTCTGACGATTTAACTTCTCGCGTTATGGTGAGGTTTACCGTGCCGGAGCTGGTGGCCTTAAATTCATGGCTGAAATACTTCACGTTTGCCGGGACACGATACGACTTGGTATATACAGTGGTCGTGCCACCAACCGCTATTATGGTGTCCCCGCTGGTCGTGGTGAGGTTGGTGTGGTTAAAGAAGGAATAGGAAACGGAAGGAATAGCGTCGTCCTGATTTGATTCCCGGATCGCGGCGCTTACCATCGTTGATACCATCAAAACGGAAAAGAACCCTACGAGTATCTTCTGGACGACGCTAAACCTTTTCATGATTAACCCCTTTTATTTGTCTTCGAATGATTCTTGTTGTTTTTTGTTTTCGTGTTGTCGATAATTTGCTCGACGGTTACGCCTTCTTCGGCTTTCGTGTCTTCCTCGATCTGGTCCTTGACGCTTGGCAACTGATCCGCCGCCAATTCGCCAACATACCCCTCACCTTTTGGGTTTGGTTTCGGATTCGGCGCACGTTCGTCTTTGTCTATGCGTTTAAAGACGTCCCCGGCATTACGGAGCAATAGCGCCCCGTAATCATCAGGGACCTCGGTTTGTCCAAAAGGAGTAAATACAAATTCTTTTTTATTGCCTTTCACTTCCAGCACAACCTTTTTGGGATTCTTCAGTCCGAAATAAGTCAGTTTCATTTCAATAGTCCTTTCTCATTTTTAATGGGGCGGGGCCGGGGAATGAGCAAACCCCGACCCCAACACCCACGCGCGTTTAACGAGTGATCTTCAATGCGACTCTGAAGTCCTTGAACGCCGCCGCAGCAGAGTTTACTGCCTGCCACAGTTTGAAGTTGACCTTATTCTTGGTAGAGCTGTCTTCGAGGGCCTGAACCGCAACCTGCACGGTAGCAGCGGAATCCTCAACCAACGGAACAACACCAAGAACCTGAACTTCGGTCGCATCGGAGATCGTGATATCTCCTGTCGCCGCGTCGGGATCGACCGTATAAATACGAATCGCCTCGCCAGCGGACAAACCAATACTTTTTACAAGCGTCTTTCCGTATGCCATTGTGTTTCCTCCTATGATCCCCGGGGATTAAGCCGTCGCTTATCCCCCGGGGAGGTTACTTAATTGAATTACGCGATTATATAGAAGTCGCGTAAGTGTCGATCGCGATTACACCGAAATCGTTCGAGTTAAACTTCGTCTTCTGACACCCGAAGATACGGCCCGCAGCGATCGCCCACTTATTGCCCATATCGAACTCTTTTTCGTACCAGCCAGCACCTGTGCCGCCGATACCCAGCACCACCGCCTGCGCGCCAAGGAACAAGGCCCGAGCGCCGGGGAGGTTTCCACTCGATCCGAA
>Ga0255340_1005450_pt1 | contig 11601 bp, 10 predicted proteins | sample wastewater_treat_7_FD_192417 | JGI IMG/M metagenome (GOLD analysis project Ga0255340, IMG submission 192417) | Wastewater microbial communities from Lulu Island WWTP, Vancouver, Canada - plant10 | ecosystem: Engineered > WWTP > Wastewater > Unclassified | place: Canada: Vancouver, British... | reverse complement strand
CTGCAAAAAGAATCACAAGAGTAAAGTAATTATATGCATATGTTTGCAACTTATATATCCTATTGAGAAATTCTCTGGCCCATAGTATAATTTACATAGATACCTTTTATGGTATCAATTGCTCTTTAAAAGGTTCTACCATATTTCATATTAGTGAAACTCAATGTTTTCTTAACAAGTGTTGAGAGTATTTTGGGTTTTACTAATATTAATTAAATAGAAAGGAGAAAAAAGAGATGAAAAGTTTGATTTCTGTTGGGTTTTTAGTTTTCTTGTTTGGAGGTGCGGTTTTGGTTTGGAGTGATGCTCTGAACAGAAAGAAGTTGATAAATAGCGAGAAATCAGGGAGGTTTTCAGCTGTTGGGATTGCCTTCGTTTTGTTGGGGTTTTTGATGGTTGCTTTGAATTTTTTTCCATAGAGAAGGTAAAATGAGGTGGTGAGTTATATAGATGTTGGTAGAGCCCAATGGAGGGGACAATTAAATTGAGCTTTATGCTTATTACTTCATTGTTCCCTCCAAAAACACTACTCTTTTTCATAAATATTCATGTATATGGTATGTAACTCATACATCATATTTCTATATTAATAGTATATGGTATACTTCTGTTATGAATATTTTTGATTCAATTTGGGAAATTCTTTCATATGATTTAGGCATGGATTTAGGTACAGCCAACACAATGGTATATTTGAGAGGAGAAGGTATTGTAGTATCTGAGCCTTCTGTTGTTGCTGTTGATAAAAGAACTAGACAGGTGCTTGCAGTAGGGCAGAGTGCAAGGGAAATGATTGGTAGAACTCCTGCAAATATAGTGGCGGTAAGACCTCTTAGAGATGGAGTTATTTCAGACTTTGATACTACTCAGGCAATGATACATCATTTTATTAAAAGTGCTCATTCTAATTATATTAAAGGTTTTAAAATTCCAAGACCAAGAGTGGTTGTAGGTGTTCCTTCCTCTGTTACAGAGGTAGAAAGGCAGGCTGTAATTGATGCAGCAAAAACTGCTGGTGCTAGAGAGGTGTTTATTGTTGAAGAGTCAATGGCAGCAGCGATAGGAATAGGTCTTCCAATTGAAGAAGCGTCTGGGAGTATGGTTGTTGATATTGGTGGCGGAACTACGGGTATTGCGGTTCTTTCTTTGGGGGATATAGTTATTGATAATACGATAAGGGTTGCTGGAGATGAAATGAATCAGGATATAATTGACTATGTAAGGGATAAATATAATATTCTTATTGGTGAAAGAAGTGCTGAGGATATAAAGATAGAGATAGGGTCTGCAGCACCTCTTAAAGAAGAAAAGGAGGTAGTTATTCAAGGAAGAGATCTCCTTGCAGGTTTACCTAAATCAATAAAGTTTAGTAGTGCTGAGGTTAGAGAGGCAATTAGTGTGTCTTTAAGCCAGATTACAGAAGCAGTAAAAGATGCAATTGAAGATACTCCACCTGAACTTCTTAAAGATATTTTTAATGATGGAATATTTGTTGCAGGTGGTGGTGCTCTTATACGAGGTCTTGATAAATATTGGAGAGAGGAGCTTAATATGCCCATAAATATAGTTGATGAGCCTATGGCAGCTGTGGCAAAGGGGACAGCAAAGATGCTTGATCATATTGATTTGCTACAAAGAGTACAAAAATCTTGGGAAGAGATTCTTTAAAGATAAAAGATGAAAATAAAAAAAGAGTTAAAAAACTATAATACTTTCTTTTATCTGCTTTTTGCAGTAATTCTTGTCTTAGTTGGTCAATCTACTGTAGGAGAAAGCATAAAATATCCTTTTTCATATTTATTTACTCCAACATACACAGCAGGAAGTAATGCTGGGCAGAAAGTGTCAGATTGGAATAATGCATTAATAAATGCATCTTCATATATAGAAGAATATAACAGTATGAAAGATGAAATAGCTAGATTAAAAGCTAAAAATGCAGAACAGATTCTTAACTATGAAGAGTATCTTTCTCTAAAACAGAATTCTTTAATATTAAATAAAGAGTATAAATATTTAGAAGCAAAAATTCTTAATAATACAGAAGATGGAAAAATTGTTATTAATCGAGGTAGTGAAGATGGAGTAGGTCGTGGAGATATTGTAGTTTTAGGAAAAGTATATATAGGTACTGTTTCAGATGTAGGCTTAAATACTTCTTTAGTAAGATTGCCATTGAGTAAATCTAGTAGTTTTGAAGTAATAGTTATGCCGTCAACGGTAGATTGGAGTAAGGAGGAAAAAGTTGATGGATTAATTAAATCAACAGGAGTTGTAACAGGAGATTTGGATAAAATAATTATTGAGAATATGGGAATTAATTCTAATGTCGAAGAGGGAGATCTTGTTCTTATAAGAGATGATAGAGTTGGAGATGTCTTGGTTCTTGGAACACTTGTTAATGTTTCTGATAACCCTGCTTCAACATATAAAAGTGGAGAGGTTATTGGAATATTTGATTACTATAGTATTTTAACTGTTTTTGTAAGACAGAATGGAAATAATTAAATGGTTTTTACTTATAATTTTATGTTTTTTCTTGCTTTTTCTAGAGAGTTTTTTGTTGAGGATATTTTCATTTTCACTATTTATAATTGCAGTTGTTTCTATGAAAGGAAGGGTAAAAGACAGTTCTCTTTACATATTTACAGCAATTTTTTCTATTATTCTAGATAGTGTAATGCACACTCCGCTGGGTACTCATCTTCTTGTCTTAGCATTACTTATGCTTTTTTATGATTTTCTTAATGTTATTATTCCAAGAGATAGTAAATTTAATTATCTTTCTATTTTCCTTTTCATCTTCCTTTACTATATACTTCTTCCTACTGCCAACTCGCTATTACAAGATGGGAGTTTTCCTAATATGCTTGCTTTGCCGTGGTTGAGTTTCTTTGTAAACTCTGTGGTCTCTGTTTGTATATGTGCAGTTATAAATCATTTTATGAAATATGTAAGAGAAGACAGCTCTGCAGAAAGAATTAGATTAAGCTAATATGTAGGTATGAATAAAATAGTGTTTGATAAAAAATTAGAGCAGAAGGAGCTTAACAAACCTGTATTGAATGTAAAAAGTGAAGACAATTCTAAAAGGAGGGGGAAAGAGAAGATTGTTAAGAAATTTCTTCATTCAAGTAAGGAAGAGTATGTATCTTCATGGAATTTTTTGTATACATTCTTGTTTTTTTGCTTAATATTTGGTCTTCTTATCTTTAATCTTGTTAAACTTCAGGTTGTGGAAGGAGGGCAGATGCTTGAGAGATCAAAGACAAATAAGGTAAGGATAACACCAATAGAAGCATTTCGTGGGGTAATATTTGATTCAACAGGTAAAAAACTTGTAGAGAATGTTGCCTCTGTTGATGTATATGTCTTGTTAGATAGTTTTAAGGAAAAAGATGGCATTAACGATGCTAAGTTAGAAAAGGTTCTTAATACTCTTGGGGGTATCTTGGGAGATAGCTGGAAGAAAGGGGATAATAGTGAGTATTCTTCACTTCTTGAGATGATTTATGATGTACTTGAAAAAGACAAATATGCAAATAAAGTACTACTTGCAAGTGATGTTAATAATGATCAAATTATAAAGATAAAAGCAATGAAAGAAGAGCTTTTAGGTATTGTTATTGATGATGGAAGTAAAAGGAGTTATACATCAGGAGAAGCTTTTAGTCATGTGTTAGGATATACATCACAGGCTTCAGAAAAAGATTTGCAGGAGTTTTCTTGGCTTTCTATGGGTAGTATTGTTGGAAAAACTGGGGTGGAGAGATCATATGAGCAACAGCTACATGGGACAGATGGTAAACTGGCAGAAGAAGTTGATGTATATGGTAGAAGTATTTCTCAGCAACCGTATAAAGTAAGTGAACCTGTATCAGGGAAAAATTTGTATTTAACTATAAATGGAGATGTACAAAATAAAGTATATGAGATATTAGGAAAATCAGTAAAGAAATATGATGCAGCAGGAGGAGCCGTTGTTATTGAAGATGTAAACAATGGAGAAATACTTTCAATTGTAAGCTATCCTTCATATGACAATAATCTGTTTGTCAGTGGTATAACACAGGAAGAGTACACCCACCTTATTACTCACCCACAAAATCCTTTACTTGATAGACCAATATCTGCTCAGCTTCCACCAGGTTCTACATTTAAGACAATAGTAGCAGCTGCAGGTTTAGAATCAGGGGTTATTACAAAAAATACAAGATATTTAAGTAGAACTGGATATACATTCTCTAATGGAGCACCCTTTAAGGAATTTGGAAACCATGCATACGGCTCTCTAAATGTTGTTGATGCCTTAATGGTTTCATCTAATATTTTCTTTTGTGAAATGATTAGAGATTGGAACATGAACGAACTGGTTCCATATCTTGAGAAACTTGGAATAGGGCAGTATACAGGAATAGATCTTCCTGGTGAAATGCCTGGAAGGCTTCCTTCCCCTGAGAATAAAAGAAAGCTTGCTCAAACAATAAGTCCATGGCTTGAAGAAGTATGGTATCCAGAGGGAGATTCATGTAACTCAGTAATAGGGCAAGGAATCACCTTGGTTACACCAATACAGATGTCTAACTGGATTGCTGCAATTGCAAACGGTGGTACACTGTATACTCCTCATGTTGGCAAGAAATTTATTGATGAAAACGGTTTAGAGTTTCCAATTGAGTATAATGTAATTAGAGAAAATGTTGTATCTGACAAGTCTTTAAAGATAGTTAGAGAAGGGATGTGGAGTGTAGTTAATGGTTCAAGAGGTATTGCTAAGGCTTTATCTACAACAGGTGTAACTGTTGCAGCAAAAACAGGTACAGCAGAGTTTGGTAAAGTTAATGAGGAAGGGGAGTATGAAGATACGCATGCATGGGTTACAGGTTTCTTCCCATATGAAAATCCTAAATACTCATTTTCTCTCTTACTTGAAGATGGGGGTACAAGTGCTAATGCAGTAGCAACGATAAAGGAAATAATTATATGGATGGTGCAGAATGGGTTAGCAGATTAAGTTAAGGATTTTTTCACTTTAATATATTAAAGTGAATGTATGATTTTATTGACATATATTTAAACATTGTGTATTTTTACTGCGAATATGAAAAATACAAAAGAGTATAAAAATTTATTAATTGTAGAGTCTCCTGCAAAGGCAAAAACTATAAACAGGTATCTTGGTGATGACTTTAAAGTTATGGCAACAGTTGGTCATGTGATTGACCTGCCTAAGAGTGAACTTGGAGTAGATGTTGAGAAAGGGTATAAACCCTTGTATCAGGTTATACATGGTAAAAGAAAGATTCTACAAGAGTTAAAAAGAGCACTCCCAGAGCAAGGCAATGTATATCTTGCAATGGATCCAGATAGAGAAGGAGAGGCTATTGCTTGGCATGTCCAGGAGTATCTTAAACTTAAGGATGCCAAAAGGGTTTCTTTCCATGAAATAACGAAGGATGCTATCTTGCAAGCCATTAAATCACCCAGTTCAGTAAATGAAGATCTTGTTGAGGCCCAAAAAGCAAGAAGAGTGCTGGATAGATTGTATGGTTACAAACTCTCAGAGCTTCTTTGGAAAAAGATTTGGTATGGACTTTCAGCAGGTAGAGTTCAATCTGTAGCACTTAGACTTGTTGTAGAACGGGAAGAGGAGAGAGAGGCATTTAAACCAGAAGAATTTTGGGATTTTCTTGTTGAAGTAAGTAAAGATGGTGAGAAGTTAAAGATAAAATTGATAAAAAGGGACGGGAAAAAATATATACCTAAAAAAGAGCAGGAAGTTAGAGAAATAGAAGAGATGCTTGATAACTATGCATACAAAGTAGTAGATATTGTAAAGAAAGAAATTAAGAGAAATCCATATCCACCATATACAACATCAACTCTTCAGCAGTCTGCTAATAATGTTCTTGGGTTTAGTGCTAAAAAAACAATGACCTTAGCTCAGAGATTGTATCAGGCTGGTTACATCACATATATGAGAACAGATTCTGTATATTTAGCACAAAAGGCAATTAAGGAGATAAGAGGGGTAATTGCTGATAAATATGGTAAGCAGTACCTCCCAGAAAAAGAGAGATATTATAAAAATAAAGCAAAAAATGCACAAGAAGCACATGAGGCAATAAGACCTACAGACTTCTCATTTGATTCATCAAAACTTCCTTCTGATGAAGCTAGACTTTACAATTTAATATGGAAAAGAGCAGTATCTTCTCAGATGAATCCTGAAATTATTGAGGATTTAAATATATATTTTGAACCTGATGCAGGGCTTAAGTATAAGTTTACGTTTTTAGCTAAGGGACAAAAAATAATATTTGATGGATTTAGAGTAGTGTATGGTACAGCAAAAGAAGACGAAGCAATACAATATATTTCTAATATTAAATTAGGAGATATATTTAAAAAAGAGAGATTCTTGATTGAGCAGAAATTTACACAACCACCTGCAAGGTATACAGAAGCATCTCTTGTTAAGAAACTAGAGTCGTTGGGAATAGGAAGACCATCTACATATGCAACTATAATTTCTACAATACTAGATAGAAAATATGTAGAGAGAGAAAAGAAATTCCTTTTTCCTACAGATATTGGCAGAGTAGTTGCTCACTTTCTTAAGGGGAATTTTACACAATTGGTTGATTATCAATATACAGCTAATGTAGAAGATAGTTTAGATGAGATTGCAAAAGGGAAGGAAAAGTACATTCCATTTTTAGATAGTCAGTATAAACCGTTAATGGAGAATATACAAAAAGCAGAAAAAAATGTTAAAAAAGAAGATGTTGTTGTTCTTGGAGACTCTGATGAGAAATGTCCAATTTGTGGTGCTAAGATGGTAATAAAATTGGGCAAATATGGGAAATTTCTTAGCTGTTCAAGGTTTCCAGAATGTAAGGGAATGAAAGATATAAATGGTGAAGGTGAAGAACTTGATTTTAATAAATATCTTAAAGTTGAGAAGTGTCCAAAATGTGAATCAAAAATGATACTAAAGAATGGGAAATTTGGTAAATTTTGGGCTTGTGAGAATTATCCTGGATGTAAAACAACAATGCCTCTTCTCTTGAATGAGAAATGTCCTGAATGTGGAAGAAATCTTGTTGAAAAGAAGAGTAGGTGGGGAAAGACATTTAAAGGATGCAGTGGGTACCCTGAGTGTAAATATATTAAAAAAGAGTAATTTAAAGATTTTTTAATCTTTTTCCATTAATATTATTGAGTGCTACCGAGAGAGAAACTTCAAAAAAGGGGGGTATCAGTACTTTCTGATTTAGAACTTGTTGAAGTACTTGTTGGTAGCGGTGTCAGGGGGAGAGATTTTAAGCAGATATCAAGAGCCATAATGAATAGTATTCAGAAGAAAGTTAAGGATAATAAGTACTTGGATTTAAACGATCTGGTTAAGATAGAGGGAGTGGGTGATGTTGTTGCAATGAGAGTGCTGTGTGGTATTGAGCTTGGAAAGAGAATTTATGGTATTTTTGATAAAGAGAGTACAAGGATTACAAATTCTCAGGAGGCATATGAAATCCTTAAAGACATGAGTAGCTTAAAAAGAGAAAGGGTTGATATACTTTGTCTTAATTCGAGGTTTGAGTGTATTGCCAGAGAGAGTATTGCAATGGGTTCTCTTAACTGTGCGAATCTCTCTCCTAGAGAGGTTGTATATTCCGCTATAATTAATAACTCAGCTTTTGTTATTCTTGCACACAACCATCCTTCAGGAGATAGTACTCCAAGTAAAGAAGATGTTGATTTAACACAGAATATTAATAAAGGGCTTGATATGGTAGGAGTTCAGCTTTTAGATCATATTGTTATAGGTAAAAATGACTGGAAAAGTGTAAATATTTAATTTAACTTGAAAAAGTATATATAAATATATATAATCAAACTCGTATTTAATTTATCTCATATATCTCTAATCTTTCCTGGATAGAGGATATCTACCCTTAGAGATATTAAAATAAAAGGAAAAATATATGGAAAAAGAAGAAAAGAAAGTCTCAAAAAAGGTTGAAACACCTAAAGCTAAGACTCAAAATAAAAGCTATAAAACAGAAATCCCAGATCTATTAACATTTCTTCAAGCAGGAGCTCATTTTGGGCATAAAAGCAGTTCATGGAGTCCTAAAATGAAGAAATATATATATGAAGTAAGAAATGGGGTTCATATTATTGATATTGTAAAGAGCAGAAAACTACTCTCTGATGCATTGGATAAACTGGGAAGTGTAGTAGATACAGGAAATGTTTTAATTGTAGGAACAAAAGGTCAAGCAGCTGGAGTTATTGAGAATATAGCAAAAGAGACAGGTGCCTTCTACATATCTAAAAGGTGGCCTGGTGGTCTTTTCACAAACTTTGATGTGGTAAAAAAGAGTGTTCAGGAACTAGTAAAAATGGAAGAGAAGTTAGCTTCAGGAGGAGAAGGATTAGTAAAGAAGGAAATTCTTTTAATGCAGAGAAATGTTGAAAGACTTAACAAGATATATGAAGGTATTAAGTTTATGGATGAGCTTCCTAAAGCTTTAATTGTAGTTGATAGTATGGTTGAAAAGAATGCTATTAGAGAAGCAAGAAAAGCAGGGATACCAATAATTGCTCTTGTTGATACTAACTGTGATCCTGACTTAGTAGATTATCCAATACCTGCAAATGATGATTCAATAAAGAGTATTACATTGTATGTAACTCTCTTTGGCAATATTATTAAACAGGGAAAGAAATCAGAAGCATTAACTTCTCTTAGAAAAAACCATCTAGCAAATCTTGAAAATCTTAAATTACGATATGAGCAAGAGAAAGAAAGACAAGCAAAAATGGAGGAAGATGAAAGGCTTAGAATGAAAGCAATGAGAGAAGGTAAACTTACTACTCAAACCACAGGTGTTGTAAGAGTTCTAAAAAAGGAGAAAAATATTGAAGAAGATTTCGCAGCAGCAGAAGCTGTTAAGGCAGAAGTTTCTTCAAAAAGAATTGAAGATCTTGGTTTGTCTACAAGAGTAGAAAAAGCCTTAAAAGAAGCAGGAGTTAATACAGTAGATGATATAGCAGGAAAAGATAAGGAAGAGCTATTATCAATTAAAGGTATCGGTGAAAAAGCAGTAGAAGAGATACTAAAAGCGATAAAATAATTTTGTTAGGAGGTACTATTATGGGTATATCAATTGAAGATATAAAAACATTAAGAGCTAAGACATCTGCAGGTATAGGTCTTTGTAAAGAGGCATTAACCCAGAGTAATGGTGATATGCAAAAGGCAATAGAGTATATAAATCAAAGAAGTGATGTAATTAGCAGGCTTCATAATTTAACAGGGGCTAAGATTGGTCATTGTAAAATAGCCTTTGAGGAAAGCGGAAAAGACTTTGAGAAAGCTGTTGCATTGATAAAAGAAAGAGGGTGGGATGAATCTGCTGAAGTGGAGGAGAATACTGTTGGAGAAGGTTTAATTGAGTATTATGTACATGGTAAGGAGCAGAGACTTGTTTCTCTTGTAGAAGTTACTTGTAAGACTGATTTTGTAGCAAGGAATGATGAATTTAGAGCATTTGCTCATGAGATTGCTTTGCAGGTAGCTGCAATGAAGCCAGAATATGTTTCAAAAGAAGATATCCCTTCTGAGAGAATAGAAGAATTAAAGGAATTGTTTAAAAAAGAAGCAGAGAGTGAAGGAAAACCTGCACAAATTATGGAAAAGATTATAGGGGGAAAGATGTCAAAATACTATGAAGAGAAATGTCTTTTACAGCAAAAATGGTTTAAAGATGAATCTAAAACAATTCAAAATCTTTTAGATGATGCTATTTCTAAGTTTGGGGAAGCTATTAGCGTAAGAAGGTTTTTAGTGTGGGAATTTGGGAAATAAATATTGTCTATAAAAGTGCTACACTATAGGTTGATATTTATTTCTTTTCTTAGTATAATATTTGTGTTAGAAATAAACATAAAATAGCTTACTAGATTCATGTTTGAAAAAGAAGTAACAAATAATGAAGATGAAAATACTAAGAATATCGGTGTACAAATAAATGGAATTTCAATAACTGAAGATGAGTTTTATAAACAACTAACTATATCATCTTCTGTATTTATCCAAGAAGAATCACAAGAGAGGTTTAAGAAGGCCAATATTTTAATAGTAGGTGCTGGGAGTATAGGGAATCCAGTTGCTATTGAAGCTGTGAGGGCAGGTGCAATGAATTTAACTGTAATGGATCCTGATACTGTTGAGATTAGTAATTTATCTAGACAGAGATATACCACAGATCAAGTTGGTAAAAATAAGTCTGAAATGACAAAAGAAAATCTAAAAAAGATTAACCCTTTTGCAAGTATTGTAAGTGAACCTTTGGGGATGACAGTTGAAAATGCCAGGAAATATGTGGAATCTTCAGATATAGTTATTGATGCTGTTGATATTAGAGCTTTGGATATAATTTATGAACTTCATAAACAGGCATCTTTTCTTAGGAAGCCTGTTGTTGTTGGTTATGACTTAGCAGGAACTGCTATGGTAGTTGTATACAGATACGATAAGGGTAATATACAGCCCTTAAATGGAGAGCTTAATGAAGAAAAAATAGAAGAGTTTAATAAAGTTAAAAAAGCTCTTCAAAATGGCTTAATCTCTGATGCAGAATTCTTGAATTATACATATGAAGCCTTTACTGGACCAATTAATCCCTTAAAGGTTCCAGTTGAACAATTAGAAGAACTGATTAATAGAGAGCCGTCTGATAATAAAACATATCAGCTTGGAGCTACAGCTACTGCACTAAGTGCACTTATTGTGGAATCTGCTAAAAGAATTTTAAATAATGAGGATGTTAAAGATATAATTTCTGTTGATATATTCTCAGAAATAAGAAGATCTAATCCTAATGTTCTAAAAAAGATGTCTTTATTGCTTAGAGTATTACCCACTCTTAAACAAAGAAAAAATAGAGTACAAGAAAGTTTAAATAAAATAATATAGAATAAAATTATGGAAATTTCTGAAGAAAATGAGACCTCAGAGAAAGAAACTAATGAGATATTCTTTGGTGTTGTAGAAACACCAGAGGAGGATATTGAAAGATTAGAAGTAGTTACTGATAGATATATAAGAGAAGGGTACTTGCAAGGTATGCCTTTTGCAAATGTTAATCTAGAAGCAAAAGATGTCGTAGGAGATAATGGTTTTGATCTCTTATATAATGCTCTTAATGATGAAATTTTTGAGAAATTTATGGAAGAGGGTCTCCTTTTAAGATTTGTTGATGGTACACAAATATACTTAGATAAATATCATTGGCAGTCTATTAGATTTTTGGCTAAAAACAATAATGAGTGTGTTGGATCTGTAAGGTTGATAATAGATAACCATAGTTTGGATGCTAATCATTTTCCACTGCCAACTCTTTCAGATAAAGATATTCATATAGATCCTCAGTGGCAAGAGAGCGTAAAATCTATTAAAGCAGAATTATCTCAATTTGCAAAAGCGAAAGGTCCTAATGCTCCAGCTACTGTCTCTGTTGGACTACTAAGAGCTGCTGCACAGTATAGCAGACTACACGGTATAGAAGAATGGCTTGCTACAGCAGATAA
>Ga0255340_1005448_pt1 | contig 11606 bp, 8 predicted proteins | sample wastewater_treat_7_FD_192417 | JGI IMG/M metagenome (GOLD analysis project Ga0255340, IMG submission 192417) | Wastewater microbial communities from Lulu Island WWTP, Vancouver, Canada - plant10 | ecosystem: Engineered > WWTP > Wastewater > Unclassified | place: Canada: Vancouver, British... | reverse complement strand
GCGGTGTTCGTATCTGTCAGTCTGCCGCGGCTGCCGAGCCAGGGCTTATGCGGTGTACGGCGATTATCTTCAGCAGGACCCGGTTTGCCTGCTCGCACAGCCGCAAAGAGGAAATCAGCAATGAAGAATTTGCAAAATCCATATCCGTCTGTGGTTTTTTATAGAATCCGCCGCCAGGGCGAAGGTTCGGATGCTTTCTTATGCCGCCGTTAAACATACACCAACTGCTTTCTATTCTGGAGACGGGCATTGAAATTGTCCCGGCCCCTTATCAGAAAATTGCGAAGAAGGTGGGGGTGTCCGAGGCCGTGCTGCTGGAAGAAATACGCCGGCTCAAAGAACAGGGGCTTATCCGCCGGTTTCGGGGGCAGATAAACTATCGAATGCTCGGCAGAACAGCTTGCCTTGTCGCTGCTTCTGTCTCGCCGGACAAACTCGACAGGGTTATTGCTGCTGTCAATGCTGTGCCGGCGGTTTCACATCATTATTTGAGAGACCATCAATTCAATCTTTGGTTTACCTTGCAAGCCGAATCGCCGGCAGCGATTGAGCATCTTCTTGCGGACCTTGCCGCCCGCTGCGGTACGGAGTTTTTCCCTTTGCCGGCCCGCCGTTTTTTTAAACTCGACGTTCGCTTTCTCAGCCATGGTTCAACCCCCCAGCGAACGGCAGGCAGTGTATCCGAACAGCCGATGCCGATAGAGTTAAACAGTGTCCAAAAGCAGGTTCTGAACTTTCTTCAGGATGAGTTCCCGCTCGTGCCGTATCCCTTCGCCCAGCTGGGCGGACTTGACCAGTCCGTGTGCATTCAGACGACTAAGCAGCTGCTGCAGAAAGGCATTTTAAAACGGATTGCCGCTGTTCTCAATCACTATCGGCTCAGCTGTCAGGTCAACGCCATGTTTTGTGTTCACGCCGCAGAAGCGGAAATCGAAAGGGCAGGCATGGTTTTGGCTTCATGGCCTCAGGTAAGCCATTGCTATCAGAGACAAACCTTTCCGGGCTGGCCGTATAACCTGTTTGCGATGGTGCATTTCCGCAGCGAGGAAGAACTGAACCGCTGGATCGAGCAGGTCCGTTCCGCTCTGAATCTGTCCGATTTTGCAGTCTTAAGAACCTTGCAGGAATTAAAAAAAGAACCCGTCAGGATTGAATTTATCTGACGGGTTCTTTGGAAATCTGTTAGCCGCGCCGAACTGTTTTTACCAGTTGTCAGTCCGGAACGAAGAAGCCGGCAGCCCTTCTTTATTAAAGAGATTCGGCTGAGCTGAGTTGGTAAAGCCGTAGCGGACTGCAACCGGCTTGGGAACCTCAGGGCTGAAGACCACCACTGTATCTCCTTCGATGACGGCTGTTGCCGGGACGAACTTTTTATCTTCGCCGGCAATGGTAAAATGAGTCAGAGGACCGCCCTTGGCTGTCAGCCCTGAGCCGACATGGTCAAAGAAGAGGCGGATTTTGCTGCCTTCAATCTTCATTTCACGGTAGAGAGGCCCCGAATAGACAATGTTGTCACGTCCATAGGTTTTCGCCAGCGCCCACAGGGAAAGCCGTTTGGCCACATCCAGCTTGTTGGTAGGATGAATGTCTTTGGGGTTGCCGATATCCATTGTGACCGCCATTCCGCTGTTCGGCAGCAAAGAAAGAATATGCATCTGGGCCTCTCGCAGCAGAGCACTTGTCGTATCGTCCGGGTTGCCGTAATCATAAGGAGCAATCTGGACATAATAAAATGGGAAGTCGCCGCGTCCCCATTGTTTGCGCCAGTCCTGAACCATCGCCGGCAGCAGCCGCTTGTATTGTTCGGCCCGTCCGCAGTTGGACTCACCCTGATACCAAAGCGCTCCCCGGATGCCGTAGGGAATCAGCGGAGCAATCATCGCATTATAAAGCACAGTCGGCATATTCTGATCAATCGGCCGAAGGTCTATATACCCGGGCAGGTCAGCGTAGGTAATGCTCAGTTTGGATTTCCACTGTCCGGCCAGCGGAATCGCCTTTTCGGGCTTTCCCTTCGGATAAATCCGAATCTGCTCCGGCTGACCGTAAAGGCCGCCGCCCCCCATCATATCCCAAATGCGGATAGCCAGCAGATTTTTGCCGGCTCTGGCTATGCCGGGGCGGATTACATAGGTGCGGAAAATATGATAGGCGTTGGTTTGCCCGATTTGCTTGCCGTTCAGCCAGGTAATATCCGCATCATCAATCGGCCCCAGTTCAAGAATCAACTCCTCATTGACCCACTCGGCAGGGATGGTAATTTCCTTGCGATGCCACAAAATCCCGTCTACCTTATCCAGGCCGTCTTGATTCCACAGTCCCGGCACAGGCAGCAAAGTCCAGCCGCTGTCATCGAACGATTCCGAATACCATTGTTCGCTCATCCCCCGGTCGGCTTTAACAATTTGTTCATCCCAATTGCGCTGAAGTTGACGGATTTGGGCACCCGTCAGCGGGGGACGTTTGTGTTCTTTGTCCAGTTCCTTCAACTGGGCCTCGAACTCGCCGAGCCGCTCAATCACCTCCCGACGAGTCCACGCCTCTGCCGGAGTGCCTCCCCAATACGAACCAATCATTCCGACGGGAACCTTCAACTCATCACACAGAATGCGGGCAAAAAGGTATCCGACAGCCGAAAAAGAAGCAGCCGTATCCGGTGAACAGACCACCCATTGACCGCTGCAATCCGGCAGCGGTTCCAGGGCGGTGGCTTTATCCACCATAAAAAACCGAATTTGCGGATAATTCGCCGCCGCAGCCAGCTCCCTTTCCGCATTGTCTATCCTTGAAGTTGGAAATTCCATATTCGATTGGCCGGAGCACAGCCACACCTCACCCAACAGGATATTCTGGATGGTGATTTCGTTCTTTCCTTTCAAGGTGAGGGTATAAGGCCCGCCGCCGTCGCCGGTTTTGAGCATTATTTTCCAGGAGCCGTCCGCGCCGGCCTGGATGGTTTGGCTGATTTGAATATCCGGTTTCCAACTGTGCTGGACTGTAATTGTTTCACCCGGCTCTGCCCAGCCCCAGACAGCAACCTCGCTGTTCTGCTGAAGCACCATATTATCCGACAGGATGGCCGGCAGACGTACATCAGCCGTACAAAAAGCACCCAAAACAAACACAAATAAAGCCAAACTCTGCCATTGATTTTTTGACGTGTTCATTGTTGGCTCCTTACGATGTTCCTCAATCATTTGTCGTTCTGCTCTCCATAAACAGTGAAAATTGTACCTGATGAAAGCCGAACCGACAAGCCCATTTGCAGAATACTTTTCCCGAAGAACAGACTGAAAAAAGCCCTTGAAGCCGGCGGCCTCCTGCGGTAAAGTAGCGGCGTTTGAACATAAGCAAAGGGGAAGCCGTTTATGAAAATACGGGACGTCGCAGTTGTTTTCATCCTGGGCCTTTCGGCCGTCTTATTTGTTTCCGGTGCCGTCCGAAAAATCTCCCTTCTCCGGCAGAGAGCGGCGGCAGGCCGTACAATCGCTGTTATTCCCAAAGGAACGGCGTCCATGTGGTGGGAGGTCGTCCGCCAGGGGGCCGAGAAGGCGGCCCGGGAGCGGGGATATGTTGTCTCCTGGACGGGTCCCGAACAGGAAAGCGACAGGGAAAAGCAGATTCAGGCCGTCGAAGACGCCATCGTTCGAAAGGTGGTCGGCATTGTGCTGGGCCCTAATGATGCCAAGGCGCTCGCTCGTCCCGTCCAGAAAATCAAGGCCGCCGGCATCCCCTGCGTGATTATTGATTCAGCCGTGGAGGCCGAGCCGACGGATTATCTGTCTTTTGTGGCAACGGATAATTTTCTGGGCGGTGCCAAGGCGGCCCGGTTGCTCGGGGAGGCCTGCGGGGGACGAGGCAAGATCGTTCTTACCAAATTTATTCAGAACTCTGCTTCGACGGATGCCCGCGCCGAGGGCTTTAAAGAGACGCTGGCAAAGGAGTTTCCGCAAATGCAGATTGCCGCTGAACAATATACACTCGGCACGGTGGAGGATTCCCGCCAGAAAACCGTCGATATGCTCATGCGCAATCACGATGTTGTCGGGCTTTTTGCTGTCAATCAGCCGACCACCGTGGGAGCATACAAGGCCATTCAGAATCAGCAATTGCTCGGCAAAGTCAAAATGGTCGGATTCGATTCAGACCCTGTTCTCCTTGAAGGCATCGAAAACGGCGCAATCGAAGCCCTCGTCGTCCAAAATCCCTTTGCTATTGGATATGAAGGAGTGCGAGTTCTGGTCGATGCCCTCCAGGGCAAGAAGGTTCCTTCTCAGGTTCCCATTGAAAGTATGGTGGTCTGCCGGGACAACCTCGAGGAGATGAAGCAGAAGTTTCCGGCGGCATTGGGCTTATAGGGAGGCGGCTGTTGACGGCTGAACTGAGAATGCACAACATTGTCAAGACCTTCGGGCCGGTTACAGCCCTCCAGGGGGTCAGTTTCTCCGCTCGGCCGGGAACGGTTCACGCCCTATGCGGTGAAAACGGCGCAGGCAAGTCAACCTTGATGAAAATCCTGGCGGGCGTGTATCAGCCCGATGCAGGCGAGATTTTTATCGACGGACAAAAGCAGGTCTTCAGCGGTCCGCGGGATGCCCTCAACGCAGGGATTTCCATGCTTTATCAGGAGCTGGATTTGGCCGAGCACCTTTCTGTATATGAAAATCTTTTTTTAGGCCGCCCCCTCCGCCGCAAACTCCCGTTTGTCATTGACCGCAAAGCCATGATTGAGCAGACCCTTCAATACTGCCGGCGATACGGATTTGACCTGGACCCGCTGGCAGCTGTTCGAACGCTGACAACCGGCCAGTGCCAGATTGTCGAACTGCTCAAGGCCCTGATGCGCCGTGCAAAAATCCTGGTCATGGATGAACCGACCTCTTCTCTCTCCGAGGCCGAATCGGAACGGCTCTTTGAAATTATCCATCAACTTCGTCAGCTTCAGCTCACGATTATTTATATTTCCCACCGAATGGAGGAAGTCAAGCGTCTGGCCGATGAAATCAGTGTTCTGCGCGACGGACAGATTGTCGCCTCCGGTCCGGCTGCTCAAATGGATATCCCGACGGTCGTCCGGTATATGGTCGGACGGGAACTGAAGGACTATTATCCTGCCCGCAAGCCCTCTCCCGGCAGCGTACTTTTTGAGGCCGAAAATCTCAAAACAGCCGAACGCATCCAGGGAATCTCCTTTTCCGTCCGCGCCGGAGAAATTGTCGGAATGGCCGGCCTCGTCGGCGCCGGACGAACCGAAACCGCCCGTGCTGTGTTCGGCGTCCAGCCCCTCGAGGAGGGCTGCCTCCGATGGCAGGGAAAGCCCATGAACATCACCTCGCCCGCGGATGCGATTCAGCAGGGGATTGCTTATTTGACCGAAGACCGCAAGCGAAACGGTTTATGCCTGCATTTGCCGTGCGCCTGGAATATGACCCTGCCCAACTATCCGCGCATCGGGATGCGATTTCTCCTCCGTCTTCAAAAAGAATATCAGCTCTGCGAGGAATACGGACGCAAAGTCGCTCTCAAATGGCCCTCCCCGCTGACGGCGGTGCATTTGCTTTCCGGCGGCAACCAGCAAAAACTCCTCATTGCCCGCTGGCTGATGGCCCACGCCCGATTCCTGATCGTGGATGAACCGACCCGCGGCATCGATGTAGGGGCCAAACGCGATGTCTATCGCCTGCTCGCCGAACAGGCCGAACAGGGCAAAGCCGTTTTGATGATTTCATCCGAACTTCCGGAATTGTTTGGACTCTGTGATCGGATTTTGGTCATGCGTCGGGGCCGGCTGGCTGCCGACCTGCCGACCCGCCAGACTTCTCCCGAAGAAGTGATGCATTATGCTGCTGTCCAGGAGTCCCCCGTATGAATCGATTTGCTAAACAGCTGCTGCCGTTCTGTTCACTCATTTTCATTATTTCCCTCTGGAGTTTTCTGGAGCCGGACAATTTTCTGTCTTATCGCAATTTCAGCAATGTGCTCCGCCGCCCTCCGTCAACGGCATTATGGCGGCCGGAATGACCTATGTGATTATTACAGCCGGCATCGACCTGTCCATCGGCTCAATGCTTGCCTTGTGCGGGATGGTCGGCTCGGCGGCCATTCTTTTTTTCAGCGGCGCTTCCTGGGCTCAGATTGCTTCCGGCAATTATATTCCCCTCTCTTCATCGGCGATGTTCTGGGGAACCGTCGTTGGGATTCTTTTCGGTTCCTTCTGCGGCTGGGTCAATGGAACGCTGATTACCCGGCTCAAACTGGCTCCGTTTATCGTTACGCTCGGAACAATGAGCATGTTTCGCGGCATCAGTTATCTGATGAATGACGGCAAGCCCTTTGCCGTCTCCGATTATACTTTTTTGGACATTGGAACCATCGGGCCGTTTCCTTCTTCCGTTGTGATTTTAGCCGCGGTTTTGGCGGCGGCGGCCTTTGTTCTTAACTATACTCCTTTCGGGCGATACACTTATGCAGTCGGCTCCAATCCCGAAACGGCCTTTCACGCAGGCATCCATGTATCCCGTGTGCTGACGGCCATTTATACCCTCACAGGGGCCTGTACCGGTCTGGCGGCGATGATCACAACCAGCCGCGCCAGTTCCGCTCAGCCGACAGCGGGAATGTCTCTGGAACTCGATGTAATTGCAGCGGTGATTATCGGCGGCTGTTCCCCCAGCGGAGGACGCGGCACCATGACCGGAACCATCATCGGCACTCTTCTTATCAGTTTTCTGCGAAACGGCTTGACGTTGCTGGATATCTCCACCAATGTCCAGCTGGTGGTGATCGGGGCGATTATTGTGCTGGCGGTTACCGCCGACCAGATTGCAACCAAACGGGAATCCTGAAGGTTCTGCTCTGCTTTCTAAAATTTGCAGAAAAACTCCACATAGAACTGTCGAGGCACTTCATTATACTGCTCAGCTCCCCAATCATAGCCGCACTCATAATGATTTCGGTCCAGCAGATTCATCGCGCCTACAGCGATTTCCGCTCGGTCATTCCACAACCGGCGGGCCAGCCGAATATCCAGCCGCCAAAACGGCTTGCCATGGATGTATTCAGGGTAGGGCGTAGCCGTATCAGTCCAGTACAGCTGCGTATTCAGCGAGGTTGCCTCGTCCAGTTTGAAGCGGTTAGTCAGTCCCACCCGATGCTTCGGACTTAAAATGATGCCTGTTTCGCCGGTCCGCCAGTTGGTCAGTTCGTTTCGGTTGGTCTGGTGAAGGTAGGTATGAAACGCCCGCAAAAGCCACCATTGGGTCGGTTCCCACTCGATGCTGCTTTCCAGACCGTAGGTCGTTACGTCGTAAATATTGTCCCAGTGGTCATACCAATCTTTTTCCACCCAATCGGAGCCCGGAAGCCACGGCTGCAATTCCTGCAGCAGCCCTTTGTGGAGGGCCATCATGTCCTTATCTTTATTAAGGTACCCTTCGAGGTTGACCCACAAGTGGTCTGACCATTGTCCCCGATAGCCGATTTCGTAGGATACCATGGTTTCGTTTTCGAGGGAATCATTGCCCTCACCTGCAATGTGATAGCCGCCGTACTTTATCGGGCCTGCTCGGAACATCTGCCACAGAGTCGGCCGGCGGAATGCACGGGATGCGGCCCCCCGCAGAAAATGCCGAGGAGTGAATTCCCAAACCAGTGCCGTATTGGCGGCCCAGTCAAAGTGGGTCAGCTGATTATAATGCGCCCGATAGCCGATGGTGTACCACAGGGTATCGGTAAGTGTTATCTCATCTTCAACAAAAATGCTGCCTTGATTGTTCTCAACATCCTCCGGAATCGTATTCGGCTGTTCATTAAGCGGACTGCTGCGGTAGACGTCTCGCGTAAAGTCAGCCCCCCAGACCACGTTGTGCCGGCCCGCATGAAAGTTGTGCTGAATTTCCACAATTTCTTCACGGGAACGGATATCCGCCCGGTTGTACAGCCAGTTGTTGGAACTGGAATAATAATTGGTGCAGTCATCTCGAAAGATATAACTTTCCGTCCACCGCACCTGCCATACACTGTCGTCATCCAAACGCTTTTCCCACTGAACATTAAAATAGTCCAGCGTTTCATTATTTGAATGGGCATTCTGATGACCGCCGGTGAGGGTCAGGGTTGTATCCTGTCCAAAATTAACTTCCACACGCCCGGTGCTCTGGAAAGCGCGGTAGTCGTCTTGAATCCGAACCCCATTTTCGCGTGCAAAGCCGTCGTCGGCCAGATGTCCCAGCATCGCCCGCCAGGAAATATTGCCCGTCTGGCCGCCGTATCGCAGAAAACTGTGCAGCAGGTCATTGTTGCCGACAGCCGTATATGCCAGCCCTCCCTGGGTGTCGCTTGCCTTCTTGGTGATAATGTTAATTACCCCGCTCATGGCGTTTACGCCCCAGGTTACACCTGCCGAGCCGCGAATAACCTCAATCCGCTCAATTTCCTCCAGAAAAATCGGATGCAGATAAAACAGCGCCCCGCCCAAATACGGGTCATACAAGGGCCGACCGTCCAGAAGGATTTGCATTCGCTCATTATTCCATTTCACATATCCCCGGCTGCCGACTTCTGAGACAAGCCCTTTGGTGCGAAAGACATCCATTCCGGGGACAAGGCGGAATAAATCCTCAATTCGAACGGGGCCGGACTGGCGGATATCTTCAGCCGTGATGATATAAACAGCGCGGGAAGCGCGGTTGATGGATTGAGGCCGCCGAGCAGAGGAGGTAATCTCAATTTCCATCAGTTGCTCAATCGGCATCTCAAAAAGATCATCCTCGCTCGAAACTTCCCCTTCCGTTTGTCCCGCAAGACAAAAGGAAAGTCCCCCCAGGAAAATCATCAAAAGTGCCGCTCGCCCTTTCATCGGTACTCCTTGTTTGCCTGCCTGATGAAGAAACTATAGAACAAGGTAGGATATCGGCGAAAAACAACGATTTCTTAGGGAGGAGAATTTTTTTTGCCGGTCGAAAATATCCTCATTTCCCATGTCCGATAAAGAAGATGTTTTTTCCTGTTTTCTGATAAGGGGATGTTTTCTGTCGATGAAAGGGCTGCCGGCAGATATTTTTCTTCAGGTCCTCTGTCCGTGTTATCGGACCTGATTGGAGAGATTGGATTGCTGGAGGTTGGTTTTTGAAAGGAAGGTTAGTTTTTGAAAGATGGTACGGGCTGCCAGTCCACTTTAGCGGCACCAAGCAGGGTGCCTGTTGCATAGGCCAAATCCACCAGTGAAATCTGATATTCAGTTAATGCCTGTATCTCGGAACTCTGAGCATCGGCTAGCCGGGCCTGGGCCTCCAGTACATCGGTTGATGTTCGAAGGCCGTTTTCAAACTGACGAATTTCGGCATCTGCCAGGCGGGCCTCCAGCAGTACATTCTGTCTGGCCGCCAGAATCCGCTGCCAGTTGGCTTCGGTCTGGTCCATAGCATTGAGCACCTCAATTTCAATCAGGGCTTTTCGGTTTTCTTTCGTTGCCAGCAGCTGCATCCGCTGATAAAAGGCAGCCCGAAGTGTGCTTTTGGCGGCCTCATTGCCCAGCGGAATCAGAAGGGTCAGCCCCAGCCGATGATCGGCAAAACGGTTTTCCTGAAGCATGTCATAAGAATCACTGCGAGTCGCCCCCAGTCCGTTGATATTGTAGGTGTATTCAAGATTCACAACCGGCAGGGCCTGATTTTTCAGATAGTCAATCGTGCTCACTTGGCGGGCAATCTGCAGTTCCAACTCCAGCAGTTCCATTCTGTTTTCTACCGCTTTTGCCACCAATTCCGGAGCCGCAAGCTCATAGCGAATTAAATCCGGCTCTGTAGCCGGAACGATGCGGGTGGGCGACTGGACTGTCAGGGAGAGCTGGTTGATAATGCGTTTCAGCTCCCGCTGTCGGCTGCGAAGGTTGGTTTCCGCCAGAATGATTTGTTCCATTTGTGCGGCCATACCCGCCTGCGCCCGCAGCACCTCTACCTCCGCCTGCTCGCCCGCTTCCGCCATTCGGCGGGCACGCTCCAGTTGGGCCTTGGCCAGTTCATACTGCTGAAGCCGAACCTCCAGCTCCTTGCGGGCAGCCGCCATGCGCCAGTAAGCCCGGTCCGCTGCTGCTAAAACGGTGATTACCTCCAGTCTGGTGCGGGCTTCAGCGATTTGCAGGTCATAGCGGCTCAGCCGAATGGAATACATCGAGGCGCGATGGCCGGCGTTTCGAAGAAGCGGCTGACTGATGGAAACCCCAGTCCCCGTAGTGTACGAAGGATTGTAAAAGTAAGAGATTTGGTTGGTGAGAGTGCGGTTGTCCACCAGGTCCAGCGTAATCGTACCGCCGGTTTGAAGCGGAAGTTCCACACCCAGGTCCACTGTGCCGGAGTCAGACTGGGAACCCTGCACAAACAAATCCGTCCCGATTGGCCGGTCCGTTTTAGAATATTGAATACGGGTGAAGAACGACGCTTCAAATTTTGCCTCTTCGGCGCTGAGCGTCTCGGCGGCAATCGTTGGACTGACCAATTCGGCCTTCAGTTCCAGATTGTTTTGCAGTGCCCACGCCCGGCATTGTTCAATCGTCAGTTTTATTTCTTCCGGCGCTCCCTGAGCCGGCTGCACCGGAGCGTTCGGCTCGGCTGCCGCCGGTAGTTGCAGGGGCTCAATCTGGCGAAGTCTCTCCCGCGGAACCCTCATTTCATAAAAGGGAACCGGCTCCGGCGTGGTATCGCAGCCGACCGCCAGCACCGCAAACAGACCGACGACAAAACATCCCCAAAAAAATCGTTTGTTATTCATGACGCAAGGCCTCAATAGGATCCAGACGGGCTGCTTTAACAGCCGGAAACATCCCGAAGAAAATGCCGACGGTGGTGGAAAAACCAACCGCCAGCAGAACCGCCCAGCCGGGAACCTCGGCCTTCGAGAGAAAGCCCGCCGAGTGAGAAATGCCCTTGGCTAGTATATGACCCAAGCCGAGACCGAGCATCCCTCCCAGCAGACACAGCACAACCGCCTCCACAAGAAACTGCATCAAAATGGCTGATGCCGGTGCCCCCACGGCTTTGCGCAGACCGATTTCCCGCGTCCGTTCGGATACGGATACAAGCATAATGTTCATAATGCCGATTCCCCCGACTACCAGCGAAATGCTCACAATGGCTGCGGCAACCAAACTCAGAACCGCCATCAGCGAACGCACCTTCTGCACCTCGCTTTCCATAAAAAACACCCCGAAATTATTCGGTTCCCCGGGTTTGATTTTTCGCATCTTCCGCAGAAAGAATGTTAGTTCCGCCTTGGCTTCCTCCGCCAAATCCGTACGCCGGCAGGAAGCCATCGCCTCAATCCACGATTCCTGAATGGCTTGAGCCGTCTGAAAGGGAATGAACACTTCAATCCGGTCTCCCTGCCATTCAAAAAACGCCCGCGGGCGTTCTTCCACAATTCCGATAATCAGAAAGGTATGATAATCCAGCTGAAGGGTCTGACCGATGCAGTCCCGATCCAGATACAGTTTTTCCTGGAGTTTCTGCGGAATCACACAAACCCGTCGGGCTTGCCGTGCATCCAGATAGGAAAACGTGCGCCCGCGGCTGACAGGGCGGTTTTCAATCTTAAACCAGCTTTCCTCCACA
>Ga0255340_1005427_pt1 | contig 11642 bp, 7 predicted proteins | sample wastewater_treat_7_FD_192417 | JGI IMG/M metagenome (GOLD analysis project Ga0255340, IMG submission 192417) | Wastewater microbial communities from Lulu Island WWTP, Vancouver, Canada - plant10 | ecosystem: Engineered > WWTP > Wastewater > Unclassified | place: Canada: Vancouver, British... | reverse complement strand
TTGGGCGTGGTCATTGATTCCGTCACGCTTTGCGGCCACCAAAAGCAAGTCCATCAGCCCCCGGTCCGGATGCCGTCGAAGCACCTGATAATCGATTTGTACATCCTTGATATCGAAAGGAATGTGCTGTTCCGCTTCCCATTGGATCTGCTCGTCCAACTCGGCGGCGGTCATCATGGGGACCGTAATTTTTCGGATGATCACCGATTGCCCGGACACCCCCACGGCGATATCTCGCTGTTTGATTTTGTGTTCCGCAAATAATCGCATCAGCGTTTCGATGACGATCGACGTATTCATGACGTGGCCATCGACGATCGTCTGCTGGGGGAGCGGGGCGTAGGCCACCTTATGCAGGGTGTGTCCTTTGCGGCCTTCCCTGAGTTCGCAGACCTTGATCGAGCTTGATCCAATGTCTACGCCGACCAAGTTCTTACCTTCCGCCATCGGTCACCATCCTGCTGCCGGGTTTTGTTTTGGGCGATTGCCATGCCCAAACAGAATCGTTCAAAAGCAAGTGTGGCATTCAATGGGTGAGTTGGTCAAAAAAGCGCTTTGCATCAGGTGGCCAGGGGCGCTAAGTCTGGTACTTGGCAGCACGCAAGTGCAGCTCTTTCCCATGTTGTTTCTTCATCGGCGCATGAACGGGAAGTGGATCGTCCGCTCGGCCATGGCTTTGCTACTGGCCGTGTCGTCTCCAGCCTTCGCACAACAAACCCACGTGGTTGGGCAGGGCCATACCCTCGGAAAAATCGCGAAACGCTACAACACCACGGTCGAGGCCCTATGCGACGCGAACCAAATCAATCGTCGCACCCCCCTGAAAGTCGGACAAAAACTCGTCATACCGGATCCGCCCGGCACGAAAAAAACCTCGACTCCGACAACTCCCCCCAGCGCCTCCAAGGCGGAAAACACCAAGCCAACACCAGAAAAAACGGAAGAATACACCACCCACATCGTAGCTTCCGGTCATACCCTCGGAGCTATTTCCCGTCGTTACCGAACCACTGTCGAGGCGATTCAGCAAGCGAACAACTTACAGCCACGCCAGAAATTGCGTGTTGGAGCCTGTTTGGTGGTTCCGCTGACCCGTCACGCACTGCCCAGGCATCGCACACAAAAGCTGCCCTGCCAGCCCGAAGATTCCAAAGACAATTCGAAAGAATCAAGCAGCCAAACGGCACCAACGCCCCCGGCCATCTCTCCTAAGCCCCCATCGCAATCGGGCGTGATTCACTTGGTTCGCGGGGGAAGTACATTTCGCGGCCGGGTTCTTGACAGAAAAGGGCACCCGATTCCGTCGGCAGTAGAAAAAATCGACAGTCTATTATTCGATCGCCGGGCAGGCAGCACCCATTCCACCGACCTTGGATTGATTGCCAAGATAGCGCAAGTGAGCGACCATTTCGGAGGACGAAGGCTCATCGTGGTGAGCGGATATCGTCAAGAATCTTCGAATCCTTATACGACTCGCTCCAACCATGCGCTGGGACGGGCGATCGATTTTCGAATCGAGGGGGTGAGCAACGAGCAGCTTCGAGACTATTGTCATACGCTCACCGGAGTTGGGGTTGGGTACTATCCCAACAGCACATTCATTCATTTGGATGTTCGTTCGATCACCACCCACTGGACAGATGTATCCGGACCAGGTGAAGCTCCTCAATATACCACGGTGACAACCCCCACTCCCCCGCGAACCAAATCACGAAAACGACCTTGATCCCGGGTCATTTTCGACCGCATTTTCCAGCGCCCAATCTATTGAAATTATTGTGGTAATTCGTTGATTCGGGGATTGAGTTCGGTGTATCCCCATTGTCCAGGTCAAAATTGACCCATCTATTGGGCGGCAGCTTGACCTGGCTGCCATCGAAAAGCGCCCGGCGATAGGGAACGTCCGAGCAGATAGAGCGCAGCCGTAGGGTAACGGTCCAGAGTGGGCTCCGATGTTCCCGTGCGATGTACGGCAGCCCCTTGCCCTAGGGAAACCACGAGTTCACATCCCGACTTTCTCAAGGTTTGCGCCAAATGCGCCGCCGTACCCATGGTACGCCCCACCCATAACGTCTGCCGTGTAATACACATGGCCACATGTTCCGCCCCTTGCTCTTTTTCATCCAACAAGGGCAATCGCACGGCGCGTCCTGCCATGGTTTTTCCTTCTTCCACCAGCGAAATCTCCCCGGATTCACTAAGGATAAGCATGGCTCCGGGCCCCTTGGAGGAAGCCGAAGGGACAATCGCTGCAAGAGCTTGTTCGACTTCGGAGGTTTCAAGCGCCTCGCCCTCCGCTACCCAGCGGGCTTGCAACCGATTGAGACGGAATGCGGTGATTTGGACCGTCTTGCTCCCCTTGCCGCTTCGTCCCTCGAATACGGCTGGCACCCAAACCGGCGGCGGCTGACGGCCCTTGTCCGGAAGCATATTCACCCCTTCCCACGCGAAAAGGTTGAAATTCCGTAGGGTTAGATAAAAGAAGTCCTTGGGGGACCAGACGATAAATCTCTCCGGAAGTACTTCCATGCCGGGGTGCAACAACTTCGCCTGCTGGCGCTGCCGAGCGTCGATATACGCAAACGCCGTATGCCTCGGATTCATGTCCAGATGGATCGCGTAGGTACAACCTGCTTGAATCATCGCATATCCCAACGTCTCGCCCGTCACCTCCGGCCCCCACGCGTACACCATCTGCCCTGCCGATGTGAGGCAAAAACCCGACCGATGGGTCAACATGCCCGTCGTATGAAGGTGCCACCCCCATTGCTTTCGGTTGGAAGGATTGAGTTTCCCATCGTCGACCAACGGATCGAGATTTTGCCGAAACGACGTAAATTGTTCCGGAATATTCGTGGACAAGGGCCAGGTTCCAAACGCCGCCCGGCCATCTTCCGTCACCGCCACCGTGGCCGCCCCAGGCTGCGCCGGCAACAATACGCGTCGAGATACCATCATCCCATATTCGCCATGGGTGGTTTTGAACCCGCCGTTGAACGCTCCCACGGTACGATGCAATATTTCCGGTTCTCGGGGAATGCGTCCTTCTCCACGGGCTCCCGTAAGGGGTTTGGGGTCTTCGATGCCACCTTCGATACCGACTTGAATTTGACGAGCATCCATCGCGACCAACCACACCTTGGACCAAGGCCGTTTTGGGTCGGGTCGAACGTACGTTTGGAAAAAATAGGCAGGAGGCTGTTCGCCTCCCTGGACTTCGTTTTTTTGTAAGAAAGCAGCGTTTGGTTCACGCCACAGGCCTTCGTCTGGTTCCGGCGTTTTCCAAATCGAACGCAAGTTCTCCGGTGGCCAAGGAGCCACCGCGTATTGGCCGTTTCCCTCCACTTTTTTGGGTTGGGGCGGCGGTGGGGCCACAGGACCCGCCTGCTCTTCCCCTTCTTCCGTAGCACCAAAGGCATGATGCCCCGCTCGCTTCACCCGATCGCGGGCATCAAAAACATGATCTTCGAGCCAGGCTATGAATTCAGGCCCCGTAACCCCCCGGACCGTGTCCACCGCCCACAAAATCGGCGATTTCGCGAGTTGCGGCAGGCGCATCGACGATACCGGCAGTGATTCATTGGCTTTGGCCACCACTTCGCCGGTCGCCAGGGAAACCGAAAAGGCATTCGGAATCGAATCCGTCGAAACGTTCAGAACGTCCCGTCCAAAACTCATGGTGGCAGAAGAGGCTTGAAGGTTCGCGGACACCTCCGTGCGCCCAAGCCCATGCCAAGAACCCGTCGATTGCCAGTCCGAAACCAAGGCCAGCCAACGGCTCAATCGACTCTCGGCCTGGACCTCTTGCCCCTGCAAGTCCAGCACGGTGACCTGCTGAACAGCACCGAAAGCAACGGTCGCATAAGCGACGTATTGCCCCGCGGCCATGAGTCCCTGCTCGTCACCGAAAGGCGTATCGGTCAAGTTGACGACGCGAGACACGCCGATAGGGCGGCCTTCGTAGGTGACTCGAACAGCGGCACGATACAAGTCCCGCGGGCCATCGGGCTGAGTTTTGGCAAGAAACAACACGTTTCGCCCGAAGATAGCGTCGGAGAAGGCACCACGACTGGATTCCCATAAGAATTCGTGGGCCAGGACCTTGCCCTGAACCGACTCGCCCAGCACGTCGGCAACGCCGCGGAGAGTTGGGTCGGGCGGGGCCGGCAGACGAATACGGCTACCTAGCGCAGCCAGCGCCACGAGGGAGGCAACCCTTGCTTGCCATGGAATTCGCCAACAGAGCTTCACGTACCCCGTTGGCTAACGAAGGAGACCCTATTAAGTCAAATTCGTTGCAGATTTAGGATTCGTCCGCTTCGTTTCCCTCGGCGGAGGAAATAGGGGCTTGGTCGTTTTCGGCGGCGTCAACGTTCGGTTCCGCATCGGCCGTCGACGAATCGTCCTGTGCCACGAACGTGTCGGCCTCGGTGGGGGGCGGCACCAACGAAAGCAAGACTCGCGCACGGTCCGGACTGACGGGTTGTCGGCCTATGTTCAGGGCAAAGGAGGCACTTCGCTCGATGAACAAAGCGGATGTTTCTGCCAAAACTCCTCGGCGATGATAGATATTGTCTGCCAACCCCAGGCGAACGTGGCCTCCAAGACGCATGGCAGTCTCGGTAACACGTCGTTGATGACGACCAACGCCCGCCGCGAACCACAGAGCGCTTTTGGGAATCCGCTCCGAAACGAATTGGAGCATGGTTTCATGGGCACCGATGGCCCCCGGAACACCAAAAACGAATTGCAACCGCAAAGGAGCGGGCAACACTCTGTCGCGTCCGAGCAGCATGGCCTCTTCGAAATGGCCGAGTTCATAAGCTTCTGCCATGACCGGGATACCGCGCTCTCGTAGCCCCGTCGTAACCTCACGCACCACGGTTCGAGAAGTCTGCACGGTAGCATCCCCGAAGTTGAAGGATCCCAAAGAAGCGGTGAGGATATCCGCGCCGCAGTCCGCTAAGGCCAGAAAAGACGAGGCGTCCATGGTGCCCGGACGAATGGCGGAAACGACGATCACGGCTTGGGTAACGGCTCGAATCGCGGCAACGTAATCGGTCATACGCGAAGCGACGGTGCCTGCATCGGCGCTGGTATCGTCGACACCCAAGCAGATGATGCTGGCGCCGCTATCGACACAGCGCTTGGCCTCCGTAGCTGCTTGCTCCGGCGTGGCGGGGATATGCGGCGTGTGGTCTTTGGTCACGCCGCCTCCCAAGATGGAGGCAGCCAACATGACTTCCGGAGGGGTTTGGCGAGCGGGAGTGACGATGATACTGGGCGGCGGGGTGACAAGCACGCTCCCCGCGGGCAGGCGGGAAGAGTCTTTTCGGGTTCCCAGGGCAGCGAGAACGAGGCGCGGTCGACGCTGCTGGGCTTTGGGAACGACAGCGGTCCCTATCGCGCGGCAAACGAGAATCGGGGAAGCCAGCGCATCGGCCGCGGTAAGAGCCAGGTCCTCTCCGCGAGCATACGTGGCCACTTTTCGTGCTTCGAAGGCGAGTTGACGCGTGGTATTGCCGATTTTCGTCAGCACTCCCGTGGCTTCGATATAGTCGCCCACATAGACCGGCGCGAGCAGCTCCACCTGTTGCAAAGCCCGCAACGAGCCTTCGTCGCCATCGAGACGAATCATCAGCTCCGTGGCGGCGTCCGAAAACAGGGCCAGAATCCTGGCGGGGCTGACAGAGCCATTGGATTGGTTGGCGTCCGCTGCACTCATGCGGACGCGAAGGGTAACAGCAAGACCTACGGGGTTCATGGCGACCACCATAGCAAGGGCTAGGCGCTGATTGGAAGCCCCCGGTGGGATTCGCTGCATCGGTGATGGCGAAATGGTGCCGCGGGCCGGGAACTGTCAAGCAGCAGCGCAAGCGAAGAACGTTATCAGGGGGAAAATGCCATTCAGAAACGCTTCGAGCTTACTTTTTCCACGGCAGCAAGTGGGTGATGTACCATCTTCCCTGCCAAGAAATGACGGTATGGATTTTCACCGTATATAGCTTGCCCTCCAGACGATAGCGCAGTTTCGTGCCCCAAGAGCGATGGTATCCGATTTTGTTGGCTTCGTCTCCCGGTGGAACCCAAGCGGGTGGGGTTCCAGGCTCGATCGATTCGAAGGCGACGCCGGACCAGTCGCGGTGCCGCCGATGGAGTTTATGAATATCCTGTTCGTAGGCGCGGTACAGGTGTTTCCAATATCGGTCGGGTTCTTTGACGTCTTTGAGTGGGGTGAACGGCTCGCGGGGAAAAAAGAAATCATTCGCTTTGGAAACATCGTCGAAAACGATGGCATCGAGCAAAGCGCGACCTTGTGATTCGAGAAATTCTGAGGTGTGGGGGGGCTTGGTTTCGTTTTTCCCATCGATGACGGCCGCGCTGGAGGCAGCCGAAACGGCTGGGCTCGAAACCGCGGAGGACGGTGGCCCGGCCGAGGAGGCAAGCGCGCCGGTGGATGAGGAAGTAACCGGAAAGATTGGGTTTTCCTGGGCACTGGCAGAAGCCCTGGCGAGCCCGGTCGAAGGGGTCATCGTGGCGCCAGGCGGTTCTTTTCCCTCACAGGAAGCCGCGAGCAGGCTCACGAAAAGAAGGAAGATGACGCGGAGATGCACGATAAAATGGGGCTATTGGCGTTCTTTGATGACGAATTGGACGCGTCGATTTTTGGCGCGGTTGGCTGCGGTAACGTTGGGAGCGATGGGTCGTGTTTGACCATACCCGGTTGCTTCGAGACGACTTGCCTCGATGCCGTTTGCCACGAGCCAATCCTTGACCGCATTGGCGCGTCGCTCGCTCAATTCCTGGTTATGCTCGCGCGTGCCGGTGTTATCCGTATGCCCTTGGACTTCGACGAGTTTGATACTCGGATTGCGAGCGATGACGTCGGCGATTTCTTGCATCAGGCTGGTAGAGTCGCCTTTGATCACGGCCGAATCGGTTTCGAAGTTGATTTGTTTGCGGATGATGATTTGGGTTTGGGTGACGACGACGTTGGATTGTTTGGGCCGAGCGTTGAGATTGATGTTCACCTGAGCGTCTTTTCTCGGCTCGACATTCGCGGACTCGGTGCTCAGCAAGTACTTTTCGGCCTCGGTTTGGACCTTGACGGCACCGGGGACAACCCCGTCGAGTCGGAAGTTGCCGCTGCCATCGGTCGTTACACGATGTTCTTTTCCTTGTGCATCGGTCACGACGACGGAGGCATTGGCGACACCGGAGCTGGTTGCGGCGTCCATGACTCGCCCCACGATATTACCCATTCGCGGCAGGGCTTCGAGTTCGCATGTGATCTCGGTGATGATGGGTGCGGAAGAAGCGGTTGCCGAGGCATCCGCGCTGGGCGATGGGGGAACGCCGAACGGGTCTTGAGCAGATTGACGAGTTTCCACCTGCGCGGTGCATTGTCCGGGGTGATACCCTTCCGCGGTGATGGACAGGGTATAGGCACCGGGCTGCACACTTCTCGTTTCGAACACGCCTTCGGAACCGGTGGCAAAACCGCCGGCCATGCTTCCAGGCAATGTGATGATCGCGTTGGCGACGGGTGTCGTGGTTCCTTTTTCGAAGACTTTGCCACGGATGACGAATTGGGGAGGTGGAGCGAGTTGAACGACTTTTTCGACCTGCTGGGTTTTGACGATCGGTTCGGGCTCGGCCGTATCGAAAGCATATCCAAGCCCGAAATACAGAGTCCACGGCGCCTGCGGCGCGACTTCTTCGAGAAAGTCACTCGTGCCAGTCACGCCGATATCGAGAGCAGCCATCGGCGCAAAACCTTTGAGCACGGGATACCCCCGTGCTCCGATGGTCAACCGCGATGGCATGTAGGCGAAGGTCTGGTTTTCCCCAAGGCATGCGTCGTGGAACGCTCGTGTGGTGGCCTTGCCCTTGTGGCAAACGTAGTCCTGTCGGTTGAGGGGAAGATCCACGGTATAGGCGAGGAAGGGACGAATATACTCGAAGGTACCTTCGACTCCCAGGCCGATTTCCACGAAGTCGGTGCGGTTGATTCCCAAACCAAATCGCTCGATGCGTGTGATGGGCATGTTACCGCGGGCCTCTTCGGTATCGGCGACGACTTGCGCGCTATTGTCGAGGCGGTAGCCGAGGTTGCCGTATATCCGCATCGGGATAGCGTCTTCCATCGCGGCGAAGTCGACAGTGGATAGGGCGCGGAGGCGAAGTCCAGTTCCTTTCCCATCGAGTCCGACACCACCGGTTCCGTTGAGAAGGAGCAATTGCGCTTCTCCACCGAATCGGAAGAGTTTGTTGGGCTCGGCGGGTGTGAACGCTTTCAGACCGATGATGGAGTCTCCGAGCACCTGAAGCAGTTCGGGTCTCCCCTCGCTGTTGGAATTGGCAAACGAGCGGAAGGATGCAAACGCTTCGAGATAGGGAAGTGGTGTAACGGATAGGGATAGACTCGTACCGAAGTGCGTGGCGTCGTCTTCGGTGGCCTTTCCACAGGGCCTATCTTCCGTGCAAAGGAAGGAAGATGTCGTAAACCAATCCGCGAGAAGGGCGATACGGAAGGTGCCTTCCGCACCGCTTCCAGCATCGGAAATGCGCAACAAGCCGGTGGAACCATAAATGTTGTTATGCAATTTGAGAGACTGAAGACGCCATTGGTAAGCCTGTTCGTCGGACATGGGAGCCTTGGCGCCAGCGGAGCCGGAGCCGGAAGCATCGCCATCGAAGCCGGAAGCGAAGGACCAGCTTCCGGAAGCCGATGCGCCCGCGGAAGGAGCGGTTGCAGGCGCAGGTTGTGCTTGGGGTGCGGGAGCAGCAGGTTGCGCGGCAGTGGGCTCCGCGGGGGCTGGCTCCGACGAAGGGCTGCCGGGTGAGTAATAGGTTGGCGGGGTTTGCCCTTGCGCTTGCACGCTCCAACCCACGGCGAGAAGGACGGGAAGCCAAGAGGTGGCAGTTTTCATGGTCGTATGCATCGCTCCTCACATGCCCAATTCGGTTTGCGCCCCCAAAGAGGGACGGTACGGGTCGATGGGTCGCGGTTGTACCACTGTTTGGGACAGTTGCTCAAAGGAATCGTTTCTTCCGGTCAGGGCTCGATGACGTTTCTGGGCTCAGAAGGGGTCCTACGGACCATTTTCGATGGGCTTGTCCGAATCTGCATGGTTTGTGGCGGATCATGAGGGTTGTCGAGCCGACGGTTCAGGTCGGAGCGCATCTTTCGGGGCCGTGTAGTAAGATGGGGCAGAGGCTAATTCGTGAGCGCCGCGGTCATTCAGGTTCAACATCTTTCCAAGACATTTCGGCATGGTTTTTTTCGAAAACGGGTCGACGCTCTTCGGGGCGTGTCGTTCGAAGTCGGTCAAGGAAGCATATTCGGCTTTCTCGGCCCCAATGGCGCCGGCAAAACGACCGGCATCAAGATTCTAACCGGATTGATCACGGCTACCGATGGGCAAGCGTGGGTGCTGGGCAAGCGCGTGCCAGCGCCCGAAGCACGTCGTCGACTGGGGTTCCTTCCAGAAAATCCTTATGTTTATCCATATCTTACACCACTCGAGTTCGTGACGATGTGCGGTCGTCTTTCGGGAATGGGAGCCCAGGCCCTTCGCAAACGCACGGGGCAGGTGCTCGAACGGGTAGGAATCGCCTACGCGGCGGATCGTCCCGTGCAGCGGCTGTCCAAAGGCATGCTTCAACGAACGTGCCTGGCCGCCGCGCTGGTCCATGAACCGGACCTTCTCATTCTCGATGAACCGATGAGCGGGCTCGATCCGGTGGGGCGCAAAGAGGTGCGTGACATCATCCTCGAAGAACGGGCCCAGGGACGAACGGTGTTTTTCTCGAGCCATATTCTCAGCGATGTCGAGTCCATGTGCGATCAGGTAACGATCCTTCGAAAAGGTCAGGTCGTCGTCGAAGGCAAGATCGATGCGCTGCTGCATCGAGAAGGCCTGTTCACAGACATCTTGTTGGCGGGGGAGCCGGAAGCGTTGCAGCAACTTCATGGACGGCTCGAGGGGAAACATGGAGTCTTGGCGCGGCCTCCGGAAGCGGTGCTGCGCGTGGAAGCCAAAGGCGACGAGGCGGTTGCCTCCGTGCTTTCAGCAGCTTTGGAAGGGAAGGTCCGGGTGGTGGAGGTGGCGCCGCGAAGAGAGACCCTGGAAGAGCTGTTTGTGAAGCGAGCGTTTTCCGAGGAATCAGAGACGACCCAGGCGGAGACCGCGGCATCATCGTGATCGATTATCCATAAATGGATAGACAGAAATCAACCCTCCTCAGGTTCGTTTCCCACCTTGCCCACCAGGCAAAAAGCGTTCGCGCCAACCAGCAGGGGCCCGGGCGCGCCGCGATTTCGACATCTTCACCCACCACCACCGAAGGACATCGAGTTCACAGCAGCTTGGCTCCATGCACGGCAGCCAACCCCTGCGACTCGATCCACCCCGAAATATGCCTTCCTGGCAAGCCCACCTCTCGCCAATGGCTTCTTCACCTTTTGCCTGAAAACATCACCCCGTTCCAAGGGCAAGGACGGTCATGGAAAGGCAGTTGTTGACAGCAGCGTTCTCGCAAGGAACATTTCGTCCGTGGCCAATAAGCCTGTTGCGCTGGTGCTACATGGTCTGCTGAGCCTATCATCCTGTAGGCTTGGAGAACCATTGGATGGTTTTTTGGGGGGCGACGATTCATCCATCGATGCAGCCTATGCCAGCGGAGGCTCGGACAGTGGTTCCGACGGTTCGGACGGTGGTTTCGGGGGTTCGGACGGTGGTTTCGACGGTAACGTGGGGGCTGCCGCAGGCTCGGGTGGCGACGATGGCGGAGGAACGTCGGGTGGCGGAGCAGCCGGTTCCGGCGGAAAAGAAACGGCCGGCTCCGGCGGCCTTGGAGGCTTGGCAGGCACCGGCGGCGGTTCCAACATGGTCTATGGCATGATCTATCAAGCCGATTTCCACACGGATTTCATCCTCGATTTCAATAGACTGCTGGACGACCAATACGTGCAAGACCATGAAAACGGTGTCCAACAGGGCCCCGCTTTCTTGGGCGTCTATACCACCGCCTACGCACCGATTCCTCCCGCGGGACAGTTCACCCGGGCGTTCGCTACCCACGCACTCTCCGAAGGCTTGGATGTCATACAGCAAACCATCACCGACACGCAGAAGTATGCCTCTCCCGCTGTTGCCGTGCTGTTTTCATCACCCGTGGTGACAAGCGGCCCCATCGTCCTGGGCCCCACGCGACAGGCCCCAGCGCAACTATTCGTCATGGATGTTTCTGATAATTTTTTCGTTTTCTGCGTGGCTGCCATCGGCCTCGGGCTGATCGAGGTGACCCATGCGATCAACACAGAGGCCGCGGACGGAGGCGAACTCGAATTCAACGGCTCCAACATCACTTTGTACCATCCGTCCAACACTCCCTTCGGCGACATCCGAGCCGAGATCAAGAAACAATTCTCGGTCTGTTCTTTCCAATGACCGGCCAGAACACCCCCAGATCACCCGCGTCGAGGTGCTGCCGCCGCTCGTTTATCACCATGCATGGCATGCATGGACCCCCTGCCCGTGAATTGTATACGGATACGGATAGCGATGCCGTCCATCGTCCGAGCGGCTCGTCCAGCCTTGGAAGACCCGGATTGCGCCGCACAACCGCCCAGCCCA
>Ga0255340_1005425_pt1 | contig 11644 bp, 3 predicted proteins | sample wastewater_treat_7_FD_192417 | JGI IMG/M metagenome (GOLD analysis project Ga0255340, IMG submission 192417) | Wastewater microbial communities from Lulu Island WWTP, Vancouver, Canada - plant10 | ecosystem: Engineered > WWTP > Wastewater > Unclassified | place: Canada: Vancouver, British... | reverse complement strand
ATATCCGCTCGGATCACTGTTCATCACAGGGTTCGCATTGGCATACAAATACTTATGCAGGGATACGGGGTCAAATATGCTTCCCTGATAGGTATCCATCGTTGTGAATGTACCCGTTGACGGGTTCATATACCTCGCGCGGAGATAATAAAGTCCTGTTGAGCTGTCAAGCTGCTCGCCGCAGTAGAGATAGCTGTTTTCGGTGGTGCCTGTCTTATCAAGAAGCTCGCCCCATGCGTCGTAGCTATAGGTGTCTGTAACTGCTCCCGTTTCATCAGACAGTCCTCTTACAGAACCGTGTCCGTCATAGAGATATGTGGATACTGCGCCGTTTCTCTCCTGCGAGATAAGGTCTGCACCTATGGTATACCAGCACTTTTCATTGCCGTCTGCATCAAGCTCTGCAAGAACCTGTGTAAGACTTCCGCTTACATCATTCAGATAGTAGGTATAGTCATTCTCAGACTTCTTTACCGTTCTGTTTCCGGCATAGTCATATTCATATTCCTCTACGGAAACGCTGTTGCCCTCCTGGACTGTGGCACGGATCATCTTGTTCTCTGCATTGTATGCATAAAGAACAGACTTTGTATCAGATGTTACCGAAATAAGATTTCCTGCGTCATCATACTGATATGAAGTGCCGTTTTCAGAAGTGAGCTGATTGGGCGCATTGTAGGTATATGTGGTCTCTGCGCTGTTCTTTGTCTTTGTGATACGGTTGCTTACGCTGTCGTATGCGTAGGTGTATTCGGTAACCTCGTCACCGACTGTTATCTTTTCGCCTGTCAGGCGGTAAAGCTTGTCGTAGGTGTACTCGACTGTCCTGTCAGTTTCCTCTGCCTTGAGCCGCTCACCTGCAGCACCGAGGGTATACTCATATTGTGCCACAAGTCCGCCCTGTTTGTCAAGTGCTTTTTCACTGATAAGTCGGTTGAGCTCGTCATAATTGTAGGTTACTACAATTCCGTTGGCGTATTTTACGGCTGACCTGTTACCATTTGCATCATACTCGTAAAGTGTTGCATAACCATTCCTGTCTACGACCCTGACAAGCCTGTCAAGCTTATCGTATTCATATGAGGTGGAGCCCAGTGCGGTATTTATGCCTGTAAGTCTTCCTGCGTCGTCATAGCTGTATGATACATAGCTTCCGTCAGGATATGCTACCTTGCTGAGACCGTCCATGTCATCGTAGGTATAGCGTGTTGTGCCGCTTCCGTCTGTTACTGCTGAGAGCTTTCCGTCTTGGGTATAGGTGAATGAAACTGTTCCGTCAGCGGTCTCCTTTGAGATAAGTCTGTCATAGTCATCATATGAGTATGTTGTGAGTTTGCCGCCGAAATCGGTGGAGGTAAGGATATTGCCGCATACATCATAGGTCGCCTCTGCTGTCTTACCGAGAGCATTTGTGGTTTTAACAACCCTGCCGAGATCATCATAGGTGTATTCGGTTGAATGATCATTTGCATCTGTTACCCTGATAAGATTGCCGACCTCATCATAGGTGTAGCTCGTGGTATTGCCGAGAGCATCTGTTACACCTGTAAGGCGGTCTGCACCGTCGTATGTATAGGCGGTGATATAGCCGTGCTGATCTGTTCTGGACGTTACGCGGCCTCTTGCATCATATGATGTCAATACTGTCGAATGATCGGGGAATTCTGTAGATATCCTGTTACCGTTATCATCATAGCTATAGATATATGTATTGCCCTTTGCATCAGTCATGCTCTCAAGCTGTGAATGACTGTTATAAGTGAATTCTGTACGGTTATCAAACGCATCAACGATAGCCGTGTTTCTGCCTATCCTGTCATACTCATACTTTGTCTCGCCGCCGCTGGCGCTGACAGTGGATATCAGTTCATAATTCTTATTGTAGGTGTATGTTACAGCTGCACCGTTGGGATAGGTCTTGGAAAGAAGATTTCCGACATTATCATACTCCATTGTAACAGTTCTTCCAAGTCTGTCAGTTGCAGTCAGGTTGTTTCCCTCATTATCATATGTAAATGATTCAGAGGTTCCGTCGGCATAAATGATCTTTGTAAGGTTACCAAGATCATCATACTCATATGATGTTTGTCTTCCCTTTTTCATCTGTAGCAAGAGCCACCTTGCCCATGCTGTTATATTCGGTTGAAGTGATGTTACCGCTGCTGTCAATTATCTGTACAAGGTTATTGTCGACATCGTATACATAATGCTCGGTGACTGTTCTTTCAATACCCTCTGATGTGTATTTGAGAGTTTTTGAAATACAGTTGCCGCTGCTGTCATATTCAAACTCAGCTGTATGATTTGCACCGTCTGTCACAGATACTGCATTGCCGTTGTTGTCGTAGCTTATGATCATATAGGTGCCGATCTCATCTGTAACAGATGTAAGTTCACCCTTGCTGTCGTAAGAATAGCTGATGACATTTCCAATCGCATCTTCTGTTGAGGTAGTGTTGCCCTTATCATCATAATTGACCTTTATTACATCTAAGCCCATTGCATTGACTGAGGTAACAAGTCCCTTGGTATTATATCCGTTGGTCACTGTGTTGCCCTCTGCGTCTGTAAGCTGACACAGGTTTCCTACCTCGTCATAGGTATATGTGGTCACGTTGCCCATAGCATCGGTTTTGGAGGCAAGGTGACCGTTGAGGTCGTATTTGTTTCTTACAGTGTTGCCCATTGGGTCTGTCTGCGAAAGGATATTACCGTTCTTGTCATAAACATATCTGGTAACTCCACCGTTTCTGTCGGTAACAGTTTCCTCTCGTCCTTCAATATCATGATCGTAGATGATAACATTGTTATTAGCATCTATAGTTTGGATAAGCCTTCCGTTATCATCGTAGATGTTTCTCGAAATGACCACATTATCAGAATTGATAACAGCTGTAAGATAATGATCATCATACTCGAATGAAGTTACGTTTCCTGAAATGTCTGTTGCCTTTACAAGATCGCCATTTTCGTCATACTCATAAGAAACTGTCTTTTCATCAGATGACCTTACGCTTGTTATGCGTCCGGCACTGTCGCGCTCGATAGTCAGTGCGCTGTTTGAACCGCTTATGCCATTCTCATCAAATGTTACGCTGTTACCATAATTATCAGTGATAGCGCGAATTCCGTTATATTTATTGATCTCATATTTTACTCCGTCAGCAGCGGTGATTATCCAGTCGGAAGGATCAAATTCAACAGCCTCGTCTTCGTTATAGATCATATTGTCCTGACAGGTCCAGTAGCCGTCTGCGTCAGGTGTGGTAAGCTTTGATGTTGCTCCGCCTAAGGCTTCGAATACGGGAGTAATATGCTTTCCGAATCCGTCCTTTCTTATCTCGGCTGTCATTCGGAACTTTTCTGTTCTTCCATTATCCCAGTTAACGGTTATGATATGCTCTCTCAGAGCCTGAACTCCCTGATCGCCTGTCATGCCGGTCTTCTGCCAGCCAATATACAGCGGACCATTGGTATTGATGGTTATATTCTTTGCAGACTGATCCCAGCCATATCCGAAATCTCCGCTGATATTTCTGTCACGGCTGTCATAGGTTCGGATAAGCGAGAGTGGGATACCGCTTGCGCGGACATTCATATCCTCAAAACTCAGTGAGAAGTTGCCTATCTTCATCTGACCTTCTACAGAAACAAAGGTCTCCGCCTTTACTATTCTGGCATCGGAGCCATACACCCTCAATCTGAGTTTGTATATTCCGTTTCTGAGCATAGTTGTATCAAATTCGCCAAGAGAATGGCCGTTTACCTTTGAGGAGCTTTCCTTGATAATAGTATAGGCACCGCCTTCTGCCGGCTGATAATCAAGTATGTATTTATTAAATTCAGTACCGCCCGCACTGCCTATCACAAATGTAGGACACGAAACCTTATCATTCTCAACAGGAGATATTATCCGGGCTGTGAGCTCATTCGGATCAATATCATCACCTCCGCCGACCGATATGGAGCTTCCTCCTGAGCCGCTGTTCTCAACGACATAGAAGCTGAGTATATAAGTGCGAAGGTTGTCAAAGTTGTCCCAAACCCTTATTACCAGAGTATGCGGATCCATGTCAAGCTTACCGAGAAATACCTGCCCGTTTTCATCAACGGGTATCTCATTCCCGTCAAAAACGGTCATTATTCTTTTTATGCCCGAGATATCCTCAGCAGATATAGTTACGATAACATCATCATCGTCCTGTATACCGTTTTCCTTGTTCAGCGAAACATTTACTGTCGGCTTATCCTTTTCGTATACCAACACGGTATTTGGAATAGTCAGCAGTTGTCCGTCTGTCGTTTTGGCTGTGAGAACAAATTCGTTTTCAAACAGCTTGTCACCGCGGAACATATAGGTAAGATCATCTGACAGTGTTATTTTCTTACCGTTAAGTGTTACATTGATAGTTGTTTGATCAATATCATCTGATGCAAAAACTTTATATATGGCACTGTCGCCATACTTTACGAGACCGTCGATGACAGCACAGAGCTTTTCATCTGTATCCTGCTCTTTTTCAGAAACAACTATCATCCTGCTTGTGGTCGAGGTCAGACCTCTTGCATCCTCAGCTGTAAATGTAAATATATACTCTCCTGTCCTCAGATCGTTAAGTTCAAACTCATTATTATTGATAGAAAGAGGCTTATCATTTACTGTTGCAGTAACAGTGACTATCTCAGTCTGCCCCTGCACAGTCAAAAGTCCCCTCAGGGAGTCTCCCTCTTTATATCCGTCCTTGTCAAATGCGATGGCAATTGAAGGTGCGTGTTCAGGATTGATGTTTACTGTGAAGATCACTCCATCATTGTTTCCTGCCTCATCATATGCTCTCGCAATGATCACATAGGTCCTGAGTTCGGCATTTTTTATAGTGTATGTGTTGTTCTCGGAAAGTGTGACATCTTTGCCGTCGATTGAAACCTCTGTCTTAACAACACCAATGTTGTCTGCAGCCTCAACAGTAAAGCTGATATCATCATTTTCAAAGTAAGTATCCTTATCGGGGATTATTTTCACCACAGGATCGATCGTATCAGGCTCTATCGCCGTGATCGTCAGTGCAGCATCACGAGGATTTCCCGAAGGATCGGTAGCTAACGCCTTTACATCATAGGTACCTGCCGATTCGGGGGTGAATACGAAGGTACCATCCTCAGAAAGAGGCACTTCTTTTCCGTTGATGGTAAGGACTATCGAAACCTGACCGCTGTTATCGGTCGCAGTAACTTTAATAAGATCATCCGAGCCGACATATACTACTTTCTTCTCGATCTCCAGAACAACAGCAGGTGACATTATATCCTTGGCTATAAACTTTTCTGAAGCGGTCCCCTTATTTCCTGCCTCATCATAGGCATTGGCTGTAACGATGTACTCGCCCCATTTCAGATCACTGACCATATATTTTCCGCTGCTGTCAGGCTGTATCTCTATTCCGTTGAGGAGTACGGTCAGCTGCTCAACTCCGATATTATCCGCTGCTGATACAGTAATTACCGCAGTATCACCTTCGATATATTTTTCCTTGTCAAAGCTTATGGAAACAACGGGCTTTTCATTATCTGCTTCAACAACTCTTATCTTTGCGGAAGCCTTCAGTTCCTTGCCGTGTATCGTTGTGCCGTGGGCTTCAAGGACATATTCCTTCTCAGCAGATGTATCTACGGTTAAGATACCGTCCTCGGGGATAGTTACTTCTTCACCGTTGAGTGTGTAGCTGAGCTTCTGTACCTTTTCGGCTCCTATAACTGATACCTTGAAGTATGCCTGTGTATCAACGGGAGCTTCTTCTATGGAAGGGATTATGTTTACAGCTGCGGCTTTGCCGTCCACTGTGATGTTGAATGACTTGACATCGGACCTTCCTGACCAGTCATACGCCCTTACAACTAAATTGTATACTCCGTCGGTTTCAGGCATTGTAATGCTGAAGCTGCCATCATCTGCAACATCTGCTGCGGTCCTGTCATCGAGGATAGCAGAGTACCATGAGATGTCGGCGCTGTTGAGCAATTCTATCTTTGCGCTTATCCTTTCGCCCCTGTCTGCAAACTGAGGAAGCATGACACTTATGGAAGGTGCCTCTGTTTCCTGCTGCTGTTCGGGGTCTATGTCTGTAAAGCTGTCAGCAGGCTCGCATACAATGGTCTTTACACACTGATATGTGTTCTCGCCGTCGCTGACTGTACAGGTTATATCGTAGCTTCCGTTTACGGAGCAGGTAACTGATGTGAAGGCTCCTGATGCGTCAGAGAAGCTGACGTTTTCATCATCGCAGCCCCATGTAACGGATATATCCGAATCCATGCAGTCATCGGCAACAGATGCTCTCATTCTGAGAGGAATGTTTACCTTTGTCCTGTCCTTGGATATAATAGCTGCGGAAGGTTTTGCATTTGAGAGCGGCTCGGTCACTGCGTCCTTTGAGACGATCGTGATATCGTACAGCTCGGGCGAACGGCCGTCTGATGAAACGGTCATATCTACGCTTATTTTTGCATAGCGTCCGCGTACTCCGCTGAATGACACATTATTCTCTGCCTTGACAGGGGCGGAGAAGTTCTCACCGTCGTCGCTTGCCGATACATAGACCGATATGTCTCCGTCACCGTATCTTTTGCCGTTCCAGTAGATATTGTCCCAGTCAATATTCTTGTGACCGCCGTCGAAAACAACTGTCCAGTTTCCGCTTTCTGTATATTCGCTTACAGGAATGGAAACATCATCGGTATAAACTACATTGGCTTTTCCGCTGCTGTCATAGTATACACAGGAGGTATTCTCAAGAATATCCGCAAATCCGTCTGTATCAGAGGTTATTGCCACAGGGATATTTAACTCCTTCTGATCGTTCAGGGCGACGCTGCCTACGCTCCATTCAAGGGAAACGCTTCCGTCTTCATTTTCTGTTACCGCGGAAGGCACGGGGCTGATAGCAGAGATGTCAACAGAAGCTGCATCCTTTACCGTGGTCCTGAAAACAGTGTTTCTTCCTGCTACATTGAATACCTCTGATGCAAAGGAGGACATTATCTTCATTATGTCCTTGTTATCGGGAGCATTCTTGTAGACACCGTTGCTGTTTATTGCCATTTTCTGCATTGCAAAGGTGTTGCTTCCTACTTTAAGTGAGAAGATCCTGATATTCTTCTTGCCTGCTTCGGCTGCGTAGTACAGCGCCATATCCTCCCGGTAGCTTTCGCCATCTGAAAGAAGGATTATGCACTTGCGGCGGCTGTCATCGCTCTGTTCACTGAATACATCAAGTGCATTTTCAAGTCCGAGATAGAGCCAGGTACCGCCGCCGGCATAAAAATGGCTGACAGCAGTGCTGAGCAGCTCCTTATCAGATGTAAGATCCTGAGAAACGTAGGAACCGTCATCAAAAGGAATGACTGCACAGCGATCATTGGGCTTCATCTGAGAAATGATCTGGTTGCAGGCAAGCTTGGTCTTTGTCAAACGATCTCCGGCCATACTGCCTGAGGTGTCCACTACGAGAACAAGGTCAACAGGCTCGTAATCATCCGATGCTTCACCGTAGCCGCTGAGACCGTATTTTAAATTGACGGTATCGCCGCTTCCGGAAACGAATGACTTGTCAGAAGAGTATGTTACCTTTACGCCCTGTGCATTTCCGGCGCCGAGGTATTCGGATACCTGAGAAGGGGAGGACTCGCCGCTGAAGGGCTCAAGTGTGAGCTGGTCTGATACGGAAAGTCCGACACCGCTGAATTCACCCTGGCTGAAGTCATCGTCAACTGTGTAGGTCTTGACTACGCTTCTGGGCTCAAGCATATCGAAGTTGCTGCCGTTGACAGTCAGTCTGCTTCCGCTGTGAGCAATGCTGTCTGCCCAGATAAAGCCTGTGAGTACAGTCTCATTAGAGCTTATGGATACCTTGCCGTGAGGCGCATATATACCGCCGTTTATGGAGATGCTCGTACCCTTGATTATGACGTTTCCGTTCCTTGAGTAAAGAAAGACTCTTCCGCTGGTCTCGAAGGTGTCAACATTGTAGGTGATGTCTCCGTCTGCGATGATGTAGCAGTCTCCCTCAAAAGTCGTGCCGCTGATGACAACATCGCCTGATGCCTTGACAGACTTGTTGATGATGTTGTGGTCCTCGATATAGGCGGGACTTTCGGGATAGTAATCATAAGGCTGTGCATTGGTGTGTATGAGATTGTCATAGTCTATGATGTCAACGGGCTCAACATTTTCGTTCTGTTCAGCAATATCTATGTGACAGCCGTAGGCATTTACAGAACCAACTGCATCAACACGGCCGTTTACTGCCATCTCAGAGCCGCTGCACTGGAATGAGGCACCTGTGTAAACATTTCCGTTGACACTGCTTCCCCAGCCGTAAAGTCCGAGGTCGGCGGTACTGCTGGCTGAGTACAGAGCATAGTGCTTCATTTTGTTCTCTACGGCAATGGGTGAGTCTTCGTCCTCCCACTCGCAGATAAAGCCGCAGTAGTCTACAGAGTACGAACCAAAGCCGTGTTCATCGTTGTATGTATTGTTCCAAGTGCCTACAGTTCCCATGCCGCTGTACATGTGAACATAGTTTTCATCGGTGTTGTTGGGCTCGCCTATATCCCAGTTGGTGTAATCGAACTCCTCTCCTGTGACCCAGTTCCAGTCATTGGAGCTGGTGTCTCTGGAAAGACCGATAAAATAGGTCATCATTGTGCCCTGTGAAAGAAGCTCGCTGATGATGTAATTCTGTTCCTCAGCAGAGGTTATGGTGACAAGATGTCCGCCAAGGCTTTCGCAGTATGCCTCCGCTTCAGTCCAGCTTTTTGATTCGTCAAAAATCTGGTATCTGTGTCCGCTTTCGCCGGTTTCTTCCTGTACTGTATTGCGTTCTCCCTCTGCAAATGCGGAGATGGGCAATACGTTGCAGAAATTTGCAAGCATGGCAAGGCTCAGAGAAACACTAAGTATCCTCCTGCCTGCTTTTCTTTTTGAATTCATTTTTCCACTCCTTGTAAAGAAAATGCTGTGATCGTTATAACATAGATGCCGAAAAACGCGGGATACCGAACTGATTCGGAGATTTATACCGTAAAACAGCAGGCGCACTCCGCACTTTCAGCTTTAATAATGTCACTTACTCCAATTGAAAAAGGCGTGGTAAAGCTTATATATAACACATAATTAGTATTCAATTGAAGTTTTTTGATACATCGATTTTATACTGTATTTATTAAGATAGTATACTGATCCTTCCTTTCATAATTATGGTCTGATCTCCTGTAGATAGTACTCCTCCTTTAAGATAAAATAAAAAAACAATACCTTGAAAACGAAAGAGCGAAACAAGCAGCAAAGATAATAGTGATAAAAAGGTGATGATATTACTGTGAATGAATAGAGGTATTGTTTATATCCTGCAAATGCAGCGGGTTTATTATAACATATCGTATAGTCACAAATCAACGCATTAACGTGAAATGACAATTTTTTGCGTGAAATGTATATAATTAAATGTTCGTCCGATATAAACATAAATATTTTGTCATAAGTACATAAACAACAGCCTGTCAGTGATCAGAAATGATACTTTCTGTATTGCCTGCTTAATAATAATTACACTGCTGATAGCCGGTAATGTAATCAAAGTACTCCGCTGAGGTAGTATTTCTGTTTGTTTTAAGCGACGTACCACCAATAAATCCCCTGAGATCTGCTTTGAGGACTTGCCTATAATACCGGCAATTTCTGAATACAATATCTCCTCAAAGCACACAAAATACAGTACCTGAGAATATTCCGCTCATCTGCAAAGAGATCATCGATTGAAACATATGAATTCATTCTGAGCTTTTTCGTATTTTTATCTCTTACTGCCTTTATGCATAATATTCTCAAAGTGCTTTTCAGCACACTTGAACATTTTTCGAATCTACAGTTTAACACAAAAATTGTTGCTATTTGGCTTAGTCTCCAATAATTATGTGTATGTGTTATGAGTTAGATACGGCTTCATGCGCGGGAAATAGATTTGCGCCACGGGTTTACTGAGACGTGAATATGCCTGCAGGGTTCCCCACTGGAGCCGGTGACTTGGCTCGAAACTGAGACTTCAGAATATAATAAAGAAAGAATCCCGATACAAATGCATCGGGATTCTTTACTCTATTCAGTTTGATTCTCACTTTTCTGCGTTAAGCACATTTTACATCAGAAAGGTTTTCCCCCGATAGTTTCGTATAAATGTCTATATAAGCATCACAGTAGCCATACTTTTTGTAGGGAGCGCCGCCCTTACTCTCAGCTCTCAACTGTCAATCTGTATACCTTATCCACGGTATTGAAACTGTATGTCCCAAAGACTGCACCGCCGGCACCGACCATGGTGTTCTGCACATCGAGTATACTGTTGAAGGATATGCCGTCCTCCTGCCTTCTGATATTCCCGTATATGCCCTTTTCGCAGACAGGATAGGTGAGTCCCAGCTCGGGCATTATGCAGTATACAGGCATACGGAAGGTATTGCTCCTGTTTCCGATGAACACCATTCCACAGCTGTAGGTTATCTCGTCGCCCATGTCCGTGATATCGGAGATATAGTGCTCCATCTTCGTAATATCATAGGTGTGGAGCTTATTCCCCGACCTTATGATGAAGCGCTCCGCGTCGGCATATACTATTATTCCCGTGGAGACAGAGGTCTCCGCGTGGTAAAACTCGTTGTCAATATCAAGCTTGCGGCTGCCCTCACGCTTTACCAGATAGCTCTGTACACCGTTGAATCGGTCGTTTGTCACCGAATTTTCGGGAGCTTCTATATCCTCACTCAGCACAAATCCGTCCTTGTCGCTGTCAAACTTGTAAAGCCCCCCGTCATCATCGCTGTCCTTTGGATATGCGAGTATACAGACAGCTCCCGTATCATCGGTATGGAGCCATAAATACTCCTCAGTGCTGCCCTCAAAGACCTGCTCCGTCTCATGGGTATAGAGGTCGGTCTTGTATATCCTGCTGCCGTTTTCATACGATGAGTCGTAGACCTGGCTGAACAGTGCTCCATTGCCGAAGCATGGGGGATTACAGCGGTCCTCCAGTTTCTCGGCTGACCAGCTGTACACCTCCTCGGTGCTGCCGCTTTTCGGGTCATAGCATAACACTTCCCAGTCATATATGTCAAACTTGAAATTGTGGTAGGAAACATAGAGGAAGCAGAGGTCATTCTCGGTATAACAGCTTTCTATGACTCCCTTTACGGGCTTGTCTACAAAATCCTGCCATTTATATACAGTCTGGTCGTTCCAGTATTCCTGCCCGTAGCATTGCTCGGCGAACTCAGCCCTGTTGCAGACAGGTATCCTCTCGCCCACCTCAATGCCGCTGAGGTCTGTGCTCTCCACCTTTACTGGAGCCTCTCCCTCGGGATAGCTCAGTGTGACGTTCAGCACCTTGAAATCGCTGTCGCTGTACTCTGCCTTTGCGCTTATATCGCTGTCCTCGGCGTAGTCGCCCGTGATGTCATCGGTCACCGAGCTGACCTTTTTCTTCTCCGCGCAGCCCCAGCCCAGCACCGAAACTGCCGCCAGTATCAGGGCTATTCTCTTATTCATCGTTACCCTCCGCAGTGAACCAGAAGTATACGTACTCATAGTCATAAT
>Ga0255340_1005417_pt1 | contig 11652 bp, 14 predicted proteins | sample wastewater_treat_7_FD_192417 | JGI IMG/M metagenome (GOLD analysis project Ga0255340, IMG submission 192417) | Wastewater microbial communities from Lulu Island WWTP, Vancouver, Canada - plant10 | ecosystem: Engineered > WWTP > Wastewater > Unclassified | place: Canada: Vancouver, British... | reverse complement strand
GTTCTTTAGAGACTTCCTTAGTAGCGGAGCTTTGACGATAGTAGATGAGAACTACAAAGTAGAGCAGCTCTTAGACGCTATTAAGTACTACCTCTCTACCCGAACCGCCTCTATAGTCTGTATAGACTACGCTCAGTTAATCTATAGCGAGGAGTATAGCAGACAGCGCACGGAGGAGATAAAGAAAGTAGTAAACGATATTAAGGACTTCGCCAACCGGGAGGGAATACCCTTTGTATTGGCAGCTCAGTTTAACAGGGACGTAGATAGCCCGGTAAGCGTAGATACGAAGAACATAGGCGAGGGAGGAGACTTCGAGAGAATAGCCGACACCTGTATAGGGCTTTTCAACCTGAAAGAGCTACACCCACTCCCAAAGAACAAGGAAGAGGAGAAAGCAGCTAAGAAACTACTCTCCGACTTAGGAGCAGCCACCTACGCACAGGGGGACGAACTTAAGCCCATACAGGGAAAGCTATTTGTTAGGCTGATGAAGCGGAGATACGGCTACTATCCCTTAGACACTATCTTAGAATGGGAGGGACGTACAAAGTACATTAAGCCCAACTTCGAGGAGGCTCTAAGCACTCAGGCGAAGCAAACGGAACTCTTTAGCGAGACACAGGAGGACGCTCCCTTTTAATTAGTAATCAAGTAATAAAGTTTACCCATATATGGACTACAGGAAAGAACAGAACGGAGACCTTATAACCCTTTGGGACGATACGGAGGGAATAGGGCTACAATTCAAGCAAGGAGAGACCTTACAGAGGTACACTTCAAGCGTAGTAATGAAAGATACGGCTATACTCTCCACGGAGGAGGGAGTAGCCCACCTGAGCGAGGTAGAAAAGGCTCTAACGGCTTTCGCTGAGGCTCACTACCCGAAAGAGTTTGAACCCCTAAAGGAAGAGGAGGCTTAAGTATGGAAAAGAAGCTCAGAACCAAAGAGGAGGTATATACCACCATCCGAGAGAAGAACCCGGACTTAGCGGAGGAGGCTTTACAGGCTCTTACTACGCTTAACCTCTCCCCTGAGGAGCAGTTAGCAGACCTGAGGAAGCGATACCCCTCAGCAACGGAGGAGGCTCTACAGAAGTACGCTAAAGACGATGAGACGATAGCCCACAGCGTTTTAGATACGGACATAGAGTTAGGTATGTGGGAGAGTATGTTAGACGATAAAGAAGAGGAGGCTAACGGATGGATACCCGAATAATAGCAGTAGCGAACCACAAAGGAGGAGTAGGAAAGACTACCTCAGTAGCGAACATAGGGGCAGCTCTCGCACGAAAAGGGAAGAGAGTACTCCTTATAGATTTGGACGCACAACAAAACCTAACTTTCTTCTTCCTGAAAGATTTGGACGGAATAGAGGTAAGCGTTTACGATGCACTACGAGGAGAGGCAGCTCTCCCGATAGTCCACGTTAAGGAGAACTTAGACCTTACGCCCTCCTCCATAGACTTAGCGAGAGCGGAGTACGACCTTAGCGGACGTATAGCGAGGGAGTACCTACTTAAGAACCTCTTAGCGGACGTAGCCGGGAACTACGATGTTATTCTATTAGATTGTCCTCCCTCCTTAGGGCTAATTACCTATAACGCCTTAGTAGCAGCTACAGACCTCTATATAACGCTCACGGCTGAGGCTCTTCCCTATAAGGGCTTAACGATGTTAGAGGAGGTAGTAGAGGGGCTTAAAGCCCTGAACAGGGGCTTAGAGATAAGCGGAGTATTCATTACACGCTACAATAACAGGAGCTTAAATAATATGGTAGTGGAGCAGATAAGGGAGAGATACGGCTCTAAGGTATTCTCCACGAAGATAAGGGAAAATATAGCAGTAGCGGAAGCACCCTTAGAGGGCTTAGATATTTTCGCCTACGCTCCTGAGTGCAACGGAGCAAAGGACTACGAAGCACTAACGGAGGAGATACTAAGCCGATGGATGAGGGGCGATAAGAATAGAAACAACTTAAAGAATAAATAGCAATGGCAAAGAAAGACAGATTAAAGAACCTGTTAGGGGCTATAACCGAAAGCCCGGTACAGGAACAGCCACAGGAGGAAGTAGCAGCCTCAACGATGGATCAGGAGAACCGAGTAGCCTCCGAGGTAGTAAAGGAGTTAGGTATTTCTCCCGAAATGGAGGATCAGCTTAACGAGATACGGAGGGCGAAAACAGGCAGACCGAAAGGACGGAAGAACGGAAACCCGAAACCGAGGGAGGAGAGAGCTACCTTTATAGTGGATAAAGACCTTACCCGGAAACTCAAATATATAGCCCTGATGGAGACGAAGCTCTATAAGAACGTTATAAGCGAAGCCCTAAGCAGCTATATAGAGCGATGGGAGAGCGAGAACGGAGTTATAAACCTACCCAAAAAGAAATAGCGATGAAAGTAATAAACGGAATAAAGATGTTTAACACCAAAGAGCTAACGGAGCTTTTAGGCGTTACTTCGAGGACTATAACGTTTATGAGGGTAAACGGCTTACTCCCATACACACGGATAGGGAGGGGCTTATACACCTCAGAGGAAGCCTTAGCGGAGTATCTTAACGGAAAGACCACCGAGATAAGGCGCAAAGCGAAAAAGGGAGTAGCGGATAAATAGGTAAACAAATAACGGAATAAACCTATTTTATTTCGATAATTCCTACTTTACAGCGATAAGACGGACGCGGACGTTTATGCCCGCTTCCAGAACTGGTATGATACGGAGTTCATCTCGAAGAGAGACGCCATGCTGGATTCTGTGTCCGGCATCCGGATAAACGACAATGGTTCTATCCCATTCTGTATACAGGCGATAGATCTGCTGGACAAGAAAGACTGGGCAGGGCTTGACCTTCTCATTCCCAAACGGGAGAGACGCATCAAAGGGAGTCGGTTCAAGATTGCCAATGGAAAGGGCGGCTTCCATTACAATCCCGATGCCCCCATACATAACTACAAGGTCGAGTTTAGATGGGCGACCGTCCGCACACTCGTAAACGAAATCCTGGGAGGACTGGCAGATGAGTAACTTCAAGACCCAGGACGTTGTTTTCGGCCGCAGTCTGCGTGATCCCGATTACAGGGTTGACTTCGCAGTAGGGACGACCTATTCGCTGGACCTCGATACGTTCATCTCGCTCCCATTCTCTTTGGGATTCCTGGAAGAGCCGGATGAGGTGATGAAGAAGTCCGTCGCCTATATCTTCTCTGCACTGCGTCTTTGTTCGGATCGCCTGGCGGTATTCTGCAACTTCTCGGACATCAAGGTGCCACCTCAGACGAGGAAAGTCTATTATGCCCTTATGGAAGGCAGTGTCTTCTCAATCAATGCCTCCCGCAGAAAGAACCAGATAGTGAACTTCCACCCGAAGGTTTGGGTGGTCAAGGAAAGCAGCCTCACAGGAGATGCCAAAGTGAAGGTTATAGTCATGAGCCGGAACCTAACCAAAGACGGCAGTCTTGACTGTGTCTGTGTTCTTGACGGCCATGTCGGAGACAAACCTGCCAGTAAGGCGGCCCAGGCAAAGCATGAGCCGTTGTGTGCTTTCCTCGAATACCTCGGGAGCAAGGCGGATTCCAGGAAAAGAACAAAGATAGGCCACCTGATTGAGGATATCCGCTGCATTCGCGCTTTCGAGACCGAAGGCTCCGCATACGATGACTACGACTTGCTCCCTATGGGAATCCCGGATTACTCCGGAGTTGAAACCCTTCAGGAGCTTACAACCGAGTCCCGGGACGCGGTGATAGTGTCGCCGTTCCTGGATGACAAGACACTTGAGAGCTTCTCTACCGTTCGCAACCGGTTCCTTCTTACCCGTGAGGACTCTATAACGGAAAAAGCAGTCGAACTGTTTGGCCAGGAGAACATCTGGACGATGAATCCCCAGATGATTGATAACGACCTCGACGAGAGTGTCGATCTGCATGCAAAGATGTATTTCTCGACTCCACGGGAGAACAGCGAACACTATCTCTACTTGGGCTCCACCAACGCTACCCAGGGAGGGTTTGACCGGAACGTAGAGTTCCTGCTGCGCCTGCGGTTCCGCCCGAACAGGACGAGCTTCTATGACTTCCGGTCCTATTTTACGGATGATGCTGAAAAACGGTTCTCGCAGATGGTAGGGCTTCCTGCAGGGGCCTCCGATGCCCAACTCGAGTATCAGCAGTCCCTGGCGCTAAGGCGTGTGGTAGCGTCCATTAAGGACGCCACCGTGATGCTGGACGAGCAGAAGGAGGGGCGTTACTCTGTAGCTCTGCGTTTAGCTTCCTGCGGAGATGCTGCGACAATTTATCCTCTCATGCGTCCTGACCTTAAGTCGGAGCTGACTTCCGGGCAGGTCTGTTTTGAAGGCTTGTCCCTTATTGAACTCACCGAGTTCTATGTAGTCGAATGTGAAGGGTTGAGCCGTGTCGTGAAAATCCCCACCAGGGGCATCCCTTCGGAGCGAGACGACGAGATATGCCGTCAGGTCATCGGTTCGCGCTCACAGTTCATGGACTGCATATCGTTCCTTCTCTCTGAAAGCAAGGCGTCCTATGTCATCGACAGGGCAATGAGCAGTTCGTTGCCCACCGGTTCCGGCGAAGGGGAGGGGGAGGACGCTGCCTTTGCGGCCGTCTACGAGAGTATGCTCCGTCAGGCATACGAGGATCCGGATACATTCGATGATATACGCACTTTCGTTGACAGCCTGCCCGCCGACGTCGTTCCGGAGGAATTTGATTCGCTGTACAGGATGATGTGCAAGGCAGTAAAATCGGTTCGCAGATGATGGAGAGTCCTGACATAATCCTCACCGGGGCCATGGATTTCCAGAAGGCCACGGCGCAGCATATCTTCTCGCTGCTTACCGACCCGGAAAACCCTCACCGTAGGGTTCTGCTCGCCGACGAAGTGGGCCTGGGAAAGACTATCGTCGCTAGAAGCGTCGTGTCCCTGATGCGAGAATACCAGCGTGAGGTGATGCACGATGACTTCTACCGTGTGGTATACGTTTGCTCGAACATCAATATTGCACGTCAGAACATAGAGAAACTGGGAATCAACTCCGCACTGGACTTTACCGAAAGCCGTCTGTCGATGCAGCACTTCGCAGCTGAGCGAAAGCTCCAGGAGGTGAAATCACGTGATGAGAAGGAAGGGCGCATGCCCGAGGTCATAATCCCTCTCACTCCTTCCACGTCATTTGATTTCCGGTCATCTACCGGCATATCCAACGAGAGGGCGCTCATATGCGTCCTGCTGGAGGGCCTGGACGAGTTCTCGGACAAGACCTTAGCGCGTTATCTTCAGCGTTTCTTCCGCTGCAATGTCAGCCCGCAGCGCTGGCCAGGTATACTCAAATGGTATCGTGACCAGGTGACCGCCCTGGGTGATGAGTACCGGCAGCGCATGCTAACTGCGTTAAGGACCCTCGGCGGGGGGGAGCTCTCCCAGCTGAAGACTTTTGCCGAAACCGGCCAGATTCCCGAATGGGCGGATCAGTCCAGGATTATATCAGGGCTTCGCCGCGTTTTCGCAGAGATATCCCTTGACCAGCTGGAGCCGGATCTTGTCATCATGGACGAGTTCCAGCGCTTCAAGAACCTTCTGATGGGGGATAATGAGCAGAGCCTGCTCGCGAAGAAATTCTTCTCGGATCCCGGGACGAAAGTGCTACTACTCTCAGCAACACCCTACAAACCTTACACAACACTAGATGAACTCACCGAGAGCGGTACGGACGAGCACTTCTCGGATTTCCGTCAACTGATGGGGTTCCTTCAGGAGGGTAGCGATGCTGCGGACTCCGAGGCGTTCGACGATTCCTGGAAGCGATACAATATCGCCCTCTCGCATATTAGCGAGGACACTTTCGATGTAGTTAAGGTAGCTAAACGCGGAGCGGAGGAAGCGCTATACGGTATGATGTGCCGCACGGAGCGCTTCAACACCGGCGGAGTGAACACCGTCCGTGTTCCGCTGGAGGTGTCCACAGATGATATTAAATCATACTTCGAAGCGAGGACGCTTCTAGATGAAATCAATGAGGTGGCGGCAAGGCGAGAGTTCCGAACCATGCCGATGGACTATGTAAAGTCTTCGCCCTATCTAATGTCCTTCATGGACCGCTATAAGTTGAAGGGATTCGTGCGGGATAACCTTCAGAAGGTAGGGAAACGCATCTGGGACCTTCTTTACCTGCCTCTCAAGAAGATTGACAACTATCGAGAGATACCTGCTGGGAATGCCCGCCTTCAGTACCTCTGTGACGAGCTTTTCGACAAGGGATACAATGCCGAACGTCTTCTCTGGGTCCCGGCTTCGAGGCCATATTATAAGACTCATGGTTTGTATGCGAAGAACGCTGGGTTCTCGAAGACTCTCGTGTTCTCATCATGGGAGATGGTGCCGAGAATGGTATCATGCATGGTCTCCTATAATGCTGAAAGGCTTGTCATGAAAGGTCTCTGGGCACAGGGCAAACGTCCGGGTAACTACTACAAGGCGGAAGAGAAGAAGAGTAAGACCCGCTACGGCGCGAACAGGCTGAATAAGTTCAAGCCAGGGGAGAACCCCTTGCTCTATGTGTCCGGGTGGTTGGCGTCTCTATACAACCCCGAGGATACTCTGGGCATGGACATAAAGGATATCCGTGCTGCTATCACCCCATTGGTGAAGGCCAGGGTGAATGAGATTGCACGCACCTATGGTATCCCATTCGACAAGCGGACCGCCATGTCGGATCTGACCCTGCTGATGAGGCTTCTGGACGGCGAACAACTGGATATCCTACCCGAAAGGATTTCAGAGGATGCGGTTGAGAACCTGGTGTCAGCAGCTATCGGCTCACCCGCTATCTGCGCCTATCGCATGAGCGGCGACTATCTGCTTTCATACCACATTGCAGACTTCTTTGTGAAGATGTTCTCCAGGCCGGACCCAGCAATGATTGTCGACCTGACCTGCGCGAAGGGTGCCGATAACTACATAGAAGCAATACTGGAGTACTGCGTCGAAGGAAACCTTCAAGCGGTGCTGGACGAATTTAACCATCTTCTTGAAGGCCGGTGGGATACCATCCTCGAGCAGGGGCCGATGGAGGTCGGAACGCTTACCGTTGAGATGCAGGATGCAGACAAGCGAATAGTATCGCGCGGCATGCGTACGTACCTGGCCATACCGTTCACGAACGCGAAAATGGAAGACACGGCCGTGGCTCATACATCTGTGTTGCGCAATGCCTTCAACTCGCCGTTCCGTCCGTTCGTACTGACCACCACTTCCGTGGGTCAGGAGGGACTCGACTTCCACTGGTATGCAAGGAAGCTTCTTCACTGGAACCTCCCTTCGAACCCCGTGGACATGGAGCAGCGCGAGGGTCGTGTCAATAGGTACAAGTGCCTCTCCATCCGCCAGCGGCTGGGTGAACACTACAAGGATCTTCCCACCTGGGACGACATCTTTGAAAAAGCCCGGGAGGAATACAAGCGCGGCGACTCGGATATAGTCCCGTACTGGTGCCTCCCTCCGGACTTCCCGGATGACCACTCGAAACTGGTTGAACGTATTATCCTTGAATACCCCCTGAGCCAGGACCACGGGCGTTATGAGAGGCTTAAAAAAGTGCTCTCGCTCTACCGGCTCACCATGGGACAGCCGCGTCAAGAAGAACTCCTGGAGATGCTCGCCTCGTCCGGCCTGAGCGAAGAGCATGTCAAGGAACTGCTTATCAACCTCAGCCCGTACTACCGGGATAAGGCAGGGGAGTAGGAGTCCTATTTCTTTTCTATCACATGCGCCCGTCCCTCCTTGTAGTCCAGAAGGGCGGCCAGGGCGTCCACATGCTTTTTTACAAGAGTCTTGTGCCTGCCGGCCTTGCCGCGTTCGATGTTGTGACTTAAGTCGGAAACCTTTACGTTGATAGCGAGCTCGTTACCCGAGAATCCAATCTTCGCAATGTAGTCATCATAGGACACCGCATGCTTATCATGGGTGAGCAGGCCGACAGCTTCTACTACCTCGTCGGAGTATCCATATGTACTTAGATCTTCCAGCGTAATAGGGGAGTCCTCGACTACATCATGCAGGAACCCAACGATTTTCTCGTTCTTTGTCTTCCCGGCCATTCCCACAGCGAGAGCATGGAGAATCTGCGGGTTGCCATCCAGATCTTTGAGCCCGAAGAAAGTCCTTGCAGCAAGGTCGACTGCATCGTCGATTCCAGCTTCAAAGTATTCCTTCAACTCTTCGAACGTCCAGGGATTCCCTTTAGCGAAGTTCTCCTTCAGACGATCTTGGACCTCGAAGGAGGTGATGACATCAAAGTAGTCCTTGAGTTTTTTCATGGGGACTCGGAAGCGCCTTGTGTTCTCTTTGAGCTCGTAAGGATCCCCGTCGATGAACCACACGGGACTCAGGGGATCAGTCTTTCCGAACTCCACAAAAGTTCCGTAAATGAAGAATCCGAGAGGAGGGATCGTCCCTTCATCATCGATTACATCAATCTCCCTGGCCTTAATTTCAATCCGCTCAAAGTCTTCCCCACAGGAAAGAATGTCAAGAATTTCTGAGATATATCCTTTATGGGTGAGACCCTGAAGGTCTTTTTCGCAGGCCTCTTTTTTTATGTAATCCAGATAACCCGGCGTGCTTTCCGGGTCCTCTGAGAAACCGTTTTTCGAGAGGAACTGCATTATGTTCCAGGAAATGGTCCCAAGAGGCGAAGAGTAGGCAGGACTAGTGTCCGCGACTTTTCTGTAGAAGCTGGCAATTAAATCGTAGCGCATAACGCAATTGTGTTTTGCACCTAGGCGTTCCCGCTGGCCGCTGCCGTCCGCGCGCTGACAGCATCTCGGCATTGGGCCCGCTGTCGGTATGTTAATAAAAAAGGGAAATTGTGACGGGAAGGAGACCCCTACCTCAATTCAAGAGCAAAGGTAATACTCCAATTTGACAAATATCGTCAATTTGATAAAAAGTTACACCTTCGAAAAAGAATGGCCAATATTATCAAGAATATCCGGGAAAATGATATATATTTGCACATGCATCAAGAGTCTCCCGAGAGGAGCACCAACCGAGCAGCCAGAAGCCACGGTGGTAAAGTGATGCGGATGTTCAATCAAAAAAAGTCTGTATCATGGACGGAAACAAATTCTTCAAGCGGAGCGCACTGCGCCCTACCGAGGAGCAGCGGCTCCTCACCAAGCCCTTCTACCGTAATTCCAGTGAGATTTACGCCCACTTCGATGACTGGAAGGACAACGACAGGTTTTATTTCATCCCCCTGTACCTGGAGATGACCTATAGCGTCTCTGGTTTTGTACTCGAACTGGCTCCAGACCCTGTGTGGCTGGGCTCTTTCATCCAGAACACCCTAAGCCATCCGGAACTGTATCAGTATAAGTGCCCGAAGTGCGGCAAAACGGTACTACCATTCCGCTACGTTGGCTCGCCGCTCAGCGGCCGCGTGGATCTGGAAGGCTACTGCGATTGCGGCTGGAGAGGTCATGAAATGGTCTCCGGCTGGTTCAAGCGAGGTGAAGCGCTTCGAAAGCAGTTGGATGTGGATAAGCTTCGGTACAGAAAGTACAGGTTGCTTCACTCCAGCGCTGCTCCGGCGACCATAGAAGAACTGTTGGAGTCTTTGAACCTGTAATCTAGGCAACAAATAAGAAGCAAAAAGCCGCCCCGGGAGGGGCGGCAAAGCTTGTCGAAAACGCTGAAGTCTTACTTCAAGCTGGCCTTGCGGTATTCCTTGCCGACTTTCTCGAGGGCAAGGGTAGCCTTGCGTACGCGGGCCTTGGCAGCCTTGTTGTCAACCTTGTCGATGTCTGCCAGGATAGCGTTCACCTGGGCCTTGATTTCAGCAATGAGTTTTTCCATTTTTGAATGATGTTTATAGTTGTTAATAATGTATTTCTGACGCTAAGATACTAAATCTCCGTCAAATTACGGCTCAATCCTCCTCTCCCTTCCGGAATTCTCCTTTCTCCAGGATACCAAGAAGGCGCTCGTTGTGGGAGATTTCCCGGGCCAGCTGCTGGCGAAGGGACTTGATCTCGTCCTCGAGCGCAGCGATCTGCTGGTCCTTCAGCTCCGTCCGTCTCTTGAGCTCATTCTCGAACTCCTCGTCCGAGAACCCGTTGTAATGGTTGTTATGGATGGGGGCGTTGAACTCGCCCTCGATGTTCTGGCCGATGTTTCGATAGTCGTGGTGGATGCGCGTCCCCTTGTCTGTCTGGTCGATGAGTGCGGAGGTCTCCCAGTCGCGGTCGTTCTCGAGCAGGCGGACAAGTTTCTCGGCAGGGAGTTTCGCCTGTCCGCGCTCCACAGCGGAGATGAAGGCAATCGACACCTCAAGGTACTCAGCGATGTCTTTCTGGCTGAGTTCGTTCATTGCCCGGAACGCCCTCATGTTCACGAGCTTCACAATCTTTTTGGTATTTTCCATAAAAGTGCTACCTTTGCAATCAACTTGAAATTAAAATAGAATTTCAAATTTAATACAAAGGTAAGCAAATAAACTGAAATAGCAATACTAGTAGCCATGGAAAAAGAGGAATTAGCAAAAAAAGTATCCAAGATAGAGGAGCGGGTCTCCCGTCTGGAGAAGAAATTGTCAGGTGCCAACATGAAGGGAGCTAAGAAACGGATGCTTACCACCGAGGAGGCGGCCACCTTCCTGGGGATCACCGTCGACGGCCTTCGTGGCCTCACTTACAAGAAGATAATCCCGTACTATAAGCCAAACGGGAAGAACATGTATTTCGATGTGGACGAGCTTTCGGCCTGGCAGAAAAAAAACCACTTCGAACCCATCTATGAGTTGGAAGCGGTCAGTGCGCGAAAGTAATCAGATCTGGGATATCAAACAACCAAAAGGCTCTCGAATACCCTTGTGTGGAATTTCCGCATTTTGACGATCTTGCAATCCTTCGGTTCGACCTTTTCGTTTATTTCCAATATCCTGCTGTCCCTGTTGATCGGAATCCGATACGACTTCCCACTGGTGAAAGCGATGGAAGCGGAAAGTCCATATTCTGTTGCAACGATTGTAATATCGGAAATGGAACTGGCTTTGTACACCTGAGTAAGCTCCTTGGATGAAACGGTCACCCAGTCGGGGACGAAATCCAAGCCCTCGTAATGCATGAGTTTAATCGTCTTGAGGGCTTCCGGGAGCTTGTTCCCCGCTCTTTTGGAAACAATGACGCACTTGTCCGGGTCAAGGTATGTCCCTTCCGGAAGATCCTGATCCTGAAAATAGCACCCCATAGTTTCACTTGTGCCATCCTTCCGGTCAATGCGGACATCGCAGAATCTGCCATTCTTCTCTACCTGTATCGATTCTATTTGTTCAATCTCTTCTGCAGTCAGGCGGGCCTTCTTCTCAACATTTGGGAATGTCATGTTCGTCTTAATTAAGGAATTCTGTCTCAAAGATAGTAAACTATCACGAATCCGTCAGAACATGATTCCGCAGTCGTACATATAGAGGTTCTTCCTTTCCGGCCAATCGATGGCAGTGATTTTGTTCCCGTTGAAGGCGAACTGTACAGATTCCCTGAATAGCCCACCCCATTCGCTCCATACGCAGCAGCTTACGGTAGCAGTGTCACCTTCGAAACGGACATGAGGCACAAGGTCGTCCCCGTGCA
>Ga0255340_1005406_pt1 | contig 11669 bp, 17 predicted proteins | sample wastewater_treat_7_FD_192417 | JGI IMG/M metagenome (GOLD analysis project Ga0255340, IMG submission 192417) | Wastewater microbial communities from Lulu Island WWTP, Vancouver, Canada - plant10 | ecosystem: Engineered > WWTP > Wastewater > Unclassified | place: Canada: Vancouver, British... | reverse complement strand
ATATATCCTTGGGTTTTCGTATCAACAAAAGATGATAAATATAGAAAACCTAATATAGGTATGTGGGAATATTTTATTAATAATTTTCATCATGATATTAATTATCAGTTATCTTTTTATGTAGGTGATGCAGCAGGAAGACCTCAGGATCATAGCGATTCAGATTTAAAATTTGCAGAAAAAATAAACTTAAAATTTTACACTCCTGAACAAATTTTTCCTAATAATGTTGTTGATATACCAGATTATCAATCAATGTTTATTTTTGTTGGTAATCAAGGATCTGGTAAAACTACTTTTTATAATAAAAATTTAGAGCCTCTAGGTTGGATACATGCTAATCAAGATAAAATAGGAACACGTGCTAAATTATTAAAAGAAATAGAAAAAGGATTGAAGGAAGGACATTCAGTTTGTATTGATTGCACGAATCCTAGTTTTGAGAAAAGACAAGATTATATAAAATTAGCAATTAAATATCAAATACCAACTCTTATTATTTATTTTGTAACAGATGGACATGGTTTTAATCAATTAAGAATTGAAAATAAAGTACCTGAAATCGGATACTCTATGTATTACAAATATTTAGAAGAACCAACTGAAGAACTTGATGGCGTTCCTATTATTGAATTATATTAATTATTATATATTTTTTATATAATAATAAATTAACACGAAAAATATGATATTAAATAATATAACAAAAGAATTGTGGATAAAACTTGATACAGGATTAAGTAAAATAGAAGCAGAATGGGAAAATAGAATGCTTATAGAAAAATATTCAAAAGAATTTATAAAACAGAGTTATAGGAAAATAAATGATGTAGATGAATTAACTGTTGAAGAAATACAATGTTGGTTTAGATTATTAAATGTAAATATTGATAATAAATATGGTGATCTATATTTTAAACATATGAATGATTATGGATCATGTAATATTTATATTACATATTGGGTTTGGTTTAACAATAAAAAACAGCATTTAATAATTGATATATCTTTTGAGATAATTAATAATAATTATAAAGAAAAATATGGTGCTATATTTTTACATGATTATATGATAATGATAAACAATAAAAATTGTTTATATAAGACTAATAAAACACCAATAGAGTTAGAAAAAAGAATACCTACTTTAGAAGCATTAAGAAAATAATTACATAATAAAATTTATGTAATTATTAATAATTCACATATATACGGTGTATTTTATAAAAATCTAATTCATATACATATTTATGTGGAAATGGATATTTTTTATCAACTGCCCATGCTAGAATATGCTTAAAAATATGAGGAGATCTATCCATATAAAATGTAGATGAGTTATCCATTATATAAGATAAATCTTTAAAATAAGGAATTTGATATAAAGTTTGTCGAGTTGTTTGAAATTTTGTACCTTGTAAATTTAAAGTAATTATATCATGTTCGTGACATTTAATATTAGACACAAAGATAAAAATAAATATCAATACTACATACATTTTTATTATTAATATATAATAATAAAATATTATTTTTTTATAAACACAAAGTCTTAAGGTTGATCTAAATTTTATTATCAAAATTATTTTTAAAATCTTTCATAATTTTATTACCATATGGATGATCAAAAGAATAAACAGGATTTGAAACCCAATCTAATATAAAATTTAATTCATCAGTAACCATTTGTGAAGCATTTTTTAATCTTTCTTTAAGATCTTCAGGTAAATCATCATTTTGGATATTAATATACCCAAGTATAACATCAACAATGGTGCATAATTTATCTACTAACATTGTTGTTCTTATTACAGGATCTCCTGATCTTTTATGTCTAGCGATACCGTTGTTTAAAATTGCTAAAACTATTTCAATACTTTAAATTTTATCCTTCAAAATTTTTGCATTTTGCCGTTCCTCATATGTTTTAAGTATATCTACAGGTTCCATCTTTTCATAATCTATGAAAAGTTAAGTTATATTAAAAATCATTTTTATTAACTAATAAAAATGAATATTTATAAAAAAACAAAATTAAAAATAAAAATGATTTTTAATTGATAAATTATAGCAAATGAAAATCACTGCTTGATTATGTCGATGATTTCATACAAACAAAATTATCAAACTATTAACTTAAACAAAGCCACTTATCTTATCATGACCCAAGTGTCAGAATTACTTCTTCAAAAAGATGGGATAATTTTTGGTGGGTTTGTTCGCGACAAACTTATTCACGACCATTACGCCACAAAGTTTTACGAAGAACTTAAGGGACAAAGTTCTTCATACGACGAAGTAAATCATCACCCAGAAACAAAAGCTCGTCTTCTCATTCCTAAGGATATTGATGTCTTTATAAGAGGAACAGAAGTTGAGACTCAAGAAGTTTATTCATTTCTTGAATCTCAAGGTTTTGATGTACAAGTTAAAATTCGCAAACGAATTTATGGAGCATTCAAAAACATCAATCAACAAAAAGTAGTTGTTAAAACACCAAAAAAGTTGGGATTTCCGGTCATTGAGGTCGATTTAGATGTTCTTTTTAGTACTGATGATCAAGTGAAACCTCCATTCAATAGACTTGATTTATGGTGTAACAGTTTGTTAATGGATAAGAACGGAATTAAGGTTTCCAATCAAACAGGTTCTCGTTTAGATGGCATGGGGGAAATTAATAAAAAGCTGTTCGAACTTGATATTTTGAAAAATATGTTTGAATTTAAGACATGGCCAGTTGAATTATTAGAAGAACCAGATGAGAAACTTAAAAATCTCATAGAAAACAGAATTGCTGTAATGAAAAATCGTGGATGGAAAGTAGAAGAGCCAATTTAACAAAACAAAACAAAACATTTCCAATAATAAAAAAAACTCCTATCAAATCTTAGATTATAATCTAAGATTTGATAGGAGTTTTTTTTATTTATACAATTATCTTCTTAGTTTTAATCATGTATGATATAATTGAATCAACATTATTTAAATCTAATGGATTAGATTGTAAAGATAAACGTTTTAATTTTAATAAATTGATGATTTTTTTTGGTATGTGTGTAATTTGATTTTTATCCAATGACAAATATTTTAATTCTGGTAATTCTGTTAATTGATCTGGTATTTCAGTAATATTATTATTGCTTAATTGAAGATCGATTAAACACATTAAATATTTAATATCATCTGGTATATATTTAATATTATTATCATATAACCATAATGTGGTTAATTTTGTTAATAATCGAATATCATTAGGTATTATTTTTATATGACATTCTTGCATATATAATTCTTTTAAATTAATTAAAGAAAAAATCTGAGAAGGAATTTCAATAAATTTCGTTCCTCTTAAATTAAGAATTTGAAGATTTATCATAGTATTGAATTTATCAGGTAAAAAAGAAATAAAGGTATTTATAAGACATAATTCTCTTAATTTTGATAAATTTAATATATTAGGATGTATCAAACACAAATTATCATTATGTGACATATCTAATATTTCTAAATTTACAAGTATGCCTATTTCTTTAGGTATTTTTTCAATATCAAGATTATTTACTTTTAAAACTTTTGATTTAAATAAGTCTTCATGAGTCAATTTCAAAGATAAATCAACAATCAATTTGTTTAATTCTTGATCAATATTCGATTCCATATTTAAGAATGATGTAAAATATTTTATATAAAATTATTTTTATATAAAAAATAATAGTTAAATACATAAATGAAATGTTCACTTAAAAATGGTAGTTTTTATTTTGAATGTGAAGGATTTAAACATTCGATATATATGAAAGATGAACAAGGATATCTATTAACCCCAAAAGAAGATGTGATAAATTTCTTAAATAATTTTTTGAATAATAAACATTGTAAATTATCATTTGATGATGAACAATCAATATTATATGATTCAAATAATATAGTTCAATTTGAAAATCCAGGTACAATTTTACATATTGATTATGATATATGTAAAGATGCTATAATAGATTATCTAAGTAGATTATAAATAAATAAAATATAAAAATAAATTTTATAATAATAGATAACATAAAAATTTAAAATAAGAATTGATTTAAATGAGCATTTTTGAAAATTATACACCACATACAATTGTTGTTAAATTTAACAATGATGAATCAATATCATATCCTAGTTTTGGTGTAGCACGTGTTACCGAAGAACAAGTTATATGTAGTAAAATAGAAAATATTGAAATTCGTAAAACGTGTTATAAAGATATTATTGGATTGCCTGAACAAGCTGATAATAAAAAATATATAGTTTCAATGGTAGTAGCACAAGCAAATTTAAAATTATTAAAGCCTAGAACAGATTTAGTTTCTCCAGATACAGGACGAACTTGTATCCGTGATGAAAAAGGACAAATTACAGCAGTTACTGGATTTATCATTTATTAAAAATTAGTTATATAACTAATTTTTTTAAAAACATATTAATATGGATCATTAATAGCTTCGTCATCAACAACTACATAAGCAGATCTAATTGATTTAATATTTTTTAATTCTGGTGTTTTCGTAAAATCATTAATCGTACAAAGATTAGCACTTCTGTTGGGATATTTATCTGTATTTTGTGATTCTGTGTTATCATTAATTATTCTTACATAAAACACATCATTTCCAGTAAGACGTCTGATTAAATCTACACTAATTGATTCGGTCATTTTTAATTTATAAAGTTTTATATTAATATTCATTTTTATTTTTATTTTTATTCACATCTTCCATCTAAATAAACAGTAAAAAGGGCAGGAAGATCTAATCCTTTAATTGCTTCATAACAAAGAGTGTCTCTTTTTTCGTAATCAAAATCAAAATTTATAATAGATCCTTTCGATGAATTCATATCAAAATTTATTTTATCATAATAAATTAGGAAAATAGATTTCTTATCATCAATTAATTGTTGTTGAATTTCTTTAGAAAACTGATTAGCTGGAGCTATATTAATGATACATGTATAAGATTGTAGTTGTTTTGTTTTGTCGAAATTTGGGGATATCATACAAATCATTAATTTATCATTAATATTTTTTCCAGTAATATTAAAATGATGTATATACTGAAATAATTTATTAAATGGTATATTACTAAGAACTGTGTCAATTGCTTTATCAGATAAAGCAATTTGGTCTAATTTAAAACATTCTGTTTTATGGGTTTTCCAATCAGATTTTTGACATTCTCTGGAACAATAATATACTGATTTACATGCTGAACATAATTGCATGTTTTCATTGAAATTAGAACAAACTTTGCACGGATTCATAATTTTTTATCAAAATTATGAATAAAAAATTTATTTTTTTTAATAAAAATTAATCACGTGATTGCGACATAGCAATTATTTTACATGGATGACCTTGAATGATAGCATATCCATTTTGTCGTAAATCTGAGCATTTAACTTCATAACTAAGTTTATTATCATTATTAAGATTTTTTTGTAATATTTCTTGGTTTCGTAATTCTTGTTTTATCTTTAGATTTTCTTCTATTTTGATCCTTTTATCTTCTATCATTTTATCAATTTTTTCTTTATGTATTAATAAATCTTTTTGAGTGGTTAATATTTCTAATATTAAATTAAGAGAGAAACTTGACTCTACTAAAAGTTCACTAACAAATTTATCCATATAAATAAATTCAATATTGAATTTAGTTAATCTATTTTTACAAAATAAACATGATGGGGTTTGAGGGATATTTAAATAATCTATTTTATTCCATTTTAATGAATAAAATAATGAATTATGACATATATGACTATTGATGTCTAAACTTAATAAATTACCGAATTCATCGCATTGTAAGTTTAGTTTATCTTTTAAAATTTGTAAATGATCATCTTTAATTTCATAATATTGTGTAAAAAATAAATTATCCAAAATTACGAATTTAATCTTTGATATTAAAATTGACATATTTTTTCATTGGTAATTAATTATTTTATAATTATTTTTATTATATAAAAATGAAACATAATATCATATATGATATTGTAAATGATGAAGGATTAAATGAAAAATATATAGATGATGTTAGTAGGGGGGCTATTGTTTTTTTCAAAAATAAGAATTTATCTATAAAAGATTTATTAGAATTTCAAAAAAAATATGAAACTATATATCCATGGGATCCAAAATATAATGATATAAGATTAAATTTTAATAGATCAGCTCAATTTTTCCCAAAAATGATAATAAAAATACATACAAAAAAAGACGTATTATGGATTTTAGATTTATGTATTAAACATAATATAAAATTTACAATTAGAAGCGGTGCTCATTGTTCAAATTCATATAGTTCATGTAATGAAGTAGTTATAGATACTAATGAACGTAATACAATAAGATTTAATCATGATTTTAGCATTGTTAAAGTAGGAGCAGGGGTTTTACTTGGATCTGTATTGGAACAACTTTGTGAAAGAAAAAAATTTATACCGCATGGTACTTGTGGTTCCGTTTCATTGGTTGGTCTTTCAATTGGATGTGGTATAGGAATTATGAGAAGAAAATATGGATTAACAATGGATAATATGTTATCAGCGACAATAATATTAGCTGATAAAACAATAATTAAAACGAGTAAAAATAATTACCCTGATTTATTTTGGGCTATAAGAGGTGCAGGATCTGGTAATTTTGGATTAATCACTGATTTATCCTTTAAAACACATGATATCGTAAAAGTTGCATTATTTGAATTATGGATACCATTTCATCATTTTGAGGAAGCTGTCGATATTTGGCAAAGATGGGCTCCTATTCAACACAATAATTTAACATCTTTTATACATTTAAATTCACGTAAAAATAAAGAAATAAAAGAAGCTATCTATATTTCAGGACAATTTGATGGTAAGAAATCAGAACTAATTAAAATATTACAAATTTTTAATAGATTAGTAACATCATCAAAAATTTGGTATACAAAGATGTTAGATTGTGAATTGCATCATTTTAACCCTAATCCTCCTTTATTTTATTCCTATCTTAATTTATTTGCTATTGAATATTTATCACAAAAAGCGATTAAAAATTTAAAAAAAATAATGAATATTGCACCAGAAACTTTTCGTATAGAAATAGATTCAATGGGTGGTAAAATATCTGAAATATCTAATACTTCAACATCATTTTTTTGGAGAAATGCGTTGTTTTGGATAAACTTAAGAGGTGCAACTATGAGTCAAGAAGAATTAATAGATACTGCTAAATATGTTAGATTAACATATAATCAATTATTGAATGATGGACTCCGAAATGACAAAACAAAATTACCCATGAGTTATTGTAATTTCAAAGATCCTGAATTAACACAAAAAGAATATCCTTTAGTCTATTGGGGAGATAATACCGAAAAATTAATACAAATTAAAAATAAATACGACCCAAATAATATATTTAATTATACACAAAGTATACCATTATGAATCATGAAATTATTAATATTTTATATTAATAATTTTTTTGTCTATCATTAAAAATGAGTAACTTACAATTATTTAGTCCTTCATTATCTTATTTTTCATGCGGGACTGAAATAACAGACAAATTAAGCTCGGAAATCACATTACACAATGCTGGTATTCAAACAGTGATTTTAACAGATAACTCAAAATGTAACGAACCTTTATCGATTTTTGTTGTTGTTTTTGATGAAATTACAGTGGCTCAACCTTTTAATGAAGTAAAATTCAGTTTAATAGATACTAGATCTAATGAATTAATAGTTAGTGCTGTTATTTTATATGCATTATCAAATGAAGGTACATACGAACAAGTAGTTCAAGATATAACTAATAATTGGACAGGAAATATAGATCCTTCTACAACACAATTAACACCAGAAGGATCATTAAAATTAATATCATTTTCAAAAGATATTTTATATTTTGATTTTAAAGTTGAAAATGATGTTTTCAAAATAAAAAACATTGGGTATTATATTGTATTAGAAAAAGAAATCACAAATAATTCTACCAATCTTTCGTCAGTATTTTCATATAATAATAACTCGTGTATTTTTAAATCCAAAAATAATACATTGATTTTACAAATTTACACAAATACTGATTCATGGGGATTAAACATACAACAAATGTCGGGTATTGTTACTGCTAACAAAAAATACCCAAATGGATATCCTGATGAATTAATTGGATATTGTAATAATTTACCAAATCAAAGACTTAATGAAATACAAACATTATATAATTTCAATCCTAATATAAGAAAAGTTTTAAAATTAGACGGAGAAACTTTATTGAATCAAACTATTAATATCAATAAAAAATATAATAATATAAATGATAAACCCCAAAATTGTGATTTTTTCATTAAAATAATAACATATTCATCGTTAAGATATTATTTAGGAGGATTGAGTGATAATGGTAATTTTTCATGTAAATGGTTATATGCAAATAATTATAAAAAATTTCTTATAAATTTAAAAAATAGTGAATTTAATGAAGCATTAATAATATTTACAGATCCAGCTTTTGGCTTTGTTGATTTTAATAAATATTTCAGAAATTGTAAATGTAAATCTAAAAATATAGATACAATTTAATAAAATAAATTTATATACAATAAAATATGTTATATATAATAAATGGAATTAAAATATGATATGATTTATGAATGTTACGATCATGAAGATTGTTGTTCGGAGAATGAATGTATCTATGAAATTGAAGAAATACAAAATACAATAATAATTTCTGATAATTATTTAAATATTTTATGGTATCTTTTTGTAATACTTAGAAAAAAATTTAATATTGATAGTAATTTCGATGTTAATATTATTTATACAATATTGAATTTAAGGTTGGAACTGTTAAATTTTATTTTTAAGAAAATTGATTATAAAGATAAAGACATAAATATAAAATATTGTGACAACGAAAAAAATTTATTTAATAAATATTTGTTAGCAATATATATTAATAATAATAAAATTAAAAAAATTCTTGGGAAAAATCCTAAAGGATATAAATATCCTTCTTATTATTGTGATTCAATAAGGCCATCTACTAAATTATATACACATCAACATATTATTACAATTAAAAATATATTTTTTAACCATAATAAAAATAAAAATGAACGATTAAACTACTAACAAATCAATTTTAGAATAAAATTATATTTATTATGGAAAATAAAAAAGAAGGATATTATTATGGAATTAAGTTTAATAAAAATTGGTTGTTAAGAGGAATAAAAGAATTAATTGATTATATCAAAATAAGAACAAATTTGAATATTATAATTTATTATCCATCTGATGGAAAATATTTTTATTTAATATATGATCAAAATTTATTAAAAGATAATGGAAATCTAAGCAATTTCCAAAAATCTAATCATTGGTTATTTATTCGTGAAAAATTAGATTTAATTTTTGATGATATATTAAATAAATTTATGGAAGAAATGATTGATCAGCCACGAAAAATATTTGTTTTTTTAATTAACAATTGACACTAATTGTTAGTTTTAAAAAAATTTAAGAGATGTTAATAATTAAAAATTATTATGATGATCACATAAAGATATTTCTTGAACTATAGATTCATTATGACATCGTGAACATGTAGCACGATAACTACACCAATTCTATTCTTCAAATGATGGATTATTAGATGAACAAAGATCCTTAATTGCAGTTCTGCACTTAACACAATATCGAGGATAATACCAATTATCAGTATATTCATTATAATATCTTTAACCTTGATAATCACACAAATAACAATTACTTGAATCACTTGAATCACTTGAATCACTTGAATCACTTGAATCACTTGATTCGCTTGATACACTATTTATAAACTTTCTTTCATCAACATGATGTTGACATAATGGTACTGAAATTGTTATACCTGATCTATTACATTCAGTACATCTGCCATTAGGATTCCAATCGAAATTTTGTAATGCATATGTAACTCTCACTGTTGTACTTCCACAAATTCCATCTATGCATGGTAAACAAGTTTCTAAATGTTGACCTTCATCAAGAATTAAATTATGACAACATAAACATTCATTATTATCGTAACCCATTTTTCCGTAAAAAATAAATTCTTAAAATTTATTTTTAAATTTTAATTTTTAATATTAATATCAAGATTCATAAACTAATATTTAGTGTAATTAAAATGATATCATATAAGGTAATATTAATAGATTTTTAATCTAAATAACAAAAATTACTTTTAAACATTTAAATATAAATGTGATTTGTATCATAAAAATATAAAATATATAAAAAAAATATATTATATAAATATATGATGAGTTCTAATAATAACCATGACTCATTAACCGATAAATGTATTTATTTGGATTTAGATCAAACTCTTATATCTACAGCAGATGAAAAATATGGGTTAGATTATCTATACAAATTGAAAATTTTATCGAATCCATCATTGATGCATATTAGAAATAGAATTTATCATGTTGTAGTTGAAGATTTAGAAAAACCAGGATATGGATCTAAATATGAAATGTGGGGGATAACTAGACCAAAACTTAATAGATTTTTAAATTTTTGTTTCGGATATTTTAAATTAGTAATTGTATATAGCGCAGGTAAGAGGCAATATGTAGAATCTATAGTTGATCATATATTTAAAGATGTTGAATATCCTCATGCAGTTTTATCATATGATGACATTAAAAAAGATAAAAAAGGAAATGTTGTAAAACCTATAACATCAGTAATTAATGCTAATCTATTAACTAAACAATTTGTTAAACATAATAATACTTTAGGATTAGATGATTTAGAATCTACATATAGTGAAAATAAAGGAAATGGAATATTGATACCTCCTTATGAACCAGATTTAAATGAAAAATCATTAGATGGAGATGATGATTATTTATTGAGATTAGAAAATTGGTTAATGTTACCTGAAGTAATTAATTGTAAAGATGTAAGATTACTTGACAAAACCCAAATTTTTTCTTAAATTATAATATAATTATTAATCAAACATTTATTAAATATTTGATTATATTAAAAATAAATAATAAATAATTCTTATGTGGAACCAAATCCTTTTAATACATTTTTTCTGATGTGAGAATTTGCATCAATTAATTTAGGATTTTTTACTTTAGTTTCTTTAATATCTTCAACATTTTCTTCACATATTTTTATAATTTCGATATTATTTTTAGGTTCTATTTTTGAGGGGATGATTTCTAGCAAACTCCATTCATCATCAGAAATTATTTTAGCATAATTATAGATCGATCCGTTCATTTTTAAAAAAACTATCTGAAAGTAATAATTTAAAATTAATTAATTATTTTTAATCAAAGATAATAATTTTTATAAATTATAGTTTACGATGGCTAACAAAAATATTCAGCCTAAGGTAGGCAGTGTATCGATAACTACAGTCAATTTTAATTCATGGGCAACTACTCCTGTAATGGCAGCAACAAATAAATCTAAAAAAACAAAAGTAAAAGAAATAGTTAATGAAATATTTGTAGAATGTGCTAAAGTCACGGATGATCCTTTTTGGGTTGAAAAATTTAATTTAGCTGCAGTAGGTAAATTTCCAGCTAATTTTTATTTTTATGAAAATACTTTAACATA
>Ga0255340_1005390_pt1 | contig 11687 bp, 9 predicted proteins | sample wastewater_treat_7_FD_192417 | JGI IMG/M metagenome (GOLD analysis project Ga0255340, IMG submission 192417) | Wastewater microbial communities from Lulu Island WWTP, Vancouver, Canada - plant10 | ecosystem: Engineered > WWTP > Wastewater > Unclassified | place: Canada: Vancouver, British... | reverse complement strand
TGAACTGCAACTCGTCCTACCGTATCGACTCGACCATGAATAATGATTAGTGGCTCATTATTTTTTTATCAAAACTGGCTCACTTTTTTATTAGCGCTGTGGCTCAGTTTTTTATTGACAAAGGCACATAGGTTAGTGGGATGGTTGGCGGTTACATAGAAACGATGAAAATAATAGTTCCTATGGACTTTTTTTAGTTGTTATTTCAGCAACTCTGCTGTGTAGTGTTTTCTTGCACATAAAATTCGGCAGACAGGTTTGCAAGAGCCTGTCTGCCGATTATTTATTGAGTTTAAATTACAAACAATTATTCATCATTGTTTCTACAGTATCAATTTTTATGAAACACAAATAATTGTAGCTATCAAGAGAGATTGTTTATTGTTTGGGAATAATCTTTAAGTGAATTTATAATTGATCCTGTTGGCTCAGTTGAGAGGTATGCATAGTATGATAGTACTAAACTAGCATCTATAGCATCTATTTTGTCATCTTTATTTGCATCCATTCTTTGTTTTTCATCATCATTCAGTATTAATCCTTTTTCGGTTGATAATTTTGCATATGTTGATAGGATATCAGACGCATCTCTTGCATCAATTATATAATCACCATTAGTATCCCCTAATTTAATTATATATTTAGACGGATTAAAATTGTAAGACTGTGTAAAAGTAGCTATATCTTGTTTTGAAACCCAACTAGGATATTCATCATCAACGAATACAAATCCATATATTTTATTTGTTGTATTGATATTATCAGAAATTATTGAGAAAAGTGTACCGCTACGACTTATTACTTGACCTTTTATTATTCTAAGATCAGAATTTAATGAAAGCTTATCTATAACATCATCGATTTCTTGGTCAGTTTTCAGTCCGTAGATAATTAAGTAATCACAGTTAATATCTTCTTTCTTACAATTAAGTTCAGCATCTATTTTTATTCCTTTCCCAAAAAGCTCTTCTGCTTCTTTACCTTTTGTTAAAATACTGATAAATTCTTCTTTTGTAGAATATGAATTTATTCCTGTCTGAGGTAATGGTTCGATAGAATCGTAAATCTCGATTTTTTCAATTAATTGATTTTTTTCGGCATTAGTTTTTTGTTCATCAGTAAGAGGACATATTATTGTAGGGGAATATGTGCTGCAAAAAACATCAGCGTTGTTAATGCCAAGTTCTTTAAGAATTTGATCCGCCTTTTCTGAGTAGGCTTTTTTTATAAGCTCTAATCTTATATTAATATAATACTCTGTACTAAGACGTTCAAATTCAGTTTGTGTTAGATCTTGCTCATAGAGTGTATAAATATAGTCTGAACGTTTTTCCTCAGCTTCTTTCTCAATATCATTCATATCAATATCTTTATAAGTAATGAAGTAGTTATTTGATTCTGAATCCTTGGTTATTGAAGGATTGGAAGAAACGTAATTAACGCTCAAGGCATTGGCAGTTGACGGAATAAGAGTCATAGCCATTAGAAAAGCTATCATAATTGAGAGCGTTTTTTTCATAAATGATCACCTTCTCTTTCATACGTTATACATTTGTATATGCCATTGACATTGGATTTCTACATATCTGTAAACACCATTTATTCTTACAGATTTTTTCAGAAAAGTTCTATAATGTTGGATATACTATGTATTAATTCTTCATAACCGCCTTTATAATTTTTCTTTAATAATAAATAATATCATAAAGGCGGTTATATCAGAAAAATATATACTTGTGATATCTCACTATGTATTGCTATTGCGAAACATGAAATGGTATTATGTTGTAGCATTGAGGATTAGACTCGCATCTGTTGCATCAATAATTCGATCTCCGTTAAAATCAGCGAGAAACATTTCAATATTATTTGCAGTATTATTACCTATAGACATTGCAGAATAAATATTCAATACTAATGCAGCATCTGTGGTTGTTATACTTCCATCCAAATCAACATCACCACGTTTGTAGCCTGTCGCTTCTAAATGCCACTTTTGGAATTGGTTATTTACATCTTTTGAATACCATGATGCATCCACACCTGAACTATTTGAATTGTTATATACTCCCAGTCTATAACCTGAAGTTGAAATAAATCGCTCAAAACTATATGTGCCATCCGAGTTGTTAAACAAATTTAACATAAAGCTGTTTGTAGATCTTACAGCTTTATAGAATGAACCTGTTAACGAACCAAGATCAAGGTTTTTATCATATCCGTTTGCACTCTTCAAATAGTCTAGTATTCCAAAATCATCATTAATTACCCATAATTGCGTTGTGTTACCATTAAAATTCTCAAGTTTAACATTATTATTGTTGTTGTTATAAGATAAATATTTGCCACTGCTCGCATTTTTGATATAATACACCCCTTCTTCATAATTAGAAGGATAGAATACTGTGTTATCTGTTGACCATGCATATCCATATTTGGCTTCTGACATATGTATCATTGGGGAGCTAGGACTGTTATATCTTTCAATTTTTAAAGTGTAATTATTATTTGTATTTGACATACTACTATAGACCATTTCAGTCGAACTCAATGACTTGGCAGAGGATTTCGTGGAGAGTGAGGGATTAAGTAATGAAATGTCATAATCATCACGAGTTGATGGATTACCTACCTCAACATCAGTCTGCAAGTATGCCATAGACGCATTGATGTTAGAAGCACCATATCGAGGCTGTAATATTGGTATCTCTCGTGAATAGCCATTGTTGCTATTAAACCTACCATAACCATAAGAATGTTGAGCTACGATACTTATCATTCGATAAAGATTTGGTACTCCAGCCCCTTGTCTGTTAGTCAATCCACTTGAAAGATATTCATTTATCTGTGTTGGAACATTATTTATTTGAGCGTATTGTATTTTTTCATGAACAGATGCAAGAAGAATCGCCTTTACTGTTTCGGGATGTGTCATCAAATTAGGTTTGTATTCATACAGCAAGGCAATCATACCAGAAATAACTGGAGCTGAAACACTTGTTCCATTGTTAAGAGAACAAGCAACAACATCAGGTTTGTAGCAACCATTATTATGATCATAAGAATAATTATTAATAACATTGTTCATGAATCCATTAACAGTTATTATATTAAATGCCAATGAAGGTTCTCTAATTATCTCGGTATCATTGTTTCCAGCTGAAAATACAGTTGTAACTCCTGTTTGAGCAATAACATTATCAAAATATTTTTCAGTTGAAGTATATAAATTTAATGGAGAAATTGCAGAACGAGGGGAACTCATAACCCAACTACAATTAATAACTCTCGCACCAGCTGTTATTAACGCTTCATAGTTATTTAGTGTACTAGCGCCCCACGTGTCAGAATTAGCTGAAGCAGAATAAATCGGAGCATTCGGAGCTACGCCGTCTCTTCCAGCTGCTATTGCTGCAACATATGTTGCGTGATCCCCTTGTGAATCTGTGTTTCCTACAAGAGTAACTTTACTTACATCTAAATTGTAGTTTAATGCAGAGGTATCCAATGTTGTTGATACATAACCGCTATCATGAATACCAATTTTAACATTATTTCCTGTCAGAGAAAGAGATGAGGCGATATTATCAATGCCCATGTCAGCCATAGTAGTTCCCATGTTTATTGATTCAAATTCAACTGAATACTCTTCATATAAATCAAGTTGACAGATATCCTTGTCATCAGCCAAATTATTAATCTCATCAGGGCTCAATGATGCTATTATCATAGGCGCATATGAACTTGTGAAGATCACATCGTCATCGGAAATAGCATTATCTTTCTTAATAATACTTGAAAGCTCACAGTATGTTTCTCTCAACTCATTATTAAGTGCTTCAATATATATTTCAGTTTTTTGTCTCTCCTCTTCTCGTTCATCAGCTGTCATTTTGAGGTGATTTTCCATCATCAATTTTAGATATTCGTTAGGATCTCCATTTGCTGCTTGCGATAATTCGTTGATTAACTCGTTTTTAGGAAGTGGATAGGATTCCTCTATTTCATCAGAGGAGAAACCTATTTTATCTGCTACCCTGTTTTCGATAATATCTCTGTCTACGCTATTATACCAAATATAGACAGGTATTTTATCACTTTCCAGTAACATAGTTTGAGCCAAAGAATCGGTTATCTTACTTTCTGAAACAGTAACCTCAATAATTTCTTTTTCTTCTGCATATACTATATTTGTCGCAAAAGATGACGATGATAATATAGCTACAGAAAGAACGCATGATAAAAGTTTAAGCGATTTTGATTTCATATTTACACCACCTATTACAATTTAACTAACGGATAAGAACTTGCATTCTATTAAGGATAGACATAGTTGCTTCTTAAGTTATGCTAAAATCATTAACTGAACTAGTGATCACCTCCTAAGAAGAATGTATTTAGGACGAACTATTTTCGATGTTTAGAAAGATATACCTGAAGCACATAAACCTGTTGCTACTGAAAAATCTCTCTATCCAATTCTAATATATCACAAACTGCGCAGCTTGTCAAGATATCTAAAAATAAAATTTTAGCGATGTAAAACTATAGGCGTTTTATACACATCGTATTTCATATGTATATGGGCTTATATTCATTACATTTGGATAGGTAGCAACTATGTTCGCACAATATGTAGAGAGTACAGCCGAGTGCGTGAGTATGAAATCAGCCATAATATCACAGCAGAGCAGACATCGGCTTGATTTGTGCGTTACGCTATGAGAGAATAGTTTCGGAGGTTTGATTTGCAGCGCAAATAAAGTGTGGGGCAAAGCTCACGGCGGAGTTGCTGAAATAACATCTAAAATAAAAAACAATAGGAACGATTATTTTCATCGTTTCTATAGGCTTACTGTTTTTCATTAGGGTATCTGACTGATATAGCGTGCGTCATAATATCGAATGAGACTTATGCGGAACGGATTATGGGTGCATCAATAGACTTATGGGCTTATGATACACCCTGCCACCTATAAGAAACCGTCTATCAGAAAAAGAAAATAGGGCTATGCTATCACACCGACAGCATAGCCCATTTTTGTTATGTTCCTTGCAAAACCAACAGTCCAAATTTACCTGTTTTCTGTGTTATGAAGGTGTAGCGTAGGGCACACCTCTCAGCAACAGTATTACAGAGCTGCACACGATGATGCGTTACTTGGAGTATGACTTCCTGAACGATCATGGCTTACAGCACTTCGACAACTGGGTAGCGGTCTTTGGAGACCAGAAAACCGATTGGGAGTTAAAGCCTGCGGGCAACGGCTTCAAGGAGCGCACCCGTATCGCAAACTATACAGGTCTGCCCGAACTGATGAGTATGTTCAAGCAGGTCGCTGACATTCGTACTGCGGATACGCTGAAACTTGATGTGCCTGACTGTGATTATCAGGTGGTTCAGGTCGATGCTACTCCTTTTCAGCAGGAGCTTGTTCAGGAGCTTGCTGACAGAGCTGATGCTATCAACAGCGGCAATGTTGATCCCACGATCGACAATATGCTCAAGATTACGTCGGACGGAAGAAAGCTCGGTCTTGATCCGCGCCTGATTGATCCGTCCTTTGAGGATAACCCCGACACAAAGCTCAACCGCTGTGTTGAGAATGTAGCCCGTATCCACGCTGAAACGGCTGAGGACAGGCTCACGCAGATCATCTTCTGTGATTTGGGCGTACCGCATAAGGCAGCAGGCGAAGCAGAGGTTGAGGGCGAAGATGCCGATGATGCTAAGGATAAGAAGTCTATCGCTGAGGTCGAATCTCTTGAAGAAGAATGCGACTTCTGCGTGTATGAGCAAACATTATCTAATGGATACACATTAACTCATACTTACTTAAATTCGGGCTTTTCACCCTCGGCAAGCCCATTATTGAGGAACTTGTAATATATCTGAATACGGCGAGGTGTGCTTTTATCCTTCGGACGGTCACCGATCACAACATACTCGATCAGGTCTACACACATCTCCCTCGTCAGCTCAGGTGCATCTGCATACTGTTTCAGACGGCGGATAAATTCCTCAATATCGTCCTTAGCCTTGCTGTCCTGTTCCAATGCGGCGGTAAGGCTTTTAACTTTCTCCGTCAGCTCTGCTTCTTCTGTGCGGAACTGACCGAGCATTTCAAGGCACAAATCCTCCGGCACCTTGCCGAGCAGCTTATCCTGATAGACTTTCTGTGTCATCATCTTCAACTCAGCAAGCCTTGACTGGTGCTTTGCAAGCTGTTGACGAGCATCGTCAAGGAATTTTGTTCCGTCCGTTTCCTTGCGTTTGAGAAACTCCTGTCGGGCTTCATCTTCATTCTCAATCACATACTTTGCCTTTGCGTGAATATCCGCAAGCACTATCTTTTCGATCTGCTTTCTGCTGATATAGTGAGTGGTACAAGTGCTTGCACCGCAACGGCTATATGTACCGCAGGCATAGAAATAATTGACAGAGCCGTCTTTTTTCTTTGCGTGACCGTTCAGCTTCATCTTCGCACCGCAGTCAGGACAGAACATCAAACTATTCAGCGGAAGAACAATGCCCTTTTTCATAATTTTGCCGTGGCTTGCACAGCGGTCAACCTCTTGGCACTTATCCCAAAGCTCCTGAGAAATAATAGGCTCGTGAGTATGCTCCGCAATAACCCATTCGTCCTTACTCCTGCGGACGGACTTGTGATTTTTGAATGATACCGTAGTGTATCTCTGCTGTGCAAGGTTGCCGATGTAGATAGGATTGCTAAGGATATTTCTTACCGCAACATGACTCCAATAATGGAATGTGTTTTTATACATATTCGGCTTTCCCAACATCTGCGCCCGATAGTCGGACGGAATCGGAATACCCTCAGCGTTCAGCTTCTTTGCAATCTGTGTCGGCGTGATACCCGTTGCACGAAGCTCAAAGATACGGCGTACCACCTGTGCGGCAGGCTCGTCAATAATCGGTGTATGCTTTTCATCATCGCTTTTCAGATAGCCATAGGCAGCGTATGAAGCGATATACTTTCCCTCTTTGGCATTTTGGGCGAGGACACTGCGCACCTTCTTGGACGTGTTTGCGGCGTGCCATTCATTGAAAAGATTCATGATCGGCATTAAGTCCATCGCCGTGCTGTTGCGGTCAAGCGTATCCACATTGTCGCTCAGGGCGATGAATCGGATATTGAACGAAGGAAAAATGTAGTCGATATTCTGACCGACCTCGATGTAATTACGACCGAAACGAGAAAGGTCTTTACAGAGGATAAGATTTATCTTCCCCGACTTAGCATCATCGAGAAGCTGTCTGACACCCGGTCTATCGAAATTTGTCCCCGAATAACCATCGTCCTCGTATATCCCCACCAAGTTCCAGCCTGCCTGCTGACTAACATAATCGGTCAGCATTTTCTTCTGATTTTCAATGGAGAGGGACTCGCCCTCTCGCATATCTTCCTGTGATAATCTCACATAAATACCTACATTGTAGGTTGACTGTCTTGTCATGACATACTCCTTTCCAATCAAGACAGCCATATTCGATATTCCTATTATAGCGCAGAAAACCGAATATGGCAAGTCCTTTTTTCTATCTTTTCAGACTTGTCCAACGGTTTCTGCATAGGCTCTTTCAAAAGCCATTCTGTAAAGCTCCTTGTCGAGAGATTTCTCCCCGACATAGTGGCTTGTGACGGTAAAAAGCTGACCGTCGATCTCATAAGTTGCTTCGCTCACGGGCTTGTCTTTGTATCGCTCGTTCAGCTCGGCAAGAGTAGCATCGTTTGTTGTCAATTTTCTCCTTTCCGCCTGCGATTATCTATCTCTACACGCATAGGCTTTTTGTTGCAGGGGCGTTACGCCTGCACAGAACGTTTTGTTGTCGGATATATATTTAATCCGAGTAAGGATTTTTCTTCTCAAAGAAAGAAGTCTGACCGAGCATTTCTTCCTCGTCAGCGTCATTAGCATAGCTATTCTCCGACACGGACTTATCGTCAGAAACAGACGTAACCGCCTGCTCGTGTTCTCTTGCGATCATATCGGCAAGAGCCCGTCCCTCACAGCTATACTGCTTGCACAGCGACTGATAGATCAGCAGAGCCTTCTGCTCACTCAGCTTTTCACACTCAGCCGTGTCGCTCTGGATACGCTCTTTCAGCTTGCCGATCTTCTCATCGAGCTTCATGATCTTATTTGCGATGTCAGCCATATTATCACCACCGTTCGTTTCTGATTTCGGAATCATACCCGATGATAATATTATAGCGCGCAACGCTTCACTTTGTCTACTGGCAGTGCGCATGAACTTTGGTGTGTCAGATGAGTTTTGCGTTCGACAAATTGTTATGGGGATTTTATTTTGACATCAAAATCACACCGTAGAGATACAGCTTTCAAGCATCGGAAACAGAATTATTCAATACAAGTCACATAGTTCCAAACGCTCTGAGGAGCGCCTAAGCGACTAAGAGAGTTCGCTAAGATTTTTTTCACGGGAACGATGAAAATAAATCTGTCCGACCTCAGCGGTCGGAAGAATATCAAAATCAAACCCAGCAAGCTCTGCATATTGTGTACACAAGTTCACAATATGCGCTGGCTTTCAAACCCAGCAAGCACGGTATAAAGTATTACGATTATGGAAAATCGTAAACTTTATACGGCTTGTCAGGGGAAAATTCCCCTAAGACCCCTGAGAGCGATTGCAGGAGCAATCGAACAACGGCGGCAGAACCGCCGAGAAAGCGAGGACAACAGAATGTCAATATTCAAAAAATCAGGCGAGGGCTTCCTTGCAAAGCTGTTCAAGCATAAGCAGGTGGAGGAGCTTGCAGAGGAACTTGCCCACACTTATGCGGACGAAATGCAGGAAGAATTGCAGTCCGAAAGTGACGAGCCGACCACCGCCGAGGACACCGCTGCCGAGCCGATACCAATGCTCGAAGTCACCGAAACGGGCGAGGTAGATTTCATAGAACTGCCCGAAACCACCGAGGGAGAATCACCACCGCAGGACACCGAACCGAGCGAAGTCCGCAAGCACCTTATTACATTCCGTGTGAACGACATGGAACTTGAAGCGATCAACCGCCGATATGCTGAAACATCGTTCAGAAGCAGGGGCGATTTTTGCAGATATTCTGTCCTCACAGTTATGAATGTTGAGGAGGATTCCGAGGACATAAAACAGATAGCGAGGTATATTTCCTCAATATCAAATTCGTTCAATCAGGTAGCCCATAGAGTGAATAAAGGCGGTAAACTTTATGATGAAGATATTGCCAATATGAAAGCGAGGTTAGAAGAAGTTTGGCAGTTACTCGTATCCATACGATCCACACGGGAACATACGGTGCAATTGCTTATATCTGCAACCCAGACAAAACCGCAGACGGCAAATATGTTGTTAGCAACTTGTGCGTATCTACTCCATGTGGAGCATCAGAACAATTTAGAAACATCAGGCAGACAGTCGGCACGGGGCGAAGCCGAAGCGAGTGCCAGCACATAATCCAGAGTTTCGCCCCCGGTGAGGTCACTCCCGAACGAGCATTGCTTATCGGGCAGGAGCTTTGCAAGGCACTTTTCAATGACGAGTATCAGTATGTGCTTGCCGTCCATGTAGACCACTCCCATGTGCATAATCACATCATCGTGAATAATGTGAATTTCTACACGGATAAGACCTTTGAGACCGAGCATAATCAGGGCAAAATTCCCGACCGAGCGTGGAGCAAACTCCGCACGATTTCGGACGAACTTTGCCGGAAACACAGACTTTCTGTCATCGAAAATCCGCATCTTTCAAAGGGTAAAAGCCATTGGGAATGGGAGCTTGACAAGCAGAATTTGTCGTGGAAAGAACAGCTTAAAAGAGCCATTGACGAGGTTATCAAGGTCAGCGAGGACTTTGAGGATTTCCTTGCAAAATGCGCCGATTTCGGGATTTTGGTTGACTATAATCCCGACCACAAAATAGACCTGAAATTTATGCTTGCCGAGCAGAAAGAGCGTAATCCGAGGGCGAAGTTTACAAGAGCCAAAACGCTGGGTTACTTCTATGAGAGCCAGCAGATTAGAAAGCGTATCGAGAGTTACAAGTATCAAATGTCGCACCGTCCAACAGCAAGAATTATCCGCACCACAGCGGAGAAATTCCAACAGTCTCAGGGCTTGACGAATTGGGCAGACCGTGAGAATATGAAGGCGGCGAGCAAGGCACTAAACGAGATGAACGCAAGCAACTCCACCCTCGAAGAATTGGAAAGTGCAGCTCACAGGGCGTTTGCTGAATTTATGGTTATGTCAACTCCGCAGTTTGAATTGAGCGACCGTATCCACGAATTAGAGAAGCAAATTCCGACTATCGAGGAATACCGCAAGTATAAGGTCTACTACAAGAATTATACTTCTCTGGAGGGCAAGGCGAAGAAAAAATACGGAGAGAACTGCCGTTACGAACTCGACCAGTATCATGAGTGCTGTAAAAAGCTGAAAGAACTGTTTCCCGACGGTATCATTCCCAAGATCAAGGTCTTGCAGGACGAGCTGAAGAAAGCCCGTGAGGATTATGCCAAGATGAGTGCGGAACGTAAAGCCCTAAAGAAAGAAGCGGACAGGCTTTCAAGGCTTGCACAGCAGAAGCGTGACAGTCAGAGAACACTTGCCCGATATATGCAGAACGAACAGGCTGCCAAGAGAAAGAAAAGTCAGCTTGAATAAAAAATCAGCAAGGAGAGTGGTTCTCCTTGCCGTGGTGTAATATCATCAATATAGGCTTCAAGTCAATCTTGAGGTGGAAACAGAGGTATGCCCATTAGTTTCTCTACAAAAAAGATACCAAAGAAACAGGTTAAAAATGCTGAAATAACCATAACCACCGTAAAAATGGTTTGGTTCTTAACATCTTTCTTTACAAATATCAAGAACAGATTTATCACAGCGATTACAAAACTTGCTATCTGGATAATGTCAATGATGTCAATTTTGGTTATCTTAAATTCATTTCCATTCCATACTGGAAGAAACATGAGATAGTACAGTATTGGCATTACAAATGCAATAAAAGCCTTGATTTTAATAGATACCTTTACTTGATTTACCATACCTTTGCCCTCTATATTGAACTTTATCTTGTGAGTAGTATGAATAACTACTCTTATTAATAATTATACACCATTGCCGCAAATAAGTCAATCACTAACCAACAGAAAGAAAAAAATTTACATCAGAAAGGATACAACAACTATGAGCAAAATAGGATATATCCGTGTTTCCACGGAGCATCAGGAAGCAGCGAGACAGCAGGAGATCATGGGAGACTATCAGGTTGACCGCATCTTCTCCGAGAAGCTGTCAGGAGCAAACACAGACCGCCCTCAGCTTAAAGCTATGCTGGACTATGTGCGTGAGGGCGATACGCTCTTTATCGAGAGTATCAGCCGTTTAGGACGCTCCACAAAGGACTTGCTGAACATCATCGACGCCCTCACCGAAAAAGGAGTATCGCTCATCAGCCACAAGGAGAACATTGACACGGACACTCCTGCGGGCAAATTCATGTTGACCGTGTTCGCAGCACTCTCTCAACTTGAAAGAGAACAGCTTAAACAGCGACAGCGTGAGGGCATCGAGATCGCTAAGCGGAAACTTCCGGGGGACGTTTCCGGGGGGGCAAGTACACGGGACGGAAATCTCTCCCCACCGACAGGACA
>Ga0255340_1005387_pt1 | contig 11694 bp, 10 predicted proteins | sample wastewater_treat_7_FD_192417 | JGI IMG/M metagenome (GOLD analysis project Ga0255340, IMG submission 192417) | Wastewater microbial communities from Lulu Island WWTP, Vancouver, Canada - plant10 | ecosystem: Engineered > WWTP > Wastewater > Unclassified | place: Canada: Vancouver, British... | reverse complement strand
CATATTCCGAAGCCTCACTGTGCAGGGCATCAACGGACGCAGGATGTTCGACACTTGGTACCAGGCCCGGGCGCTGCTTAAGGCGGGGATCGACATAATGCCGGTGATAACGCACAGGATGTCACTATGGGACGATCTAGACAAAGGCATGGAACTCATGATGTCAGGTAAGTGCGGAAAGGTAATCCTGTACCCGTAAGGCAGCGACATGACAGAGGAGGCATTGCATATGTCTGACGCGTTGGCTTATCTCGCGGACGAGCTTGCCGAGCTACGCGAGCAGAAGCTGTTCAGGTACCCCAAGGTATTGAAGGGGCAGCAACAAGCCAGAGCCATATACGATGGCCGCGAGGTCATCAACCTTTCGTCCAACAACTACCTGGGCCTCGCAACACACCCGCGGATGATCGCGGCCGCGGCAAAGGCGGTGCAGGAGTTCGGAGCAGGCTCTGGCGCCGTTCGCACTATCGCCGGGACAATGGATATGCATGTCGAACTGGAAAAGAAGATTGCCGCGTTCAAACATACTGAAGCGTCGCTGGTGTTTCAGTCTGGGTTCACAGCCAATGCGGGCACGGTGGCCGCAGTTTTGGGCAAGGAAGACGTTATCGTCAGCGACGAGCTGAACCATGCCAGCATCATAGACGGCTGCAGGCTGTCGCGGGCCGCCATCAAGGTCTTCCCGCACGGCGATATAGACGCCTTGAGAGAGTTGCTCGACGAGACCGACGCTGTGCGCGATGCGGGCCACCATGTGCTAGTCGTGACTGACGGCGTGTTCAGCATGGACGGCGATATCGCGAAACTCCCGGAGATCGTCCGGGCGGCCAAGGAGCACGGCGCCATCACCATGGTGGACGATGCGCATGCCAGCGGTGTGCTGGGGCGAAACGGTCGGGGAACTGTCGATCACTTCGACCTGCATGGCCAGGTAGACATCCAGGTGGGCACGTTGTCGAAGGCCATCGGCGTGCTCGGCGGATATGTGGCGGGCTCCAGGACGCTAATCGATTACCTAATCCATCGTGGGCGACCTATCTTGTTCAGCACGTCACATCCGCCGGCGGTTACGGCTGCATGCCTCGAGGCATTCGACATCCTGCTGACAGAGCCCGAGATCATCGACAAACTCTGGGAGAACACCCGGTTCTTCAAGAAGGGGCTTGAGGGTCTGGGGCTAAACACAGGTATCAGCCAGACGCCTATCACTCCGGTCATCGTTGGCGACGGCGCGCTGGCCATGAGGCTGTCCGACAGGCTTTTCGAGGAGGGCGTGTTTGCTCAGGCGCTGGCGTTCCCGACCGTGCCGCGGGGGAAGGCCAGGGTACGCACGATTGTCATGGCAACGCATACACAGAAGGACCTGGATGCTGCGCTCCGGGCCTTCGAGCGGGTGGGCAAGGAACTGGGCATCATCTGAGGTTGCTGGGCGGCGGGGTCCGCGGGCCCGGCCGGGCGCCAAAGGAGGGACGGGTATTGCCAGAAGTCGTCTATGGTGAAGAGACTCTCAAGACTCAGGACGGGATCGAGCTGTTCTGCCGGACATGGTTGCCGAGCGGGCCGGACGGGCCGAGGGCTTTGGTAGTGATCTGCCACGGTCAAGCTGAGCACTCTGGAAGATACACGCATGTGGCGCAATTCTTTGCAGAGCGGGGCTATGCCGTGTACGCCTATGACCTCCGCGGGCAGGGCAAGTCCGGCGGTGTGCGCGGTCATGTGGGCAGGTGGACGCAGTACTACGACGATCTATGGCTTGTGATCCGCACCGCCAAAGCGCGCCATTCCGGGCTTAAGTTGTTCATCATCGGTCATTCCCTGGGAGGCCTCATCGCGCTTGGGTACGCCGCGCGGCGGCCAAAGACAATCACCGGTGTCGTTGTCAGCTCGCCAGGCCTCGCCTTTGTCGTGAAGGTACCGCTTTGGAAGAAGGCACTCGCAGCCGTGCTTTCGCGGATTACACCTCGCATGGCATTCCAAACCGGCATTCAGGCCGAGCAGCTGTCGCATGACCCCGCGGTTGCAGCAGCATACAAGTCCGACAGCATTAGGTATGCCCCGGTAACTGCCAGGTTCTACGTCGAATGGAATCGGGCCACGCAGGCCGTTTTCGAGGACGCGAAATCGTTCGCGGTACCATGCTTGTTCATGCCGGCGGGCGCCGATCAGATCTGCTCTGCACAGGCTACCGTGGACTTCTACAACAACGATCCGCATCCTGACAAGCAGCTGGTTGTGTGGGAGGGCCTGTATCACGAGATCTTCAACGAGCCTGAGAAGGAGAAGGTGTTGGAGACTGCCGCGGCCTGGATTGCCGAGCGGGATGGGCGGTAGTGAGACAGGCGCGATAGACCGGGCATCATCTGAGGCGGCTGGGCGACGGGGTCCGCGGGCCCCGTCGGGCTCCAAAGGAGGGACCGATATTGCCGGAAGTCGTCTATTCCGAAGAGACTCTGAAAACCCAGGATGGAATCGAGTTGTTCTGCAGAGTGTGGTTGCCGGGCGGGCCCAGCGGGGCAAATGATGCCGGGGCAGACTCGGGAGCCGGTACGGGATCCGGCGCGACTGCGGGCGCGGGTCGGGTGAGGGCTCTCGTGGTGATCTGCCACGGTCAAGGCGACCATTCGGGAAGACACGCGCATGTGGCGCAGTTCTTCGCAGAGCGAGGCTATGCCGTTTACGCCTATGACCACCGTGGGCAGGGCAAGTCCGGCGGTGTGCGCGGCCATGTGGACAGATGGACGCAGTACTACGATGATCTCTGGCTTGTCATTCGCACGGCCAAAGAGCGTCATTCCGGGCTTAAGCTCTTCATTATCGGGCAGTCCATGGGTGGCCTGCTCGCGTTGGGGTACGCCGCGCGGCGGCCCAAAACAGTGACTGGAGTAATTGTCAGTTCGCCGGGCTTTGTCTATCTAGAGAAAGTGCCGCTCTGGAAGATGGCGTTAGCGCCGGTAGTCTCCTGGATCGCGCCTCGCATGGCGTTTGAAACCGGTATTCAGGCTGAGCATATATCGCGCGATCCCGCGGTTGTGGCAGCATACAAGTCCGACAAGATCAGATATCCGAAGGTGACTGCTAGGTATTACGTTGAGTGGGATCGGGCCACGCGCGCCGTTTTCGAGGAATCGAAGTCTTTTGCGGTACCATGCTTGTTCATGCCGGCCGGCGCCGATCAGATCATCTCTGCCCAGGCTACCGTGGACTTTTACAACAACGATCCGCACCCTGACAAGAAGCTGGTCGTGTGGGAGGGCCTGTATCACGATATCTTCAACGAGCCGGAGAAGGAGAAGGTGTTGGAGACTGCCGCGGCCTGGATTGCCGAGCGGGATGGACGGTAGGATGAGGACGGCCAGTCAGGTCCGGGGCCTCGCTGCACGCCGGGGGGCCCAAGGGCAATGGAGCGGCCGCTGCGCCCCAGGCAGCTGGCCTCGCTGCACGCCTGGGGGCCTGAGTGGAAGGGGCGTAATGCAGGATGGAGAGGCAAGGGGCACAGAGGCGACAGGCTGAACAGGCACTTGGGCTGACGGCTGGGCTGACGGCTGATGAGATCCAGCGATATGGCAGGCATCTGTGCCTCGCAGGTGTTGGCGAGGAAGGTCAGAGGAGAATCCGGTCGGCAAGGGCCCTCGTTGTGGGGGTGGGAGGACTGGGTTCTCCTATTGCGCTTTATCTGGCTGCGGCGGGCGTTGGCGTCCTGGGGATGGCGGACCCGGACGTGGTGGAACTGTCGAACTTGCAGCGCCAGATAGCCCATGGCACCGACAGCCTGGGCGTGCTGAAGGTTGAATCGGCCGCCCATCGGGTCGGGGACCTGAATCCGGGGGTGCGTGTTGAGGCTATGGCGATGAAGTTGGGGCGGGATAATGCCGCCCAGCTAGTTGCGGGCTACGATGTTGTCGTTGATGCCCTCGATAGCCTGCGCGACAGGTTCATTCTGAGCGATGCGTGTGTGGCGATGGGACGGCCGATGGTCCATGGCGCCGTGTCGGGGTGGATGGGTGAGGCCATGACTTACGTGCCGGGTCGCGGGCCCTGTTATCGGTGCGTTTTTGGAGGGGCGACGGATGTGGCCGCGACGGATGTGGCGGCGGCGGATGTGGTCGTGGGCGGTGCCGACTGCGCTACTGCGGTCGGAGCCTGTGCAGGGCCGGAGGAGGATGGCCCCGAGGCTTTGGGCGTGCTTTCGTCGGCGCCGGGTGTGATAGGGGCCATTGAGGCCACTGAGGTTCTCAAGCTGATCACAGGCGCAGGCGAGCCTCTCGTAGGCAGGCTGCTGCTGTGGGATGGGATGAGGATGAGATTTGACCAGATAGAAGTGAAGGCCGATCCTGCGTGTAGGGCATGTGGGGGCCGGTAAGCCGACCATGAAGGCCGCCGGTCGGCGCGGGCGATGCAGGTCGCGGGCGATCTAGGACGGGCGTAGAGTCCACTGTTGGGGGGCCATGCCATGGTTGCGCCGATAGCGTACGTTGCGACTGAAGTTGAGCACGATGTCAACACTGCCAGGGCTGTGAAGTCGCTTTCGGAGGCGGTGCAGGTCAGAACAACATCGTTTTCGGACCGGGCATCTATGGATCACGGGGAGTTCGAACGGTTTCATGCCCTCTTGGAGAGGCTGTACCCCCTCGTCCACGCGAGACTTCAAAAGACCGCGCTAGGCTATAGCCTTCTCTATCTGTGGAAAGGCGCAGAGACTGCCGAGGGTAGCCAGGGCAAGAAGCCTGTGGCGCTGATGTCGCACATGGATGTGGTTCCGGCAGACGAAGAGGGTTGGGATTATCCGCCTTTCTCGGGCGCGGTCGCCGACGGATACGTGTGGGGTCGCGGCTCGATCGACATGAAGCTCGGTCTCATCACTATCCTCGAGGCCATCGAGGAGATGCTGGAGGAGGGCTTTGTTCCGTCCCGCGACATCTACGTGATCTCTACATGTGATGAGGAGGCGGGGGATCAGGGGGGTATCGGCGAGATTGCGGAGCGCCTGAGCAGGGCGAGGGTCCGTCTCGAGTGGGTGTTGGATGAGGGCGGGGTAGTAGGCGAAGGGATGATGGCGGGCCTGGATAAGCCGCTGGCAGTGGTGGGTGTGGCCGAGAAGGGCTATCTCGACCTTGAGCTTTCGGTGGAGATGGAAGCAGGGCATTCGTCCATGCCAGGGCAGGTGACGTCGGTCGGCCTTCTATCACAGGCGGTCGCGCGGGTGGAGGCGAGGCAGATGCCCTCACGGATCGTGAGCCCGGTGCGGGAGTTCTTTCGGCAAGTCGGCCCACACCTTGGGCCCGCGAAGCGACTGGTCTTTGCCAACACGTCCTTGTTTGCGCCGCTGATAAAGCGCGTATTGCTGGGCGCTGCGGAAACAGCAGCCATGATCAGGACTACTACGGCCCCCACCATGATCTCCGGAGGCGTGAAGCCTAACGTATTGGCTGCTCGAGCATCGGCGGTCGTCAACTTCCGACTGCTTCCTGGCGACACCACCCTGGACGTCGTCAGCCATGTTACGAATGTGGTGGGCGACAGCCGGGTCAAGATCAAAGTGCTCAGCGAGAGCCCGGCATCGACCGTATCGCCTACGGACGGTCCGGGATTTCGGCTTATCGGGGACTGTATCCGCCGGCACTTTCCGGAAGCTGTGGTCGTGCCATACCTTCTCACAGGCAGCACTGACTCAAAGTCGCTGGAACCGCTGGCATCGGGGGTGTACAGGTTCACTCCGTGCAGGCTGACCAAGAGCGATGTCGCCCGCATGCATGGCGTGAACGAGCGGGTGTCTGTTGAGAATATTGAGAAAGCGGTCAGCTTCTTCAAGACCATCATAGCCAAGGCGTGATGCGATGCGCTGCGATGCGCCGCGATGCGCCGCGATGCGCTGCGATGCGCGGCTGTGGCACGTGCGCGCAGACGAGAGTGTGCTGGACAGACGGACGAAGGGGGCGGATCGGGTTTGAGCGAGAAGGCAGGTTCATCGATATCTATCAAAATAGGCAAGAAGGCGTTCATCTCGTCGCTCGCGATTCTTCTTGCTTTGTTGGCGGCGGCAGGCCTGCTCACCCGGGTTGTGCCTGCTGGGAGCTATGCGCGCCAGGAAGACGGAGGCCTAACGACTATCGACATTGGCTCGTTTGAGTACATCGACCGCCCAGCGCTTCCCGTGTGGAAGTGGTTCACCGCGCCCGTCGAGGTGCTGGCAAGCCCGGAAGGCTCGGTGGTGATTGCGATAATCCTGTTCTTTCTGTGTATCGGCGGGGCCATTAACTTGTTGAATCAGTGTGGTGTATTCTCCTTCATAATCGGAAGAGTCGCCGCTCGATACGGAGCCAAAAGGTACCAACTCATCGCGTCAGTTGTGCTTGTGCTGATGCTGATGAGCGCCCTGACTGGGATAATGGAAGAGGCGGTGTTCATAGTCCCGCTCATGATGCCTCTTGCGGCCAGCCTGGGCATGGACCCCCTGGTCGGGCTGGGAATGTCCTTCCTTGCCCTTGGGTTCGGATTCGCTGCGGGGCTCACAAACCCGTTCACCATAGGCGTGGCGCAGAGAGTCGCTCAAGTCCCGCTCTTTTCGGGCCTATGGTACAGAGCGCTGGTCTTCGCGGCGGTATATGCGGTCCTGTCTTCCTTCCTTATAAGACATGCGCGGAGGAGCGACGGGTCGGCACTATCTCGAGGCCAGACTCCGGAGCCAGCGGCGAATAGGCGGCAGGGAACGCCGGAAAGCCAAGACCCGAAAATGCGCCGGGCATCGAGCTGGTTTATCGGCGCCATGGCTGTTATGCTTGTCTTCAGCCTTAGCAGCTCGGCTGTGCAGGGCCTGAGCGATCTGGCTTTCCCTGTGACAACAGCGCTGTTCCTGATAGGAGGCGTAGGGTCCGCGTTGCTCTCGGGGATGGGCGCGGGCGAGGTTGCCAAGACCTTCGGAAGCGGCATCGTGGGCATGGCTCCGGGCATCGTGCTGATGCTCCTGGCTGCCGGAGTGAAGCACGTGATCGCGTCGGCAGGAATACTCGACACGATAATATTCACCGGCGCGCGGATAGTGGAGGGAATGCCCCGAGTGTTTGCGGCTGGTATGATATACCTCCTCGTTCTGATCATGAACTTCTTCATCCCATCTGCTTCCGCCAAGTCGCTGATCATGATGCCGATACTCGCCCCTTTGGCAGATGTCGTGGGGCTCAACCGGCAGATAGCTGTGCTTGCATTCCAGTTCGGAGACGGCTTCAGCAACGTGATATACCCCACTAACCCGATAACCCTGATCTCACTGGCCCTGGCGGGGGTGAGCTATCCTCACTGGTTCAGGCAGACGGTTGGGCTTCAGCTAGCGGTGCTGGCGGTGACGGCCCTGTTCCTGGTGGCGGCGGTTGCGATAGGCCTGGGTCCGGTGTAGGCGTGAAGAGGTGTGGCTGAGGGGTCGGGCTCGGGAGAGAACGGAAGGGCGGGGTACGGAACGGAGGTATGGCCATGGATCTGCTCACAGTGAGGAAAAACGCCGCAGACAGGTTGACGAGGGCTTGCCATGTTTGCCGGCAGTGCAACGGGGTTGCGTGCGCGGGCCAGATCCCGGGGTTCGGAGGCGTGGGCACGGGCAGTAGCTTCATCGCCAACGTGGCGGCGCTTGCGAAGAGGAAGCTTAATCTGAGGGTGCTACATGATGCGAGGCGCCCAGATATGCGCGTGAGCCTTTTCGGGGTAGATCTGAGCATGCCCATTCTGGGGGCGGCCGTGGCTGGCGTGCGGGTGAACAGAATGGACGGCATTACCGAGCTCGAACTGGCAAAGGCCATGATAGGTGGATCGCGGCTGGCCGGCACGATCGGGATGGGAGGCGACGGCGGCGACCCGGAGGTGTTCGAGGCCACCGTCGCGGCTACGGCTGACGCTGATGGGGTCGCGATTCCGGTGATCAAGCCCCGCGACCAGGATGCCTTGATAGAGAGGGTTCAGCGCGCCCACGACGCGGGGGCAGTTGCGGTAGCTGTCGACGTGGACGCGGCGGCGCTTGTGAACATGGCTCTGCTTGGGCAGAAAGTCGAACCCAAGACGATCGAGCAGATCCGTGAGATCGTGCGCGCGGTCGACAGGCCGGTGATCCTCAAAGGTATCATGACGCCGGAAGACGCGGTGGTCGCGGCGGAGGCGGGAGCGGCGGGTATAGTCGTGTCCAACCACGGCGGGAGGGCTCTGGATCACACGCCTGGCACGGCAGACGTGTTGCCTGACATAGTCCGCGCCCTGAGGGGACGAATGGGCGGGAGGGGCGGGGACGGAGGCGGGGGTCAAGGCGGTGGGCAGATCGCGCAGGCCGCGGGCGAGGCCGGGGGCCAGGCGGCGGGCCGTGTAGCCGTGCTTGTGGACGGCGGTGTGCGTAGCGGGGTGGATGTGCTCAAGATGCTGGCCTTGGGCGCAGATGCTGTGCTGGTGGGTCGCCCGTTGGCTGTTGCGGCAGTGGGCGGCGAGGCGGAAGGCGTGCGGATGCAGTTGGAGGAGTACGCAAAGCAACTGCACGTGGCGATGATGCTCACCGGATGCGCATCGCTTGCGGATGTGACCGGCAAAGTCCTCTTCGGGTAGACGAAAGCGTGGGTTCGGTGATAGACGAAGCGGAGCCCGGCAGCAGAAAAGGGGCAGCGATGGACCGAAGGGTGTATGGGAAAATCTAGGTGTCGATTTTATGAACGCGTTCTCGGCGATGTGTCGATAAAATGGACGATGGGTGGTGCATATTCGAACGTATAGACGTATAGGATGCCTGAAGGGAAGCGAGCTTGACGCAGAATCCCATCCGGACTGACGTAAGATGGTATAGACTGGCATAATGACCCATGTATCAGCCATACCGTCCCACTGCCCGCCGCCGCAGCCGCCAGGGCCCGCCATATTATTCCGTTATGCGGCTATGCGTCGCGTTATGCATCAACCATAGTCCGGATTCGCGACACATCTGGAAAAACCCGTTCACAAAATGAACGCATAACGAAAGACCAGGTAGATGACCCTTTCATGGCGAACATGCAGCGTAAAGCCTATCCGGCGGTTATTCGGCGCTCTATATGCTACTGCTCTGGACGAATTCCGAGACCAGATGGTTGAACTCGTCGGCCTTCTCCAGGAATAGGGCGTGACCTGCACCTTGCACAATTGCGAACCTGGAACCTGGGATTCTCTCGTGGATGATCCGCCCGTAGCTGGGGGGCTTAAGAATGTCTTCGTCTGCGCTGATCACCAGCGTGGGCACGCGGATTTCGCCCAGTCTGTCTGTCACGTCCAGAGCGAGGAAGTTGCGGCACAGTTCGGCGAAAGCGTCCATCCATTCGCGAGTGACTCTTGCTCCGAATAGCTCTGCATAATCGTCTAGCCATTTCTTGCGCGTCGCATAGAACGACTTGGAGTACACCGTGGGCGCCATCACCTTGAAGAAGAGCTTTCCGTTGTAGGTCCTAGCTGATTCGATCCACGATTCAATCAAGGCCTTGAGGAAGGGATCGCTCTCGCTGACTGCGGTACCGAGCGTCAGTGATTTTACGCGTTCCGGGTACATCAGGGCGAAATACATCCCTACCTCCGCGCCGTACGACACACCTACGATGTGCAATCTATCGATCCCCAGTGTGTCGAGGAGCATGGCCATGTCGCGAGCGTGCGTTTCAAACGTGATACCTTCTGACACCAGGGTAGATCTGCCCTGTCCCCGGAAATCGTGCAGCAGGACATGATAGTTATTGCTGAAGAACGGAGTCTGTGCTGCCCATCTCTCCGTCGACATCGCAACCCCATTGAGGAATGCCACCGTCTCGGCACCCTGGCCTGAAACCTCGTAGAAGAGACTCACATCTTTGACCTGCAGGTTCGGCATGCCTTTCCCTCCAAGACCCATTTGCTTCATTTTGAGCCCATGCGGTTACATCTGGGTTACACAGGTGAAATCGGAGGGCGTTCGGGGGGTCGAATACGATCTCAGTCATGCTGACGGGAGAGCGCGGAGATGATCTTTCAATGATGGACTATGCCGCGCGCAGCTGTGAGTTGCAGGGACTCAGCTTGCGGTGGCGAATCCACGCATACCGGTCGTGGTTCGGATTGCGGCCGCGACATCGAATAGGCAGGTTGCGAATGGTCGGCATGAAGGCGACTGAGGAGGCGGCGGCATGGGATCAGCAGGGGCTGTTACGACGCGGGCTGCGAGGCCGGACGATATTCCGTCCATGGCCAGAATAAGCGCAGATATCTGGGACGGCGATGACTACATACCGCGCGTGGCCGAGCGGTGGATAGGTGATCCGGACGGGCGGTTCATTGTGGCCGAATGTGACGGCGTGGTCAGGGGCTTTGGCAGGCTGGCCATGCATACGCCGGACAATGGGTGGCTTGAGGGGTTGCGGGTAGATTCGTCATTTCGGAGGCACGGCGTGGCAAGGGCTGTTGCCCGCCGTCTGCTGGAGGAGTCGAAGGATGCAGGTGCGAAGTCACTCAGGTTTGCCACGGCCCGCGACAATATCGAGAGTATCGCGCTCAACGAATCGCTGGGCTTTGTGAGAATCGGAGGGTTTCGCTACTTCTACTGCGACCCCGAGCCATTGCCGGCGGCAATGCAGTCTGCCAGGGCGTGTGCGAACGAGTTGGCTGAGTTGCGGCGCAATGCTCGGATTACTCAGGTTGAGGTGGAAAGGATCGATTCGCCTGTCGCTGGCGATCCATTTACGCTGGCGATTCAAGCCTCGGCGACGGTGTCGGGCGCAGGCGGAATGTTGCCGTCTGGATTCGTTTTCTACCCTGCGTCCGCGGGTCACATTGGGAAAATGGCGAACAGAGGTTGCGCTTTTGCGGCACACGATGGCGATGGCCGATGCGCGGTTCTCCTCATGGACACTTCGTCCGAGATGTGGCCGGAGGCGGGGGAGTTTGTCATCAGCGTGCTGGAAGGGGACCATGCGCTCAGCTGGGCTGTTCTGTCGCATGCTTTTGATGAGATGTCGAAACACGGGATGCGGTCGGTGTCGGGGTGTGTACCATGCGGCGGGATGGTCGCGTCGATGCTGACTGAGATTGGGTTCAAGATGTGGCAGGAAGACGTACCACCCGACATGCCCACAGTCTTGCTGTACGAATACCCGCCTGAGCTGCTAGGGAAGATCTAGGCGCTATCGTGCAAAAAAGATGGCGCACCTGGGAGGAATTCAGCGATTGCCGCCGAACATTTGTTCTATAAAGTATAGGGGGGTTGTGGCGACATGGATAGGATCATTGCTTACTGCGGGCTCGTCTGCGATGAGTGCCCGGCATACCAGGCCACTCAGGCCGACGATAATGAAGCACGCGCCAGGATTGCAGCAGAATGGTCGGAGGCCTTCGGGGCTGACATGAAGGTCGAGAACATCAATTGCGATGGGTGCCTGGGCGAGTGCGGTCGGAAATTGGGATACTGCAGCATATGCGAGATTCGGGCGTGCGCGATTGAGCGATCAGTTGAGAACTGCGCGCATTGTCCCGACTACGCATGCGAACCGCTCAAGGGGTTCCTAAAGGGCGCTCCGGCGGCTCAGGCGCTGCTCGATGGCATGAGGGAGGCGCAACAGGGCTAGCCATTCGGCGGGTCGGTTGAGCTGTTGGGCGGTCACCCCGCGTCTCCCACGCCAAAAAGGATGTTTCGCCCAATTGGGCGAACACTAATATGCTGCAAATGTACTGCGAATG
>Ga0255340_1005386_pt1 | contig 11695 bp, 5 predicted proteins | sample wastewater_treat_7_FD_192417 | JGI IMG/M metagenome (GOLD analysis project Ga0255340, IMG submission 192417) | Wastewater microbial communities from Lulu Island WWTP, Vancouver, Canada - plant10 | ecosystem: Engineered > WWTP > Wastewater > Unclassified | place: Canada: Vancouver, British... | reverse complement strand
TATTTTTAGGGGTGATATTTTGTTATTGGCTGCCAGTAGCTGCCAGTACCAGCACTTGTCCTGAGGGTGGTAAGTGTATTTTTAATGATACTGGCCCCATATTAATAAAAAGTCAGAAAGGTGATATTAAATTACAGGCTACTTCTACTTTGAACAATATTTATCTTAATTATGTTGATACTGCTTCCTATGGCTTAGGAGTAAGCGCGGGTGGGGCTTTATATCACAATGGTAACGTCATAGTGGTAGCAGATGGAGAATTTTATGGAATAAGTATTAGCGGTTTGAGCGGGGGATTATTGGGACAGATAGGGACTTATGCCCCAGAAGATTTGTTAAAACTCAAGAATAGTCAACAAGTATTTACTTTTTCTACCTCTACGGCTTATTGGGGTGTTAACGACATAACTCATTCAGTTAATGGACTGAGTAATATTTATAGTTGGCTCACCACTAATTTGGTTGGCCAACTAGCTTTTGTGAGAGATAGTGACAGCACTAGTTCTAGACAATATTTACAGTATAGATTTAATAATGTTAATAGCCCCAACGACTGGGACGAATGGACAGAGGTTTGTGACATCTCAAATAATTGTCGTAATTTTTTTAATGTGTCATTAGACAATAATAGTAATAACTCTCTGGTGATGTATCAGGACCCTGATATACTAATAGACAGCGGATTGAAAGTTATTGACCCCAGTTTATTATCTGATTGTAGTAATTTATATACTAGCAGCGGAGTTATTGGCTGCGGCAGCGGTGGCGGTGGGGGTGGAGGCGGACTCAGTGGCTTAGGGACCGCTAATTACCTTTCCAAGTGGTCTGATACTAGTACTTTAGCTGATAGCATTTTGTATGAAGATAGTAATAAAATTGGCCTGGGTACCACTAGTCCATATACTCAATTACATATCTATAATAACTCTGAAGGGCCAATCATTAGTCTTTCTGGCTTAGATATCAAATATCGCGGTTTAACTATAAAAGATACTAATAATAGTGAGAAATGGTTTGTTGGCAATAATGACTCTAACAATTTTGTTATTAGAGCAACTGGTAGTAATGATATTTTAACAGTAGGTGCTAGTAGTGGTAATGTCGGCATTGGTACGGCTAGTCCCGAAGAACAACTAACCATTACTAAAAATTTTCGTTTATCCCCTACAACTCACGAAAATCTTAATGGAATAATTTATAAGGATGGTAACAGGTTTATTCATGATTTTAATTATGGCTATAGTGGCTCTACGACTACCGTAGGACAAAATACTTTTATTGGTATTAATGCCGGTAATCTAACGATGGGTGAAGGGGTGATAAGCCCGTTTCAGGCTTCGTATAATGTTGGCGTAGGTGCTTCGGCCTTTACTTCTAATACTAGCGGGAATTATAACACGGCCGTTGGCGCTTCGTCCCTTTATTCCAATACCTCTGGTGCTAATAATACGGCCTTTGGTTATTCGGCCCTTACTTCCAATATGAGTGGGAATTATAACACGGCCGTTGGCGCTTCGTCCCTTTATTCCAATACCTCTGGTTATAACACGGCCGTTGGTTATGCATCCCTTTATTCTAATATTAGCGGGAATTATAACACGGCCGTTGGCGCTTCGTCCCTTTATTCCAATACATCTAGTGCTAATAATACGGCCGTTGGTTATTATGCCCTTTATTTCAATACCTCTGGAATAAGTAATACTGCTCTTGGTTCTTATGCTCTTTATAATAATACTAGCGGAAATAGTAATACAGCCCTTGGTTATCATGCCTTTTATAATAATAAAACTGGAAGTACCAACGTTGCTGTTGGTATTAATGCCGGTATGCTTGATGCCTCTAGTCAGCCTCTTATAGGATCCACTAATTCTATATTTTTAGGTGGTAGTACTAAGGCTCAATCCAATGACCAGACAAATCAAATTGTTATTGGGGTAAATGCAATCGGCGCTGGTAGTAATTCAGTCGTTTTGGGCAATACTTCTATTACCAAGACATTGCTTAGGGGTGATATTGGTATAGGCACATCTAGTCCAGCCACCAAACTTCATATTTATGATGCTAGTTCTGGTCCAATCATTACCCTTTCTGGTCTAGATACTAATTACCGGGGATTAGTTATAAAAGACACTAGTGACGCTGAGAAGTGGTTTATTGGTAGTAATACCTCTACTAATACTAATTTTGTTATTAGAGCAACTAGCAGTAATGATATTTTAACAGTAGGTACTAGTAATGGTAATGTCGGCATTGGTACTATGCCCGATGACATTGTTAAGCTCAATGTGGCTGGCACTATTAAGACTAATTTGACTACTACCACTGAGGGCATAAGCCGTTGTCTTTATGTAGATAAAGATGGGGTTATTAGCGCCAAAACCTCTGATTGCGGGACAGATAGCAGTTCAATAAGTGGTTCAGGGACAGACAATTATTTAACTAAATGGAGTAATGCTAATACTTTAGGAACTAGCACTATTTACGATAATGGTACTAATGTCAGCATTGGCACGACTTCGTCAGAAGGCACCTTGATGGTTAGCGGAACAGGCTACTTCACGGGGACATTAAAAGTAGCCACGCCAGTTACTAGCTCTGATGCAGTTAATGTAAGCTATCTTATGGAGGCCATGAAATCTACCCATGATGTGATATTTGCTGGGCATACGGGCCCTTATTATAACGGTGCTAATGGTGGCTATGACAACGCTAATGCTATTTGTGATACAGCCTATGATGGTAGCCATATTTGTACTACTGAAGATATTTTAAGAATTATAAATAGCGGCAATGTAAATTCTATCCCCACTACTACCATTGGTTATTGGATCGTTAATGGCCCACCTGCTTATAAGGCTAATGCTAATGATTGTGTGGGTTTTACTGCTTCTTCTAGTGCCATGTTGGGCAATGTTTGGATTAGGCCGCCTGAGTATCCTAATAGTTTTGGCATATTACGGCACTGTAATCAGGAACATCAATTTGCTTGCTGTAAATATATATATGATTAATAAAAATATATGTTTCAATTAAAACACAAAGTAATTATTTGGTCGTTGCTGTTGGTATTATGTTGGGCTTTAAGCCCCATATCGGCTATGGCTTTAAAGTGCGATAAGTTTTACGAAGGTGACTATTGTCCAGGAGATGGTAAGTCATTTTGTTGTTTAAATTGTCCGCCGGGTAATCAATGTCAAATAGAAACAGTATGTGACCCCGTACCCAATGGTAATAACGAGGTAAATTGTAATACCAATCAGTGCGTTTTAACCTGTAATCCTGGCTATCAAGCATGTGGTTCTGAGTGCAGACTTAAAGCGGGAGGTGAGAATTGTAGTGATTGGAATCCTTGTAATAATACTTGTAACGCTTGTGTTCGCGGTTATGAGTTGTCTGGTGGTCAATGTATAGAAGCTATTTTAAAACTTGGGCGGACATCGGTTTTTGGTGACACCATCAAACAAGGAGATAATAATTCACTTATCTTTGTTAATAATTCATCAGTAACTATTGGTAGCAGTACTACAGCCCATCTCTATGTTTCTGGTAATTCTACTATAGCCCAGGATCTTTTTATGGTTCATAATAAATCAATAAGAATAGATTCTGCTACTGACACCACTTTGTTTATTGGTAATTATGGTGATGGTCAGGCATTTAGTTATGGCACCACCCCCACTGCTTCTTTGGTTGTTGAGGGTGATGTGAAAGCTAATCAGTTGTGTATTCAAGATAGCTGTAGATCATCTTGGCCAACCGGCGGTGGCGGATTGGACGGTTCAGGAACGTCAAGCTATATAGCTAAATGGTCAAATAATAACGCTTTAACTACTAGCAGTATTTATGATGATGGTACTAATGTCGGTATTGGAAAAACAAGTCCTGCCGCTAAACTTGATGTTTCTGGCGGTATTAATGCCTCTGAGACAATTGCTGCTAATCGATTCAAAGCGACTAATTTAGTAAGTTGCTCTAAACTTTTACTTGCGGACTCTGCTGGTACTATTACCTGTGGTCCTGACCCCTATGTTCATCCAACAGGTTGGGGCAGTCAGCCCGACCCGGCTCTTACCGCTAGTAGTGTTATTTCACAAATAATAGTTAATGACACTGGTCATGTTACTGGAGTTAATACTCGAGGTTTAACTGCCAGTAATATTGGAGCCCTAGCTTCTAATGATTTATTGCAAGCCGGTAGCGCTAGCATTGGCGCAGTGAAATATAATGGTACCACTTCCGGTGCTGGTTATTTTGATGGCGGCGCAGCAAAGCCAACTAACACTGGCAAAATATTAAATTTTAATGGTAAATTCCGAGCTAGTCAACTATGTATTCAAGATGTCTGTCAAAGCTCTTGGCCAAGCGGCACGAGTCATAATGAAGTTACTTTAGCAAATATTGGATCAACTCCCAGTGCAAAGGGTGCTAGTATAAATAGTCAAGTACTGACTCTACAACCAGCCAGTGAGAGTTTTGGCGGTGTAGTGACCACCGGGGAACAGACTTTTGCTGGTGTTAAGACCTTTAATAGTAATATTATAGGCACAATTAGTACGGCTACCAAGGCTATTGCTTTGGCCAGTAATGGAAGTAATTGTGATGCAGGTTACTATCCCTTAGGTGTTGATCAAGATGGCGATGCCGAAAGTTGTACTTCAATAACTTCAGCAACAGATGAGAGTATAGGTGATTATTTAAATAATCATTTTTATACTAACGGGACGGGGGAAGCAAACTATATAGCCAAATGGTCGGGTGCTCACACTTTAACTACTAGCAGTATCTATGATAATGGTACTAAAGTCGGTATTGGGACCACTAATGTCAGTGAAATATTGATAGGCACAGCTTTTAGTAAAGTCGGTATTGGGACCACTAATGTCAGTGGTGATGCAAAGTTACATATTAATGGTGGTATTAATTTCGTTAACGACAGTAAATTCATTATTAGTATAAATGGAAATGGAAAATTTGCCTTGTATAACAACCCCGGTGACTATGATTTTGTTATAGGGGCGCCATTTGGTGCGAAGGAGTGGTTGTCAGTGGCATCATCGGCTTTAAAAACGAGCGGGAAAATTGATTTTAATGGTACTTTAGATGTTGCTAACAAGAAACGCATGGAAATAAGTGATACTAATAACAATATATTATTTTATAACAAAAATGGAGGACAATTTATGAAACTTTATATGGATAATGATACCCCCACCCTCCAACTTAGCGATGCTAGTAACACTAAAGGAAAATTAGCGGTTAAAGGACCAATTGAATTTGGTGGTAGCTTAATGGTTGATAATAAGACTCGAATATCAATTAGCACTGATACCACTGGTATTACTTTTTTTAAACAGGATGGCTTAACTGAATTTTTTAAGGTTAAAACTGTTGGGAGCGGTATTAAAATGTCTGTTGGTGATGGTGGGAGTAGTTCTGAATTGGATGTTGGCACTGTTGACCCTCTCTATACTATAGATGGTAAACGTTATGCCACCTATATGTCTGGTATGACCGGAGTGAAGGAAGAAACCAGTGGTGTGCTTACCTTAGATAAAAATTCAGCTGGTTTATTTATGGCCAAATTAGACTTTGCTCAATCTCCCGAGGGTTCAGATTTATGGCTTTTTGGCCGGACCACTGATATTATTAATAACCAGGAACATTTTAATAAGGTGAGTTGTTTGTTGACCTCTAATTTTTCCGGGGAAGTTTGGTATGAAAAAGATTGGGAAAGCAAGGCAATTACTATTTTTGCTCGCCCAGCTAATAGCAAGCGTGAGGGCGTTGAAGTTTCCTATCGCTTAACGGCTCCACGTTTTGATAATGATAGTTGGAATAATTATAGTAATAGTGATAACGAGGGATTTAATTTAGACCAATTATTACAATAGGTTATTTATTAATTGTAGCCAATAATAAAAAAGACCGGTAGCTTAATTGAGCTACCGGTTATTGTTTATTTAATGAGAACTATTTTTTTAGTGGAGGAAAATCGTCCACTATGAATTTTGTAATAATATATTCCTGCGGCCACAATTTGGCCAGCGTTTGTTTTGCCATCCCAGGCGATAATTTGTTCGCCCAAGGGTAGTTTTTGACCGGCGATTAAAGTGCGAACGAGTTGACCCTTAACGTTATAGATTGCAATAGTTGTTGGGCTGTTGTCAATCTGGGTAAATTTGACATTAGTGCTACTTCGAAATGGATTAGGGTAACAAGTGAGTCCAGGGTCTGGAATAGGGGCAGTCGGATCGTCATTGGACACAGTGGTGGATAACTCAGTTAGATAGAATAATCTAGTTCCATATGGTGTCTGCGAACACATGGCGACGCTATAAATTTTGTTTGAATCTATGGCGACCGCTAGTGGTAAGCAGAAGGGCATTGTGGTTTGATTGATGCGCCAGACCAAATTATCCTGGTTGTCATAGCACATAATTGCTCCACTATAGCCGTCTTCACCATTGGGATCATCTCCCAATCTGATGGAAACGGGTAGTATTAACTGATTGTTGGTAATTTTTATAGCCTTGCCAACAACTCCAACGCTATCTGGGCCAGCTATGTCGGTGATAGACTCGGTTGTGTAATCAATTCCTTGATCAACAATACGATAGACTAGGCTGTTCGTCCATGGGTCAATTTGTCTGGCAGTGAAGTAAATATTATTATTGACTAGGCCGATACCATGGATATCAGTAAGATCATCGACTTGTGAAAACCAGATGGTTTCAGCTATACCGTTGATGATTTTTACCTTGGTCAGCTTGACCCCGGTGGTATACAACACGCCCATCGGCATGTCATCAAAGAGGTAGAATGTGGAGCCAATTGACGCATAGGCGTTGTGGTAGCCACAACTAGTTACGCCGCCAGTTATAATTGACCAGTGGTCAATCATTTGGCCGCTGATATAGTCAAGGAGCACTAAATGGCTAGAGGTGCTGTAACAGGTTAGAAAATCTGGTGAGCTAGCTGACAGTGAGAAATAGCCATAGGCCGACAGGTCGTGTACCCACAGAGTGTCTCCTTGAGCCGATAATTTGACTATCTGCCCGCCGTCGGCGTAACAGATACTATTGTCCGGTGTTTTAACCAGCTGATCGTTCACGCTGAAAGACGTGCTCATACTTATCGACCATTCTGTTTGTTTGGTGATAAGATTAATTTTGGCCACTTGGTTAGGATAGCGAATCCGAAGAAATGCTGAATCATTAATGATTATAAAGCAGTAGACGTCAGAACCATTTATTGCTAACTGGTCCACGCTAATAACTTGCGGCACTCCATTTTGAGCCGCCAGGGAAACGATAATGGCTATCCAGAAGATAACCAAGAGATAATTGCGGGTCCTTATCATGGGACACCTCCTTTATTTTTTTTTATTTAGTTTTTAAATTGCTTTCTTTAAGCTAAATTTATATAATTATAGTATATTCTGAGCTTTATGTCAATGTTTGCTTTTTGGGGCAATCTTTGATATAGTATATTTACTTAATTTCTAGCTAAATAATCTCTTATGTCACGCAAGTTTTGGTTTGGCTTTATTGGGCTGGTTGCTCTTTTGAGCCTGGTTTTGATTATCAGCAGACAATTGGGCCGGCCAGCCGTCCAACCAGCCGATAATTTAATCAATGATCAGCAGTCAGCTGGTCAGCCGGGGGCTGATTTGACCAATTCCACCTCGGTTAATCCAGTCTTGGCTCAAGCTCAGCCGGCCATCAAGTTGCCGACTGACAGCGAGTTTATGGTTTCCGGCGGTTCAGCTACGGCGACAATTCGCTTTATTGAAGGGTCCATCAAGCCGCTAGATGTTCATGTCGGCGATACTCAGCATTTCCGGATTGTTGTTACTTCACCCAATGGCATCAAGCGGGTAGTGGCTGAAATTGAAACCGACAATGGCATTCATGAAGTAGAATTAACTCGCGAGGGCCTAGTCGGTATTATGGATACCTACCCCAATCCTTATGTGGTTAATCCTCAGGATAATACTTTACAGATTCTCAGCCAGTCTCAATTAGCTCAAGCTAGACTGGATGAACAGAAGCGAGATTTAGCTCGGCAAAAAACCAATCAGGCCAATGCCGCTGACGGCCAGCGTGAAGTCTGGACTGGCTCCTGGGTAGTCAATGATGTCCATAATAAGACTTATTTTACTAATTTTATTGCCTATGACAGCGCCGGCAACCAAGACAAGCTCACTATGACCTGGTCAGATTTATGTGGAATTCCGCTGAGCGGTAGCTGGACTTCTGATTCAACAGCTAGTGGTTGCACAATCTCTATGAATTATACTGACGGAGTTGACAATGGCACTGCCACGTTGGCGCAATATAAGAATCTTAATTTATCTACTGGTGCAACTTTTGTTTGGAATCCTGGTCAAAGTGTGGTTTTTGATGGAGGTAAGCTGATTTTGGCTGCCAATAGAGCTTCGCAATTAAAACAAAGCTATCTTTATGTTCATGACCGAGATCAGGATCGGTACTCTTTGCCGGCAGCTTTAAGCGCCCAGACATCAAGTGATAGCGCAATTCAAAATTATACCAGGAGAAATAATTTACTTAATCAACCTGATGAAGGTGTAGCTGATTGTAATGATCAAAACGAGGACGTTCTTCCGGGGACATTGTATTATTATACTGCCACCTTTACTAATGAAGTACATCCAGACCTTGTTTATGACTGGAATTGTAATGGAACAGTTGAATTAAATCCAGACACTAGTCTGGTCGTTAACAGTGGCACTTCCTTTTTGGATGAAGGCTATATTTATCGGACCTGTAAAGGTTTTGATATCGGGGGATGCTGTGGCGTTACCCAATCTAAGCCTGATAATTTACTAGCCCAAAACTATGATTGGCATTTTGTTCATCCCGTCCGAGCTGAAGTTCAATCTTGTTGCGAGGGCTTATCTGGTATCGCTGGTTATCACTCTACGGTGCCTCTTAGCACTAGTAGTTGTGGCACTACTCAAAATGTAGCTTGGAAGGCGTATTATTATAAAACAAGTGGTTGTAAGGATGACTCGACTCCATATTATAACCAAGCGTCAGCTCAAGTTAGTTGCCATTAATCTACTAATTATTTATTGAAAACTTTAGCTATTTATGCCTGTCAAAACCAAGACTCCCATTAGTATTAACATTACCACCTCTACCATCCTCAAGGTGGTGGGTATTTTACTGGTCTGCTATTTAGCTTTGTTAATCAAGGAAATTTTAGTGGTCATGTTTGTAGCTTTAGTTCTAGCTAACGCTTTTGACCCCTTAGTAGATTATCTTGGGCGGCACAAATGGCCTCGGGCTCTAAGTATTAGTCTAATTTATGTTATAGTTTTAGGGTTAGTGGTTTTAATGTTTTATTTTTTAGTGCCAATTGTTATTAAGGAAGCTACGGATTTTGCTACTAGTTTGCCTTATTATGTTTCTAAAATTTCGGCTTTTCTAGACCGTATGCGGCAAACTATGGGCCAGTATGGCCTGGCTAGTAGTTTCCAAACCAATTTAGATAATTTAGCTACTACAATTTCCGGCTGGACCATGCAGCTTATTACTGCAGTGTATGGGGCAGTTAATGGCTTATTTTCCGTTTTTCTAATTTTAGTTTTAAGTTTTTATCTGGTGGTGGAAGAAAATGCGATAAAAAAAATTGTCTGGTCTATTACCCCGGCCCGCAGTCAGGCCTATGCCATTAATCTGGTCAGCCGGATGCAACTCCAGATTGGTAATTGGTTTAGGGGACAGCTACTGCTTTGTTTAGCTATTTTCCTCTTAACTTTACTGGGTCTTTCTATCTTGGGGGTCAAATATCCTCTGCTTTTAGCCTTGCTAGCTGGCGTTACTGAGGTTGTTCCGTACCTGGGGCCATTTCTCGGGGCTGTTCCCGCAGTACTAATTGCTTTAGTGCAATCACCCAATTTAGCCATAGTGGTTATCGTTGTTTATGTTATTATCCAACAATTAGAAAATAATATTTTAGTACCGCAAATTATGAAGCGGGTAGCCGACATTAATCCTATTGTCTGTATCATTGTCTTAATGATTGGCTACCGGTTAGCCGGGGCAGTGGGCGCAGCCATTGCTATCCCTATTACTACTGCTCTGTCAGTAGCCTTGCGTGATTTATTAAATTATAAAGAAAAGAAAGAATTGGCGGCTACTTAGTTTTTAGTTCATAACTAATGTTTTCTTATTTTTATGGCAATTATTTTAACTGGTGACCGGCCCACCGGCCGTCTGCATATTGGCCATTTATTAGGTTCACTGCTTAATCGGGCTAAACTGCAAACTCAACATGAAACCTACGTTGAGATTGCTGATGTTCAAGCCTTGACAGATCATTTTAAGCAGCCAGCAACCATTAGAGATAATGTTTATGAGGTAGTTTTAGATAATTTAGCGGCTGGCCTTGATCCTAATATCTCCACGATTTTTATTCAATCACTAGTGCCGGAGATTGCCGAACTCACGGTTTTTTTTGGTAATTTAGTCACTCTTGCCCGTCTGGAACGGAATCCCACAGTTAAAAGTGAGATAGAACAAAAGAAGTCGGTTTTTAAGGGCGGGGTGACCTATGGTTTTTTGGGTTATCCCATTAGCCAGGCTGCCGATATTTTAATCTTTAAGGCAGAATTGGTGCCGGTTGGCGAGGACCAAGAACCAATGTTAGAGCAGGCTAGAGAAATTGCCCATAAGTTTAATACTATTTATGGCAAGACATTTCCTGAGCCACGAGCGATATTAAGTGATATCCCTCGTTTGAAAGCTTTAGACGGCAGCGCTAAGATGAGTAAAAGCTTGGGCAATGCTATTTATATTGCTGATGAGCCGGCAGTAATTGACAAAAAAATTAAAGCCGCTGTCACTGATCCGCAAAAAATTCGTCGTCATGACCCAGGGCATCCCCGCATCTGCCCGGTATATAGCTACCAGAAGATTTTTAATAGTTCCCAGGCTAAAGATATAGCTAAGGAATGTCAGGCTGGAAGATTAGGCTGTGTGGACTGCAAAAGCTGTCTAGCTAAAAGTTTAGCCGCTTATTTAGCGCCATTTCAGGAACGACGCAGGTCTTATGCTAATAATCTGCCCAAAGTTAGAGATATTGTCCGTGATGGCACGGCTAAGGCACGTCAGCGGGCTCGTGAGACTATGGAGGATGTCCGCGAGAAAATGCAAATTAACTATTGATCTTTAGTGGTTAATATCGTTTTCTAAGAAATGATAGATAGGCTCCAAACTCAATGTTTGGAGCTTTTTAAGTTCACTATTGGAAAAATTACTAAGGACGTAATCTATGGTCTTGTCAGGGTCAAGGGATTGAGGTGGTTTAATTCCAATCCGCCAGCGATTAAAGTTTTGTGTCTCTAGGCAGTCAATAATTGATTGCACGCCTTTATGGCCAGCTGAACGGCTGTCTTGTGACCACCGAGTCTGTCCTAGGGGTAAATCTAGCTCATCATGGATAATTAATAATCTATCTTTTAGGTCATCGGGGGTTAAGCCATAGTAATTAACAAGAGCTTTAACTGCCTGGCCGGAATTATTCATCATAGTTTGGGGCTTAACTAGCAGATTATTGCCTAGCGTTATGGTTTGGGATAATAGCCGCGATTTACTGTGCCATTTTGCTTGGCCTTGCAGCAATTCTTGTATTAGCCGGTCAAGGATCAGCCAGCCGGCATTATGGCGAG
>Ga0255340_1005375_pt1 | contig 11707 bp, 9 predicted proteins | sample wastewater_treat_7_FD_192417 | JGI IMG/M metagenome (GOLD analysis project Ga0255340, IMG submission 192417) | Wastewater microbial communities from Lulu Island WWTP, Vancouver, Canada - plant10 | ecosystem: Engineered > WWTP > Wastewater > Unclassified | place: Canada: Vancouver, British... | reverse complement strand
TTAAATATTAACTTTGTAATTCTATCATTATGTCAGATTCAATTCTAGTAATAGTTGCTTTAGTAGGGGGTTTACTTTTAGGTGTAGGTATTTCATTTCTTCTTAGGAGTGGGAATAAAAAGGAGAAGGAGAGGATGGAGGAGAGTATTGGAAATAGGTTGAATGAGCTTCTTCCAGATGTATTAAGTAAAGCGAATGAGGATTTAATTAGAATGGCTAATGAGAAGTTGGGTTCTGAAACAAAACAGAGTAGAGTGGATTTGGAAAATAAAAGGGAGGAGATAAATAGGATGGTAAAGAGTATGGAGGAGTATTTGAAGACAGCTGAGAAAGAGAGAATAGATACCTATGCAACTCTTAAGACTTCAGTTGATGAGAGTAGAAAGATTACAGAGCAACTTTCTGTAAGTACTGAAGGTCTTAAGAAAGTGCTTTCTGACAATCAGGTAAGAGGCCAATTTGGAGAACAAGTTGCAGAAGATTTGCTTAAGATGGCAGGTTTTGTAAAAGGTGTAGACTATGAATTTAATAAAAAACAGGAAGATTCTCAAACAAGACCAGATTTTGCTGTATTTCTTCCTGATGGAACGAGGATAAATGTTGACTCTAAATTTCCATATGCAAATCTACAGAAGATGTCAGAAACTGATGATAAAGGTATGAAGCAAGCTTACATGAAAGCTTTTGAGAAGGATGTTAAGGAAAAGATAAAGCAGGTGACTACTCGAGATTACATTAATCCCACAGATAAGACAGTTGACTTTGTTATCCTCTTTATCCCAAATGAGATGATCTTTTCATATATATATGAAAAAATGCCAGAGATTACTGAGGAAGCTATGAGTAATCGAGTCATTCTAGCAGGACCTTTTAGTTTTACTGCAATACTTAGGATGGTTAAACAGGCATATGAGAACTTTAGAGTACAGAGTAATATCTACAATATCATTGCTCATATTAAAGCATTTGAAAAAGAATTTGGTGTTTTTTCTGAATCTTTTTACAAAATAGGGGATAGGTTGAGTAGTTTACAGAAGCAGTATGATACTGTAAGTACAACTAGGTTTAGACAACTAGAGAGAAGAATAGATAATGTAAGATTGGAGGGATTGGATGTTGAAGAAACTGAAACTCCTCTTTTAGACCTAAAAGAAAAAGAGTAGGCTTTTTAGTTCCTACTCTTTAAATTTCAAGTTGAAGAATCTCTAATTACTTAGTTTTTTCTTCTGTCTTCTTTGGACTCTTACCCCATGCTAATACACCCCAAAGGATTAATCCTGCAAGAGGTATTAACATTAGAAGACCCAATAATTTGTCGTATCCCATCTTCTCACAAATTCTCATCATTGCAATGACAGAGATTATTGAGAGAGCAAATGCTCCAACAACAGGGACCAATGCTAGAAGTAACAACCAAGGATTCTGATCTCCTAATCTAAAGAATAGAATGGTGTTTAGTACAGGAATCCATGCATACCAAGCATCTTTTTCTCCAAGATTCTTTGCAACCTTCTGAAGTGTAAATGCTGTGTATACATAAGTGATAACTCCAGCTATAACTGTAAACACTAGGATTGTACCACCAAATATTGTTGCGAAAATACCAGCAACGATATCTGCTGCTTCGTCATCTGTCAGGTTACTGTCTACATCAGTAGTATCTATCCCCCAATCATCAAAATCCCAATCATACTCGTATTCCATATCTACTGCAGGAGTTGTTTGAGCTAGTAGTACTTTACCAGCAGAGAGTGGGGCTAGTACGAGAAGTAGTACTGTAATAATCTTAAATAGTTTTTTCATTTTTGTATGAATAAAATTATATATATCAACATTCTTACATATTTGGAAAAATATCACAATATGTGATAAATTATATGTAATGAAGAGTGACCATTTTGAAATAATAGAAGGTAAGAAACCAGTACTTCTCTCTGCTCCTCATGCTTTTTTACACAAAAGACCAAAACTTAGTGGTGCATACAGACAAGGAGAGAGGTTTACTGATGATATTGTTAAAGAGATATGTTCTGTTACTGGTGCTTGGGGAATAGTTCTCTCTGCAAATATAGATTACGATCCTAACTATCATCAAATGGAGAGAAATGAGTACAAGAAAGCTGTTCAGAAACTATGCAAGAAAAACAATATCAATCAATTTATAGACATCCACGGTATGGCAGATGGCTCAGATTTTGATTTGGGTATTTTCTATCCAATTAGATTTACCAAGTCTAAATCTTTTGCAGATATTGTTAGAGAGGAGATAGGGAAAAGAGAGTTATACGGTGTTAGTAGTACACTTTTTGAATTTAGAGATGACAATGAAGAGACTTTAGGTGAATTTGTTGCTGGTAAGATGAAGATTCCTGCTATACAGATAGAGATTTCTAGGTATATTAGAGAAGATGAAAGATTAAGGAAGTCTTTTGTAAAAAACCTGTCAGATATTATAAACAAGAGGTTTGTATAAAATTATTATCGGTTAATTAAATCTTTTTGGCTCTCCCTTTACTCATACTTTTTGGTTTGTTATGCTTAAGTATAATTAAATAAATTTGTATATCCCATATACATGAAAGAAACAAAGAAAAAACCTGCCCAGGTTACTAAAACAGAATCGGTTGCTAAAGTAGAATCACCGAAGAACAAAGCAATAGAGATAGCTGTTGCACAGATAGAGAAACAGTTTGGTAAAGGTTCAATTATGAAGCTTGGAGATGAGAAAAGTGTAGATATTGATGTCATTCCAACAGGAGCTCTCTCTCTAGACTTAGCATTAGGTGTTGGAGGTGTTCCAAAAGGTAGAATAATTGAAATATATGGTCCAGAATCTTCTGGTAAGACAACTCTTGCAATCCACATTCTGACTGAGGCACAGAAGAAAGGAGAAGCAGTTGCTTTCATAGATGCAGAACATGCATTTGATCCTGTGTATGCAAAAAATATTGGTTTAGATATTGATAACCTTTACATCTCTCAACCAGATTTTGGAGAACAAGCTTTAGAGATATTAGAAACATTGGTAAGGTCATCTGCATTTGGAGTAATAGTTGTTGACTCTGTTGCTGCTCTTACACCTAGAGCTGAGATAGAGGGTGATATGGGTGATAGTCATATGGGTCTCCAAGCAAGATTGATGTCTCAGGCTTTAAGAAAGATTACAGCAATCTCAAGTAAGGCTGGTACTACAATTATTTTCCTAAATCAGTTAAGAATGAAGATTGGAGTAATGTTTGGTAATCCAGAAACAACAACAGGTGGTAATGCTCTTAAGTTCTACTCCTCTGTTAGAATGGATATTAGACAGAAGGATAAGATTGTGAAAGATGGTGAAGTTATCGGACATTCCAGAAGGGTAAAAGTTGTTAAGAACAAAGTAGCTCCTCCATTTAAGGAAGCAACCTTTGACATGATATATCCAATGGGTATTGATAAAGAGAGTAGTATTCTAGATGCTGCAGTACAGACAAAAGTTGTAGAGAAGGCTGGTGCATGGTTTAAGTACGGTGATATGCAGCTGGCACAAGGTAAAGATGCAACAGTACAATTGTTAAAGGATGATAAAAAGCTAAAGGAGAAGATAGAGAAGGATGTTAGAGCTATAATGAAATAATGAAGATCACTAAACTCACTACACAGGAGAGGAATGTAGAGAGAGTAAATATGTTCTTAGATGATATATTCGCTTGTGGACTATCTCTGAACACTGTTGCTAAATTCAACCTCTATGTAGGTAAGGATATAGAGGAACAGGAATATGCTGAGATTCTTCATCATGATCTAACAGAGAGGGTTTTTAACAGAGCTGTTACATATCTAACTAGGTCTGTGAAAAGTGAAAAACAGATTAGGACATATCTCTCCTCACTGCTTTTTAAAAAGAAAGGGGATTGGTTTAAGGAATTAAGTAAAGATGCACAGAAAGAAATCGTTGAAGATACAATTGAGAAACTAAAAAGCTATTCATATATCAATGATGAAGAGTTTGCAGAACAATTCATACTTTCTAGATTAAAAAGTAAACCTCGGGGTAAATATATATTACTTTCTGAATTGATATCAAAAGGAATATCTAAAGAGATAGCAGAGAAGAAATTAGAAGAATTAGTTGAAGATGAATATGATATTCTCAAAAGAGTATATGAGAAGAAATATGGAGATAGTAAAATTACAAAGGAAGATAGAAAGAAGATAGATTTTTTACTTAGAAAAGGATTTAATTGGGATTTAATTGAAAGATTGATAAACAATGAGTCTGAAGAGTAAGGGGGAATGGAATTTCCCAGTAGAGAAAATTAGTAATGATATTATCAAATACCTCTTAGAAAAGAGGGAGATTAAGGATATTGATGGGTATTTACAACCATCGCTAAAAGATATTCCCGATTCTGGTAAACTTTACGATAGTAAAAGAGCAGCGAAGGAGATATTAAAGTCTGTAGAGAAGGGTGAGCAGATAGTAATACATGGAGATTTTGATTCTGATGGAATATGTGCAAGTGCATTGCTTTGGGAATTTTTGTATAGAGATTTAGCAAAGCATTTAGATAGAAAGGTTGATGTTCTTCCATATATTCCAAGTAGAATTGATCAAGGATATGGTCTAACAGAAGATTCCTTAAATGATGTTTTGGAACTAAAAGGACAACTACTTATCTCTGTAGACTGTGGTGTTAGAGATGAGAAGTTAATTAAAAAATATATAGAAGGTTCTGAGGATAAGAAACCTCTTAAGGTTGTTGTAACAGATCATCACCAACCACCAGAAGATCTTTCTGAAAAATTACCATATCCATTAGTACACCAGATGTATCCTAAGCATGAATATCCATATATCCAGATATGTGGTGCTGCAGTTGTTTTTCTTCTGATTCAAGAAATTAAAAAGCAGGTAGGTATGGATTTTGAACTAACAGAAGATACAAAAGGTTTAGATTTAGTTGCACTTGCTACAGTTACAGACCTAATGCCTTTAGTAGGGATAAATAGGGTATTTGTGACTTTTGGATTAAAACAGATAGCAAAGGGTGTCAGAAAGGGTTTGAGATATCTCTGCTTACGAGCAGGGATTAACTTCAAAGATATTAATTCATATCATCTAGGGTATCTAATTGGTCCTAGAATAAATGCAGCAGGAAGAATAGGTTCTCCAATGGATGGAGTTAAGTTACTTGTTAGTAATGATGATAAGTTGTGTCAGGATATTGCTGAACAGCTAGATTCTCTTAATTTTGATAGGCAGAAACTTACTCTAGAGACAAAGGAAGAGGCAGTAGAGATGATAGGTGATATTAAAAATAAAGCTATTTTTGTTGTAGGACATGATTGGCATGAGGGCATAATTGGACTCGTTGCTGGTAAACTTCTTGAAGAATTTCATAGACCAGTAATTGTTGCAACACATAATGGAGATGTAGTAAAAGGTTCTGCAAGAAGTATTAAAGGTTTTAATATTACTGAAACATTGGGTAAGTTTGATAAATATTTAGAAAGATATGGAGGACATGAGTTAGCAGCAGGTTTTAGTGCAAAGGTAGATACTATTGATGAATTTATTGAAGAGTTCATTAAGTATGCTAATGAGGAAATAACTGATGGTATGTTAGTTAGTAAGTTAAATATTGATTTGGTGTTAAATACAGATAGTGTGAATAAGGTGTTGATAGAAGATTTAGGTAAGTTAGAACCTTTTGGATACGGTAATCCTAAACCGGTTCTTTGTTTAAGGAATGTTGTAGTATTTAGAAAAACTGTAATGGGTCAGGAGGAGAATCATATGAAATTGTTAGTTAAGGGAAGTGGATATGATTTATTAACTTTGGTTTTATTTGGATCAGGAGAGGATAAAGAGGAGATAGAGAAAGATTCTGTTATTGATGTTGTAGGGTATCCAGATTTAAATATATGGAATGGGTATGAGAATGTTCAGTTTATAGTAAAAGAGTGGAGGTTTAGTAAGTAAATGCTTTTATTCAACCACAGTTAATATTGAGTTAGTCTCAAAATCTATGGGATATACAACCCTTTTGTTAGGATCTTTATGTGTAGCTTCTATCCAGATATTGTAAATGCCGGGTTTTAAAAATTGTGATACTGGAACAGTATAACTAAAATGGACAACATCTAAATCTGGTATCTGTTCTTGAATAACTGTTACTCCTGCAATATTAGTTTGTTTGTAAGGTATTGCGAACAGAAGAAGGGTAGAATATCTCTCAGGATTGTTAATAGTGCCTGAAAAAACGATATTGTCATTCATAGTTAAAGTTTGATTCATAGGAGAGTTTGTGACATATAGTCTCTCCATTGAATTATCAGGGAAATCACATCTAGTATACTCGATTTCTGCATTTAATCTATATCCATTCTGTTCTAAATATTCTTTATATGCATTTTCTTCCTTTTTGTTTTCTATATTCTTATTTAAGTATACTTTCATTGTTACTACCTTTTTTCTTATAGCATCATTCAATTCTGCTGGAGCACAAATCTTTAAAGGATTACTATTACATGTGTAGTAGTTTCTTCTTGAATCCGTATTAGGTTTTTTATTTTTAAGGTAAATAGTATTCTCAGCTAAACATGAGTTGGAATTTTCAACTAAATTACCACTATCTGTACAAACAAGGCCACCGATAACATTCTCTGGTTCTTTAAAAGTTGTTGTATTTAATAAACTGTTTTCATAAAGTTTTTGTGCATATTCTCTTCCTATCTCTAATGCAGGGTTTGTAGAGTATGTAAGATTAAGTTCCTCATTATTACTATTGCCTACCCATACACCTATGACAATTTCTGGAGTATACAAGATGGCGGAATAATCACGAGGATCATCGGAGATACCTGTCTTACCACAGAGAGTATATTTACCATTGTCTGTATTTATTTTGTATAAGTCATTAAATAACCTGTCATTATGATTTCCTAAGTCACAGAGAGTATAGTTAACTAGATAGCTTTCAGATTCAGTTAGTACTTTTGTTGTATCTGTGTTTTCAGGATACAGAGAATTACCTTGATGGTTAAATATATCTACAATTGTTGTTAGTGGTACTTTAGTTCCTAAATTAGCAATTGTAGAATATGCTTGTGAGAGTTCTAGTAAGGAAACTTCATTCTGTCCGATAGATGAGAGATAATCATTAGCATTTTCTCTCTTATTTGACTCTATTCCTAACTCTCTTTGCATTTCATCTATTTTGTTTGTTCCTAGTAAATTTGAAGTGTATGCAAGAGGTAATGTTCTAGATGTTACTATTGCTTTTCTGAATGTCATGAGGCCGTTATATTTACCATCATAATTAGGGTAGTAGGGGCTTAATGAAAGATTTGCTATATCAGGAGTTAGTAGCCACGGACCATAACCTTCTTTAACTGCAGTTGCTAATGTAAATGGTGTCAGTAGACCTCCATATTGACGAGGGTTAGTAATGACATAGTTATTTCCATCTACTCTCTTGTCATCTGTATTATTAAAATCAGAAGACCCAACAAATGCAAGAATATTTCCAGTTTTTACATCAACAGCTACCAAACTACTATTATATGCATTGTATTTTGTTTGAATTTCATCTCTAAAAGACTTAACTACATGTTCTGCAATACTCTCCATTTTGTAGTTTAATGATGTATGTACGGATAGTCCACTCTCTTCAAATGTTTTAATCCCAAACTTATTTATCACCTGCTCTCTGGTATACAGGACAAACCAAGGAGCTTTTACAAGGTTTATATCTTTGTTAAAAACAAGTTTTTCTTCCCCTGCTTTGTCAATCTCTTCTGTTTTTACTTTTCCCATTTTTTCTAATTGTGAGAGAACATAGTCTCTTCTTTCTTCTTGAGTTTCAGTAGTTATCTCAGAATTATTTGGAGAATAGTACGAAGGAGCTTGAATCATACCTGCTAGAAAAGCACTTTCACTTAATGTTAACTTATCTAAATTTTTGTCAAAGTACTTTCTCGAAGCTGCTTGCAGACCATGTAGAACTCCTCCCATTGGAACTTCATTAATATACATCTCTAGAATCTCATCCTTAGAGTAACTGTTTTCTAACTTTGCTGCTAATATAATTTCTTTAATCTTTCTAGGTAATGATTTGGTATATATCTCATCTGGGTATATTTCTTTCAAAATGGTGTTTTTGATAAGTTGTTGAGAAATAGTACTTGCACCACATACATGACTCGTTTCTCCATTTGATAGATAATATTGTGTGGTTTTTATAATACATCTTATGATTGCTTTAGTATCTGTTCCTGTATGCTGGTAAAAGTTTTTATCTTCGGAAGCAATAATGCTCCATTTAATTTGTTCTGGCACATCTTCTATATTCACATAGATTCTGTCTTCACTGTTGTAAAATCTGTATAGTTCTTCTCCTTCTTGGTCTAGTATGATTGCACTCTGAGGAATTTCTCTGTCAAAAAATTGTTTAGGTTGAGGTAATTCCTCATCGAAGTAGACATAGATGATAAAAAGTAGTGGGAGAACCTCTAGGGTTAGTCTGAAAAAGAATAATATAAATTTTACAAATCGATCTGTAAGATTCTTCATTTCTCCTCTATCTTATATGTAGAATTAATAATATCTAGTATGTGAGATGTAACAATTTTTCCACCATCAGATGTTAAATGAATACCATCTCCCTGTCTTACTACTAAAGGTGTGTTGTTATTATCTTTAATTATCATTGAGTAGCCACCATCTTTGACTAGTAAGTCCCATATTGAAATGTATTGTATGTTGTCATATTTCTTAGCTTCTTCCTTTTGAATACTATTTATCAAAGAATATTGTTCTTGAATACTTTTGTCTTCTGGTATAGGTAAACCAACCCAGTACACTTTGGTAAAGTTAGCAGATATATATTTAAAGAATTTATCAACAATTGTTTTATAACTATCTTTCCATTGTTGTGTTCCAAACTTTATAACAGTACCATTACTTAGTGTTATAGCTTGTCCATCATTTCCTCCTAGAGTTCCTACTAGGACATCTGCTTTGTGCATCTCTACTAAATCATTAACAGTTTTTGTCCAATCAAAGTAAGAGGAATTAATTAAACCTGTTGAATATTTTCCAACTCTAACAACATTGTAGTGGTTTGCAAGCAATGAATGCTCTAACTCTGGTCCAAAACCCTCTAACATCATTGAATCTCCAATAAGTAAGAATTTTTCTTTCTCATTTACTATTTGTGCAGAATATTTGTTTTTTGATGTCTTAGGACCATTTCCTTTTAAACTTTCTACTCGTTTTTGAGGTGCTCTTACAATGTCAACATATTGATTAATTTTGTCCTCTTCTATTAAATTAGTTTCCTGTACAATATCTACCACAAAATCGGGCATGATGATTGCTGCTGACAGTAGTAGCAGTGTTAGGAATGATAGTATTGTTAGTATATTCGTTTTCATTTTTAAAACTTAAAGTAAATAAATGGTGGAACTGTGCTAGGACTTAGGGAAATAACTAGATAGATAAGTAATGCTAGTAGAATAATTATTATTACTGTTGGTGTCTTTTTGTATATTCCATATATCTTTGAAATTGTACTATCTTGTATGAAGTTAGATCGAATTGTTAACCATATTGCAAAAAGTAATCTAGGATCCCAGTATTTGTTATCAGATATGGTAGATGTGAACATCTCTTTAATATAGCTAATTGCATCAGTTAGACTTTTAGAATTAAAGAAGATGAAAGTAAAGGTAACTAATGCGAAAGTTAGTATTGTACCAAGTGTTTTGTAAAGTGCTCTTAGTATAGCTACAGAGTTATCTGAAATCTTAATATTGCTTAATACTTTTGTTCTTATATTTTTTACAACATCTGTTAATACTGAAAGTATTCCATTTAATCCTCCCCAAATGCTGTATTGTAATCCTGCACCATGCCATATCCCGCTGATGAGAAAAGTTATGAGTGTATTGAGATATTTTCTTAACCTTCCTTTCTTATTTCCACCTAGAGGTATATACACATAGTCTCTTAGCCATGTTGAGAGTGAGATATGCCATCTGTTCCAAAAGTCTTTGAATCCCATTGCTGAGAGAGGATGATCAAAGTTCTTTGGTGTATCAAAACCTAAGATTCTAGATATACCAATTGAGATATCAGAATACCCACTGAAATCTAGGTATAACATACAGGTATATGAAATTGCTGTGATAATTAAGTCGTATTGTGAATAGTTGCTTGGTGTTGCGAATGGTCCTTGTACAAAGTCATAGAAAAAACTTGCAAGTACCAATTTCTTAAATATTCCTATTATGATTAATATGAATGATTTGTCTTTAATATTCTCTATTTGAATAGGGGATGATAGGGAATTATAGAATCTATCGGGCCTCTCTATTGGTCCTGATATTATTTGAGGGAAAAAGGATACATAGCAAAAGTATGAAAAGAAGTCTGGTTTTGTAACCTTGTTTCTATAACTTTCTACTAGGTGAGAAATAACTCTAAATGTATAGAAGGATATACCAATGGGAATGATAATATCCGTAGGAAGTATTCCAAAAGGTAATGTTTCTACTTTAGATATTCCTAGATAGGTGCTGATTAAGAAAGAAGAGTATTTGAATGTAAATAGATACAATATGTTGAGTATTATGAAGAATATCAATATTGTCTTCTTTCTTTTTTTGAATCTATACAACAGGGAAATTCCTAAATAGTTAATACATATTGATAATATGAGGGTTAAGAGATGACCTAATCCGAAGAAAGCATAAAATACAATACTGACTAGAGCTATAAAATATTTGTAGAACCTAACTGTTTTGGAAGACTTTAGGAATGTAGATAGTATAAGAACGGGAATGAAGAATAACAGAAATTTAATAGATATGAAGTCCATAAATCCATTATAGCACAGCTCTACTTACTTCTTCTCTTCTGTATGAATGTTCGCTATCAACTTACCCAATCTATTTGGTGTATTAGGTAGATATGCGGATTCTAAAACAGAGTTAAGATCTAATAGCTTCATTAAGAATCTCTCTGTTCCTATAGCAAATCCACCATGTGGAGGACAACCATATCTAAAGTAGTCAAAATACTCTTCTAGTTCTGCTAAGTGTATGCCTCTCTCTTCCGCATTCTTTCTAATCTCTTCATATCTATGCTCTCTTTGTGAACCAGAAGTGATTTCAATTCCTTTCCAGAAAAGGTCAAAACCTAAAGCTAGGGTAGGGTTCTCTGGATTCTTCATATGATAGAAAGCTCTCTGTCTATGTGGGTAGTCAATTATGAATACAAATTCAGAACCTGTCTCTTCTAAAGCAATCTCTCCAATAGCTCTCTCTTCCTCTGGTGAGAAATCTCCATCATCTTTACTAGGGATATTTTTCTTTTTTAACTTCTCTTTAGCTTCTTTTACAGTCCAATATGGGAAATCACCATCAGGTACAACAACATCTACACCAAAAACCTCTTTAATTTCATCTCCAAACTTCTCTTTAACAGCTTTTAATCCAGCCTTAATCATCTCTTGCTCAAAATGGCAAACATCTTTGTATGAATCAATATATGATAGCTCAACATCGAAGCTAGTATATTCAGTCAGGTGTCTTGTGGTAAATGATTTCTCTGCTCTAAATGCTGGCCCAATACTAAATACTCTTTCAATATCAGCTGCCATAGCCATCTGTTTATGAAACTGTGGAGATTGTGCTAAGTATGCTTTTCTGTCAAAATATT
>Ga0255340_1005373_pt1 | contig 11711 bp, 7 predicted proteins | sample wastewater_treat_7_FD_192417 | JGI IMG/M metagenome (GOLD analysis project Ga0255340, IMG submission 192417) | Wastewater microbial communities from Lulu Island WWTP, Vancouver, Canada - plant10 | ecosystem: Engineered > WWTP > Wastewater > Unclassified | place: Canada: Vancouver, British... | reverse complement strand
GTCATCAGAATCAATATCTTCCAGGATGATCTTTAATACTCCATCCTGATAATCGGTTTGAATATAATCCTCTGCAGGAAAGGAATCCTGCGCATGGCTAAAACTGATTGTTCCTTCCATATAAACTTCTTGCTCTTCACTCGCCTGTAAGAATAATCTGGCTAAGCGATTTTCAATAACTACTTTGTTCAAGGGTTCAAAAACCCACCTTTTTTCTAAATTAATCTTGTTCATTTTTCTCTCCTTTGTGTAATCATATTTATTGCCTCGTCTACATTGATAAAACCCTCTTCCAAATCGGATAGAACATCAATAACCTTATCGGTTTCCGGCCGCTTTTTAGTTATGATCCCAATAATTTCTGCTAACCGGTTTTTTACTGTAGGATACGAAATTCCCAATTTATCCTGCAGCTCCTTCAAATTACCTTGAACTAATAAAAACAAACGGACAAACTCTAATTGGCTTGCATTTAATTCTGCTAGCCAACTATTCTCAAAATTACCCTTAAAACTAACCTCGCAATGAGGGCAGTGTAATTCCTTGATTATTAATTCCTTTTTACAAATAGGGCAGGTTGCTAAAATCATACTCATCTCCTTTAACATTCTATAGAACAATCTAAATAATATATAAGTAATGTCAAGCATAAAATGAGATATATTAAGATATAGATGAATAATATGTAGATTTATTGCAACATCTACAGTGAATATTAAGTGCTGATTTAAAGTAAAGATAAACAAACAAATGCCCTGAAATGGGTAGCTATTTGTTTAGTTTTATATAAAAATGATTTACCTATTAGCAGATATAAAAGCAGTTATAAACGATTTTGCGTGAAAGTTCTTGCTTGACAGAAACTCTATCCATCAAAAATAGTTTAAAAAAAAACGGGATGTAGCGCAGACCGGTTAGCGCGCTCGGTTCGGGACCGAGAAGTCGGAGGTTCAAATCCTCTCATCCCGACCATTTTTTTTAATATCACTAATATCATAAATCAAGAAAAAAGGTGCAAAAAGTGTCCGAAAAGAAAGAGTCATTCACATACTATCTTAAGCTACTTTATCCTTTCATAAAGAAGGATATAGGTTTGCTACTATTTGGGCTTTTTGCAATGTTAATCACCTCTGGTTTAAGGTTGTTGCATCCTCTAATATTAGCTCAGATTATAGACCACAGCATTCCTGATAGAAATATGGCGCAGATGTTTCAATATGGGGGTTATTTTGTTATTGTAGTTTTGCTATCAGGACTTTTATCCTATTTGCAGATATTGTTATTATCTCGTTTAGGCATAAAGATTATCACAAAATTTAAGGGCAATGTATTTAGCCATTTGTTAAAGCTGCCGGTTTCTTGGTTTAATAAACAACCGGTTGGTGAACTTATTGCCCGGGTGGAAAGTGACAGTGAAAGAGTTAAAGTTCTTTTTTCAGACTTGTCTATCACTATTATTGGCAATGTGTTGTTTTTCATTGGTGGTTTTATAGTTCTGTTCATTCTGCAATGGCAGATAACGATTTATATTTTACCTGCGATTATTATTTGTGCAGTTGGCTACTGGTTTTTATTTAAGTATTTGAACGGGTTTTTCCGTTTAATTCGGGAACGCTATGCTGTAATTAGTGCTAAAATAACTGATTATGTTCAGGGAATCCAGATGCTGCAGGCATTAAATCAGGAAAAAAAGGCCTTAAAAGATGTGGAGCAAGCATCTTTAAGCAAAAAGAAAGTTGAAGTCCATACTCAGATGATTGAATATGGTTCGCAGAGTGTTTTCAGTTTTATGGTAAATGTGGTATTTATAATTATTGTAATACTTGTATCTGCACCTAAAATTATTGCTGGAACTTTGACTGTAGGAATTCTAATTGTTTTTATTCAATACATTTATCAACTTGTTTGGCCTCTAATGCAAATCTCAGAAAATGTAATGCAGATTCAGCGTTCTTTTGCATCTTTGAAAAGGATTCTGGAATTAACAAAATTGCCTACTGAGGACGAACTATATACTGGAACTTTGCATCCTGTTTTTGAACAGGAAATCCGTTTTGAGAATGTATGGTTTGGCTATAAAGAAGATGAATGGGTGTTAAAAGATGTATCGTTAACCATTCCTAAAGGCAAAAAGATTGCATTAGTAGGTCCTTCTGGCAGCGGTAAAACAACAACTGTAAGTTTATTATGCGGATTTTATCCAGTTCAGAAAGGGAGAATTTTGATTGATGGCATCCCTTTAAGTGAAATAAATTTCAGAGAATGGCGTAGAAAAATAGGGCTCATATTACAGGATGTTTATTTGTTCCCGGGCAGTATTTTAGAAAATGTGCGCGTATATAATGATCAGATTGAAGAAGCTAAGGTTCAAGAAGCTATTTCCATTGTTCAGCTAAATGAATTTATCAAAAAGTTACCTGAAGGTATAAACTCGGAACTTGCAGAACGCGGACAAAATATATCCCAAGGGGAAAAACAGTTAATCAGTTTTGCTCGGGCTCTGGCTTTTGAATCGGAAATAATTATTATGGATGAAGCAACTGCTTCAATTGACCCTCAAACTGAGGCAAAAATCCAACATTCAATGCAAAATCTACTGGCTGGTAAAACAGCGCTGGTGGTGGCTCACCGTCTTACTTCTGTTTTGGATGCAGATGAAATTCTATATTTCAATGAAGGAAGAATTACTGCCAGGGGTAAGCATAGTGAATTATTAAATAACTCTCCAGAATATAGAAAACTGGTGGAATTGCAAATGCTACAGGTGCAAGATGAATAAGCATATAAAATGGATTTTGGAACAGTATAAAGCACAGAAATGGTTTGTGCTAATAATGGTAGTGCTTACTCTGCTATCTTCAATTGTTTCAATTGCTTTTCCTTATGTTTTTAAAGAGATGCTGGACCTATTGAAAGATATATTGCAGTTTCCCGATAAATATCCTGAACCGATGCGAGAAGTTTATAAAATTATCAAACTTCTAATTGCTATCGGTATGGCTGAGCTTATAACTGGGATCTATCCTGGAATAAGAGGTTGGGTTAATATGCGGTTTGAACATAGTTTAAGGGTTATGTACTTTAAGCATATTTTAGCTAAGGACTTCAGCTTTTTCCAGAAGTTTAAAACTGGAGACATAGTAACGCGTTTAACAGATGATCTTTCTGATTATCCAAGGGTTAGCTGGTTCCTATGTTCAGGTATTTTTCGCGCTTTCAATTCTTTCAGTATGATCTTGTTTGCGCTGGTTGTTATGTTCAGTATCAATATTAAACTAACCTTGCTATCGATTGCTCCTTTACCAATAATGATGCTGGTTTTCTATTTTACAGCGGATAAAGTATATACGAATTACAATCGTAATCAGCAAGCGATTTCTGCTATCAATACTCAGCTGGAAATGAGCTTTTCCGGAATCAGGATAGTGAAAAGTTTCGTTAGCGAAGAAAAGTACAATCGCTTTTTTGATGTAGCGCTTGCCAAGAGATTTAAAACCGAAATGAGTATGGTTAAGCTTAATGCCATTCTTTCTTTGATCTGGCAATATATTGATTACATTGCTCAGGTTGCAGTTATTCTATTTGGCGGTTATTTGGCTGTGAAAGGAGAAATAACAGTTGGAACTTTCTTCCTGTTTTACACATATCTTTCAATGATGATTTATCCGCTGATCGATCTACCTCAACTTTTTGTTACGGGAAAACAGGCCTTTGTGAATATAGACCGCTTGGAAGAGATGAAGAATTATCCATCGTTAAATGATAAATTTAAGGGTGAGCATAAGGTAAAAGATTTCTGTGCGTTATCCTTTGAAAATGTCTCTTTTCAATATCCCGATAAGCCATTTCCTGTGCTGAAAAATGCCAGCTTTAATCTTGATCGAGGAGAAAGGATGCTTATTTTAGGTCCTACTGGAAGTGGTAAAACTACTATTGCCAATCTCTTACTTGGTCTTTTAAAAAGCGATAGCGGGACAATTAAAATAAATGGAAAACCTATTGATGAGATAGATATAAAATCCTTGCGTAATATAGTAGCCTATGTTCCTCAGGAACCATTGATATTTGGTGGATCTATAAAAGATAATATTCTTTTTGCGGTGGAAAAAGCCTCTGAAAAAGATTACCATATTGCAGTACAAACATCCCAATTGGAAAATGAAATTGCCTCATTTCCGGAAAGAGACGAAACTTTTGTGGGAAATAGAGGACTTAGTGTTTCTGGTGGTCAGAAACAAAGATTAACCATTGCCAGAGCATTAGTAAAAAAACCGCAGTTGCTTATTTTGGATGATATTACGGCTTCCCTGGATGCTGAAAACGAAGAAAAACTGTGGCAAGCGCTGGATGAAAATTATCCTGGTATAGCTGCTATTGTAATATCTCATCGGCTTTCTACTTTACGCTATGTAGATAGTGTTCTCTTTATCGATTCACAGGGTAATACTCATAAAGGCACTCACGATTATCTTGTTTTTAATAACAAGGAATATCACGATTTTCTGCGTGAACATTTGAAACAAGAAAACAAAAAATAGCATTGACACAACCGCATAATTTAAAAAATTGTGATAAATAGATTTAAAAGGGAGATGAAGATGCGTCGCAGTTTTCTGATTATTTTGCTATGTGCCATATTAACATTTAATTACGCTGATGAATTGGATGATAAAATGCGCCAGCTGAGAGAAATGCAAAAGCAACTGGAAAGCACTCAGCAAAAAGTTAAACAAACACAAAGCAAAAAACAACAAACAGAAAATGAAATAAAAAGAACTTCATCATTAAAAAAACGCACAGAGGCTAATCTTAACAAGCTTAGATTAGACGAAAAAATCGCTCAGGATTCCCTTAAATCTGTTAGTGAAAGAATTGTAGCTACTGAAATGCGGATAGCGGATATGCATAAAGAGCAAAATACAGAGCTGGATATCCTTTTAAGAGTAGATAGATCTTATAAGAAGCAAAATATAAATCATCGCGATCAGCGATTGCTAAAAACACTTATTCAAGGTACCAGGCAAAAGATTAATATACTTTCCGGCTTTAAAATCTCTCTTATTCAGGTTCAGGAATTACATCGAAAACAAGCAAGTAAACTTTCCCGCGGAGTTAAAGAAGAAAGTTATAAAAAAACAACATACGAAAAAAAGATACGCAATTTATCCACTCAGAGCCAGAAACTTACTATAGAACAAAAAAAGCTGCAAGCACAGGTGGAACAATTGAAAAAAGACAGTGCAGAATTGGAAAGTTTGATTGCTCAACTTATGAAACAACAAGGTAAAGAACCTGCCAGTTACCAATTTACGGGTAAAAAAATTGTCTGGCCACTAAGAGGAAAGATTATTAGAAATTATGGAGAAGAAACCAGAAGTTACGGAACCAGCGTTGTAAGTAATGGAATTGATATTGCTGCCAAAGAAGGGACAAAAGTTGTGGCTGCAGATGATGGAGAAGTTATTTTTTCAGATCGCTATGGTGGGCAGGGAAAGCTGATCATTATAGATCACAAAAACGGCTTTTTCACTCTTTATGCTTATAATAGCGAATTATTAGTGAGCCGCGGAGCAAAAGTTAAAAAAGGACAAACCATTGCTAAAAGCGGAATGACAGGTTCGGCAAGTGAGCCATCTTTGCACTTTGAATTACGCAAGGATGGAAGAGCCATAAATCCATTACCATATTTGGAGTAAGGAGGTATTGTGCTTATTTCGAAGGATCCTGGCTTACGGAAGCTGGAGAAATTTTTAGATTCAAATTCTTTGGAACATTCTACAATTTTACATTGGACTGGTTCAATGTGGGGAATCGGATGTCGGCTTTCCTCTTTGGAAACAATTGCTCGCATTGAAACATTAAAACAGAGAGCTGAAAAACAAGGTTTTATTGCTCTGATTCCTGATATTAATTATTTAGACCAGAAACAAATACCAGCAGCGCTGAGACCTTTAATGCATCAATATTGGCCTGGGAATTTAACCTTTATTTTCCCCTATCAGGATTCTAAGTTCGAAACTATTACTAATAAGGGAAAGGTTGCTTTTAGGGTTCCTTCCGATCCTGCTCTGAGAGCTTTTATATCATTATTGGGTGAACCTTTAATCAGTACCAGTGTGAATGTGTCTGGTCTGATGCCGGAAGAAAACTATGATCGAATTATCTCTAAATATGGTTCTTGGTTCGATTTTGCTTTATTGCCCGCTAACAAGGAAATAAAAAGCACAACAGAACCTTCTACAATTATAGAATATATCAGTGCTGCAGATAGTGGTAATAACGATGAGATTAAGTGTCTGAGAGAAGGCTCGATACCGTTTTATGAAATTAAGCAGGCATTTAAGCTGCCAGTTGTTATGTTTGTTTGTACAGCTAATATATGCCGTTCACCGATGGCTGAATATCTCTTTCGGAAAATGGCCAGAGAAAATAATATCTCCCTTGCTACTGATTCCTGTGGCTTGCTTCCAGGAGGACAGATGATTTCTGTAAATGCTTTACAGCTGCTTTTGGAACGGGGAATATTGGATGCACAACAACATATTTCTCAACAAATTACTCCTCAACTGGTTTCCTCCAGCTGGCTGATTTTAACTATGGAAGAAAGACAGCGTGATTTATTACGCACAACCTATCCGAATAGTGAAAGCAGAATTAAGACTCTTAATGAAATTGTCGGTGAAAAAGGAGATATTGAGGATCCTTTTGGCCGAAATTTGGAAAGCTATAGAAAGACCTGTGAGATTATTGAAAACCGTTTGCAACTGCTAACCGAATATTTGAAAAATAACGAATTAAATATACAGAAGAAAATTATATGAAAGATTATGAAATAACCCCTAAAGTAATCGCTGAGCATAATCTCAGCGATGAAGAATATGAACGAATTACAAATATCCTGAACCGTGAACCGACTATTGTGGAACTGGGTATTTTCAGTGTGATGTGGAGTGAACATGCCAGCTATAAAAACTCCGTTTTATTGCTTAAAACCCTTCCCAAGGAAGGTTCTTCTTTGCTGGCAAAAGCAGGAGAAGAAAATGCCGGATTGATTGATATCGGACACGGATTGGCAATTTCTTTCAAGATTGAAAGTCATAATCATCCTTCAGCTTTAGAACCCTATCATGGGGCTGCAACTGGAGTTGGAGGTATTTTAAGAGATATTTTTACAATGGGAGCGCGTCCAATTGCTGCCCTAAATTCTCTGCGTTTTGGCAATCCGGGAAATCCTAAGGTTCAGCATTTGCTAAAGGAAGTTGTTCGTGGCATAGCGGATTACGGAAATTGTTTCGGAGTTCCAACTGTGGGAGGAGAAGTCTATTTTGATGATAGTTATGAAGGCAATCCTTTAGTTAATGCAATGGCCGTAGGAATAGTAAAACATAATAAAATTGCCCGATCAGCAGCCTCCGGAGTAGGAAATGCAGTTCTTATTGTGGGTGCCAAAACAGGACGCGATGGAATCCATGGAGCTACTTTTGCCTCTGTAGATTTAAGTGAAAAATCAGAAGAAAAAAGAACTGCTGTCCAGGTGGGTGACCCATTTCTGGAAAAACTATTACTGGAAGCAACTTTAGAAGCTATCGATGAGGAGCTTGTAGTTGCCATTCAAGATATGGGTGCTGCAGGCATCACTTGTTCTACTTCTGAAATGGCTGGTAAGGGTAATGTAGGTATTGAAATTGATGTTGCTCTCGTTCCACAAAGAGAAACGGATATGACTCCCTATGAAATTATGCTTTCTGAATCACAGGAAAGGATGCTGGTAATTGTAAAACCGGAAAATTTGGAACAAATCAAGTCTATTTTTACGAAATGGGAACTTGATGCTGTTCAGATCGGAAAAGTTACTGATGATAAAATGCTAAGAGTTTTCTATGGGGAAGAAAAAGTAGCGGAAATTCCGGCTGAAACACTTATTTTAGGTGGTTCAGCACCAGTTTATAAAAGAGAAAGTAAATATCCTGAATACCTTGATGCACTGCACAATTATGATATAGAGAACCTTCCTGAACCTGATACTTATCAGGAAGTTCTATTAAAACTTATTGCCAGCTCCAATATTTCCAGTCGACATCAGATTTATCAGCAATATGATCATATGGTTCAGATTGGAACCGTTGTCGAGCCTGGTTCAGATGCAGCTGTTGTTAGAATTCCAGATACAGATTTAGCAATTGGACTTAGCACCGATTGTAATGGTCGATATTGTTATTTAGATCCTTATCTGGGAGCTTTATTAGCTGTAGCAGAATCAGCAAGAAATGTCGCTTGCAGTGGAGCAAAACCAATAGCTATTACCAATTGCCTCAATTTCGGCAATCCATATAAACCGGAAGTATACTATTGTTTTAAAGAATCCATTCGGGGAATGAGTGATGCCTGCAAAGCTTTAGGAACTCCAGTTACTGGAGGTAATGTATCTTTTTACAATGAGAATCCGGAAGGGGCAATTTATCCTACTCCTGTTATTGGAATGTTAGGGTTAATGACAGATTATAGGAAAGCAACAACGCAGTACTTTAAACACGAAAACGACATAATTGTTCTTTTGGGCTCTTTAAAAGCTAGCTTCGGAGGTAGTGAATACCTAAAAATACAGCATAATATAATTGCTGGGAAGCCGCCTATTGTAGATTTGGAAGAAGAATTACATTTACAGGATTTAATTTTGGAACTAATTGATAATGGATTAGTTAATAGTGCTCATGATATATCCGAAGGGGGCTTGCTTATTGCTGTTTTAGAATCTTGTTTTAATCCTGAGCAGTTGTTTGGAGCTAAGCTATCTTTTGATCTTGAGCTGAATCCTGCTAAAATATATTTTGGAGAAGCAGCTGGCAGAATTCTTATTAGTGCAGCGAAAGATAAGTACAATTCTATTAAAGAAGCAGCTATGAAACACGGAATTGAATATCACAAAATAGGAATTGTTTCTGCTAATTCAAGTTTTATCGTTAATAATCATATTAACGAGGATATGGCGATCCTACACTCTGCCTGGAAGCAGGGAATAATATAAAAAAAGGGAAAGGAAATGAAAATGAATTTTGTTTTTAGCAATTTCTTTTGGGGATTATTCTTTATTCTCTTAGGACTATCTGTATTTTTAAAGGCGTTCAATATCCATCTGCCTTTAGTGAGAGTTTTTATTGCCATTATCATTATTATGATTGGTATCAAACTGCTTTTTGGCTTAAAATCGCATCATTATCATAAGCCAAAATCTTATTCTAAAGAAAATTCCATTTACTATAGCAGTTCCAGAGACGAATATAATATAATCTTTTCTTCCGGGATTATAGACTTAAGCGATCTACCGGAAAATGCCAAAGATTTCGAGATTACTGTAGTATTTGGTTCCGGAACAGTAATTCTACCTGATAACATTGCCGTTAATATCAATCCTACTTCAGTTTTTGGATCAACAATTTTACCTCCCAAAAATCCTGTAACGCAGGATAAACCTGTTGAGATTGAATCCACGGTAGTTTTTGGACGCTTGGAATATAAATATGCCAAAGCTGAACAAACAACAGAACAAACAACTGAGCCCCAATAAGGAACATACAAATATAAAACTGACTTTATGGAAAAAACCAATTATCCTGCTGTTGCTATTTTTCATTTTTAATATTTTAACAGCAGAGAAACTTGGCTATGCCTTAAGTGGTGGTGGGGCAAGAGGTTTTGCACATATTGGTGTTTTAAAAGTTTTAGAAGAGGAAGGAATCTATCCAGATTATATAGCTGGAACCAGTATTGGAGCTGTTATTGGAGCTCTTTATGCAATGGGCTATTCCGCTAATGATCTGGAAGATATGTGTTTAACACTGAATTGGAATGAATTAATCAGCGATACTCAAAAACGCAAAGACCTATATATTGGGCAGAAAAGATGGACACCTTATGGGAATGTAATCTTTGAACTGAATGAATCCTGGATACCTCAAATTCCGTCTTCTGTTTTTGTAGCTAATAATCTTAATTTAGAGCTTTTTAAATTGACAGCAGCATCCTCTCAAATAAACAATTTTAGCGATTTACCTGTGCCTTTTATTTGTAATGCTACCGATCTTATAACGGGTGAAGGTGTTACTTTTACAAAAGGATCTTTGATGCAGGCTTTGCGCGCTTCCATATCAATTCCAAGTTTGTTTGAACCCTTTGAACTAAATGGTCACCTATATATTGATGGAGGTATTTCTCAAAATATGCCAATTAACCTCCTCCACGAAATGGGAGCGGATAAAGTTTTGGGAATTAAAGTTAATTCTACTTTGCGCAAGGAAGAAAACCTGAATAACTTTGTGGATATTTTGGATCAAACCATCAACATCGGCATTACCCGTAATTTGAACGAACACTTAGATGTATGTGATCTTCTTATTGAACCAGATTTAACTAATTTTGCTTCCACTGATTATCAACATATACAGAGTATCATAGCTGCCGGAGAAGAATCAGCAAGGCAAATGATTGATCAAATACGGGCTTTCAAAAAAGAGCTATCTCTTTCTCCTGAGCGGATAATTAATTTTGATAAACATCTGGATAATTTTCCGGTTGCCAATATATTTGTGTATGGAAATAATACAATTAGCGCTGCTAAAGTGAGAGAATATTTGGGCTTGGAAACAGGGCATACCTATACAAGCGAACAAATAAAAAAAGCTTGCATCAATGCCTGGAATTCCCAAAGTTTTAGAACAATTTACCCAGTGCTGGAAAAAAGAAACGATGATAAATACAATCTTCTTGTTTATGTAAAAGAACGCGAACATAAACACCTGGCTGTGAATCTTGTATACAATAATGATGAACAACTAATGGCTGGTTTGGTGCTTTCTTTAGATAACTATTTGCTAAAGAACTCCCGACTTTTAGGAGAATTGAAACTGGGTGGCAGGAATGAATTTAATCTGGATTATGTTAAAAATTTTGGAGAACAATGGGGGGCATATTATCGACTTTTCCCATATGTAACAGAAAAAACAATATATAATTACCGTGATCATTATAAAACCGATAGCGTAAAATCTACTGAATGGGGTATAAATTCGGGAGTGGGTGTTTTTGCTAAAGACCTCGCCATTGCTGAATTATTCATTTATAGTAGTCAAACTAATCTCCATAGTGATATCTCTCAAACACCCTTTCTTCCTAAAAGATCCGTAATAAGTGGATTTGGTGTGAAGGGTTATCACGAAAGTTTGGATGATTATAGTTTCCCAACTTCCGGTGCCAGAGTTTTCGGCAAATTCAATTTCTCTCGATATGGAGAAGTTAGTGATTATCTGTATAGTTGTTTTCAAGGAAGGGCAGAATTTTATGTTCCTATTATGAATCTATTCTCTGTTTATTCAGAATTCAATTATGGCAGCTATCTAAATTCTTCTCAACAAACTAATCTCGATCCTTTTGTGATAAGTGGAATAGATGGTTTTATGGGATATTCACGCTATGAAGTAAGTGCTCCTCATTACCAAATTATATCTGCTGGTATTTCCTCTCTTATCTCAAAACGCTTCTTTCTGGATATAGGAATCCAGAGTTTACGATATTCTGATCAGAATATTTGGGAGAACCCTGAAGATTGGGAATACTGCGGATATTTAGGATTTGGTTACAAAAATTCCATATTACCAGTAAAATTATATGTCTCGCTAAATGAAGATAAGGATTTGCATAGTTTTCTAAGCGTGGGA
>Ga0255340_1005367_pt1 | contig 11718 bp, 8 predicted proteins | sample wastewater_treat_7_FD_192417 | JGI IMG/M metagenome (GOLD analysis project Ga0255340, IMG submission 192417) | Wastewater microbial communities from Lulu Island WWTP, Vancouver, Canada - plant10 | ecosystem: Engineered > WWTP > Wastewater > Unclassified | place: Canada: Vancouver, British... | reverse complement strand
GATTACATGCCCTATACGATTGAACTTGGTCGTTCTTTCGTACAGCCTAAATATCAGCCTCGTCCAGAGAACAGAAAAGGATTATTTTCTCTCGATAATTTATGGGATGGATTAGGCGCAATTCATGTTGACTATCCTCACATTCGTTATTTCTTTGGAAAAGTAACGATGTATCGACATTTCAACTCTGAAGCGCGTGATATGATCTTGCATTTTATGCAACATTATTTCAATGATCCGGATAAGTTAGTAACGCCAATTCACTCTCTCGAAATCACGCATGATATGTCGAGTTTCGAGAGTGAAATCAGCGGATTAGACTACAAAGAAGGACACCGAATTTTAAATCAACATGTACGTGCTCGCGGCGAAAATATTCCTCCGCTAGTAAATGCTTATATGAACCTTTCTCCTACCATGCGATCGTTCGGCACTGCCCTTAACGACCACTTTGGAGAAGTTGAAGAAACCGGAATTTTGGTAAAACTCGACGATATTTACGACTCTAAAAAAGAGCGCCACATTAAAACCTACCAAAAAGGAGTTTAACTCCGTTAATCATGAACGCTATTTTTGTAAAAAGTTCAGCTAAACTCGATCAGCTTCCTCCCGTAAACAAACCCGAATTTGCGTTTATCGGCAGAAGTAACGTAGGTAAATCGTCGCTTATCAATATGTTAACTGCGGTTAAGGGATTAGCAAAAACTTCAGGGAGTCCGGGTAAAACCCAAACTTTTAACCATTTCATTATCGACGATAGCTGGTATTTAGTCGACTTACCTGGATATGGCTTTGCTAAGGTTTCGCAAACTACACGCGACGAATGGGAAGGATTGATGAAAAAATACCTGACAACACGCGAGAATCTGATGAACGCGTTTGTACTCATCGACCTTCGCTTAGAACCTCAAAAAAACGACCTCGATTTTATTACTTTTTTGGGTGAAAACGGCGTTCCTTTCTCAATAGTCTTTACAAAATCCGATAAGCTAACTGCAAACCAAGTACGTTTGCATACCGAAAAATACAAAAACAAACTATTGGATTTTTGGGAGGAATTACCTCCTATTTTTATCACTTCGGCTGAGAAAAAATTGGGAAAAGAGGAAGTACTAGAATACATCAAACAGTGCCTTCCTCTCTTCAACAATTAACTATTTCAAAACTTTAGCCATCTTTCCAAACTTCGCTGCAAAGTCGCGCATAGCCTTTGTAGTTGGAGCGTCGTTCGTAGCACGTTCGTAAGAATCGGCCATACTCGCTAATGTCTCATACATAAAAAACTGCATCTCTTCTACCGTCATCTCGGTTGTCCAAAGGTCAATTCGCATAGTGCTTTTTTCAGGCTTATCCCACAAAGCCAGCATAATAGCTTTCGCTTCTTTTCTTCCTTCCAATCCCGAATCCTCAGCAGACCAATCAATTGAAACAGGGTGCTTTTCGGCATTTAAGCCAACATTGATACTAATATTTGATTGTTTTACGACTGTATTATCTGACATATTGCTGTCGCCCCGGCAAAGGAGCTTTTTTTAGATTTAGAATTGCAAAAATAAGGATTCCATGAGATATGGCATTTCTATTACATCTTTTGCTAAAGAAAGGCTTCAAATTCGCTACCTTCGCATAGATTATAATCCTATGCCATTTAACCGTTTTCAAAAACTGTTGATTTGTCTGTCGCTGTCGGTAACCATTTTCGGCACCGGCGCATATGCTCAATTTACCAGAGGCTATCAAATGACCTTCGGTAAAAACAGAGTGCAGTACAATGATTTTCTTTGGACCTACTATCGATTTGCGAACTTCGATACCTACTATTATTTAGGAGGACAAGAACTAGCTCAATATACAGGACGAGTAGCCGACAAAGAAATTGCCGAGATCGAGCAATTGTTTGACTACAGAATCAACGGACGATTTCAATTCGTTATTTACAATAAGCTGAGCGACTTTAAACAAAGTAATATCGGACTCGAAGGTGAAGAAGCGAATACTAACACCGGCGGCTTAACGAAAATCATCGGCAGCAAAGTATTGATTTATTTTGATGGCGACTACCGACATTTTAGAGAACAAATAAGAGCTGGTGTAGCTCAAGTGATGATCAACCAATTGATGTATGGAGGAAGTATTAAAGATCGTTTGCAAAGCGCTGTATTATTAAACTTACCTGATTGGTACGTGCAAGGATTGATCTCTTACGTAGCGAAAGGTTGGACGGTAGAAGACGACAACAGAATGCGTGACGGCATTAATACTGGTCGTTATAAAAAATTCAATAGTTTGGCAGGAAACGAAGCTGTTTTCGCTGGACAATCGCTATGGAATTACGTTGTTGAAACTTACGGCACCTCATCTGTATCGAATTTAATTTACATGACACGCATCAATAGAAATATTGAAAGCGGATTCATTTACGTTATCGGTTCTCCATTGAAAGAACTAACTAGAAATTGGCTCGATTACTACCAGCGCAATTATTTGAACGAAGATAAAAGCAGAACAACGCCTGCCGGAAAACCTGTTGTTACTGTAAAAAAACCAAACCGCACTGTTAGTCAAGTAAAAGTTAGTCCTGATGGAAATCAACTTGCGTATGTTGTAAACAACCTCGGAAAATACAGAGTGTATTTATACGATATTAGAACACATAAACGCAAACGACTTTCGAAAGGAGGATACAAATCAGTAAACCAAAATATCGATAACAGTTTTCCTGTTCTTGCTTGGCATCCGACAGGAAGATATGTAGCCGCTATCAAAGAAAAGAAAGGCAAAGTTTGGCTAGACTATTACACTCCGGGAAAACGAATTAAGAGAGAAACCAATAAGTTTTTCTATTTCGACAAAGTACTCGACTTCTCTTACTCTTCTTCAGGAAATGAAATTGTTTTAACAGGAATACAAAAAGGTCAATCGGATATTTATACTTTTAATCCGAGGACAAAAACTTATCAGCAACTTACCAAAGATCGTTGGGATGATGCTAATCCGAAGTTTGTTTTAAACGATCGCTATATTATTTTCAATTCAACGCGAACAGAAGACTCTCTTAAAACGACAAGTTTCCGTCAGAAAAACGAAATCGTTACATCGCCAACTAGCGACATTTACTTGTTTGACTATTTCAACAAATCAGAAAAACTAATTGCAATAACATCTACTCCATTGGTGAATGAAACAATGCCAATGATGATTGACTCGTCGCACTTCTCCTTTTTGAGTGACGAAAACGGAATCGTAAATAGATACATCGCTACCCTCGACAGTACAATCGCGTTTATCGATACAACAATCCATTATCGTTACATAGTAAATTCAAAACCTGCCAGCGATTACCAAAGAAGCATTTTATCGCAAGATGTAAATCCTTATAAAACTCGTCTCGCAGAACTATACAAAGCAAACAATCGCTTTGAACTTTATTTGAATCCGTTGAACAATATTGCGTCGACTGAATTATTGCCATTAAAGAAAACTACGTTGCGATTTAAAATCGACAAATCTCCATTACCTCAAGTAAAGCAGGTCAAATCAACGCCAACGATTACCTTACCGGAGCCTGGTAAAAAGCAATCGGGAGAGACTAACGTTAACGACTCTACGAAAATCGACATCAACAACTATTCGTTCCAAACTGATTTTCCGAAAAGAAAAAGTAAAACGCAAGAACCGGAGAAACAACCGGCACCTGCAATTACAGATACCACCAATGCAAAAGCACCTATTGCTATTGTAGATTCAAGCGACAGCAAGCCTGTAACGCCTGATAGCATCGCTTATCAAATGCCTAAGCAACGTAACTATGAAATTGCGTTCTCACCGGGCTATTTGTTAACTCAACTCGACAATTCGTTACTCAACGAAACATACCAATCATATACTGGCGGAGCAGTTTATTTTGATCCGGGATTGAATGCGCTCTTCAAAATTGGGTTAAATGACCTAATGGATGATTACCGAATTATTGGAGGAATGCGATTATCAGGAAACTTAAACAGTAATGAATACTATGCAAGTTTCGAGAACCTTAAAAAGCGTGTCGACAAACAAATAAGTTTTTACCGACAATCGCGCGAAGAAGTCACAAGTCAGTCGTATTATAAAATCAATACACATGAATTAAAATACAGCACGCGTTATCCGCTGAACGACTTAGCAAGCATAAGAGGTTCCATCTCCTATCGTAACGACAGAAGAGTAAATTTAAGCACTGACATAGCGAACCTTATTGAAAAAAATAATTCGCAAAATTGGGGAAGTGCGAGAGCGGAATATGTTTACGACAATACGATCAGCACAGGACTAAATCTATACAATGGACTACGCTTTAAGTTATTTGCAGAATACTTTAATCAAGTAGATGCATCGAAGAAAAACCTAGCTGTGCTTGGTGCCGACTTCCGCTATTATTTAAAGATTCATCGTCAGTTGATTTGGGCTACTCGCTTTGCAACAAGCACATCATTAGGCAATAATAAATTAGTGTACTACTTAGGTTCTACCGATAATTCATTTGTGCCAAATGATAATTTCAACTACGACATACAAGTAGACCAATCACAGAATTATGCATTCCAAGCTGTTGCTACCAACCTTCGCGGCTTTGTACAAAATATTCGAAATGGAAATAGCTTTGCATTGATCAATAGTGAAATCAGATTCCCGATTTTCCAATATTTAATCAACAAACCCATCCGTTCCGACTTCTTCCGTAACTTCCAAATTATTGGATTTGGTGATATTGGAACGGCATGGACAGGCAGCTCACCATACAGCAAAAACAATGCACTTTTCAAAAAAGATTATAATGGTAATCCAATAAGTATTTCTGTTACAAAAAATGTTGAACCAATAGTTGGAGGTTACGGCTTCGGACTAAGAACACGACTACTCGGATATTTCATGCGTGCCGACTGGGCATGGGGAGTTGACGACGGCGCTGTTCAACCACGAATTTTCTATTTCTCATTAGGACTTGATTTCTGATAACATCAGTTATGAATATTGCAGAACGTATTAAACAACTTTCGGATAGCCATCACCGTGATATCGTAAGCATACGACGCGATTTACACATGCATCCGGAATTATCATTCCACGAATTCAAAACATCGGCCTATGTTGCCTCTCGACTAAAAGAGTTGAATATACCCTTTACCGAAAAAGTAGCCGGCACTGGAGTAGTAGGATTAATAGAAGGAAAAAATCCTTCAAAGAGAGTTGTTGCCTTGCGTGCCGATATGGATGCATTACCAATTGTTGAGGCAAACAATGTGGAATATAAATCGCAAAACGAAGGCGTAATGCATGCTTGCGGACACGATGCTCATACTGCATCGCTATTAGGTGCTGCGAGAATTCTTAATGAATTGAAATCAGAATTTGAAGGCTCCATAAAACTAATTTTTCAGCCGGGAGAAGAAAAACTTCCAGGTGGTGCTTCGTTGATGATCAAAGAAGGAGTGTTAGAAAATCCGAAACCAAATTCAGTTATCGGCCAACATGTAATGCCCTTAATTCCGAGTGGGAAAGTTGGTTTCAGAAGCGGAATTTATATGGCGAGCACCGACGAATTATACCTTCGCGTAAAAGGAAAAGGCGGACATGGTGCAATGCCTCATTTAAATACAGATCCGGTTTTAATCACTGCTCATTTAATCGTTGCCATGCAACAAATCGTAAGCAGAGTAGCTAATCCTACAATGCCAAGTGTACTTTCATTCGGAAAAGTAATTGCAAATGGAGCAACCAATGTAATTCCGAATGAAGTTTATATTGAAGGCACATTCAGAACACTCAACGAAGAATGGAGAAGCGAAGCACATCAACGAATGTTAGAGTTAGCTCACCAATTGGTTCAATCGATGGGAGGCATTTTAGAATTCGAAATAAGAAAAGGATATCCTGCACTCGTTAATGATGAAATACTAACTGCGAAATCGAAAGCAAGAGCTATTGAATATTTAGGAAAAGAAAATGTTCTCGATCTAGATATTTGGATGGCAGCAGAAGACTTCGCATTCTATTCACAACAAGCAAGTGCATGTTTTTACAGACTCGGCACAAGAAATGATGCACGAGGAATTGTAAGTAGCGTACACACTCCTACTTTCGACATTGAAGAAGAATCATTAAAAACAGGAATGGGATTGATGGCTTACCTTGCCATTAAAGAACTTGAAAGTGCTTAAGAATTAAAAAAGCTAAAGAACGATTTTTTCTCTCTTGTTAACGACGATGCTAATGCATCGGTGAACTCAATTATCGATGAAAAACGATTGTTGATTCCCTCTTGTAAATGATTTACCAGATCATCATCATTTAAATTCGTTGGAGGACTTTTAAATACATACCGAGCACTTCCCTTTCTTAATACCTCTAAAGTAGCTTTACTTATTCCTAGTACATCTTTTAAAGGCTGAACAAGCATTAAGTGCGTCAACAATTCAGGATTGAAATGCTTAAATGGTAAACTACCCGACAAAATCTCATACATCGAAATTGCTAAAGAATATTGATCCGATGAAGGACCAATTAAACGATATTGCTGCAAGACTAATTCAGGAGGAGAATAAATAAGTGCGAATCCACTTTGAGCTGGAACCTCTCCCGACTTTCGCATCATAGCAAGATCAATAATTTTCACTTCAGGAGAAAGCTGTTTAGTATGTTCGTCATACTTCAATAAAATATTATGAGGACGAATATCACCGTGAATCATTCCCGAAGAATGCAATTCATGAAAAGCTTCACCTAAATTTTGAATACTCTTAATGAGTAATTCACGGTTTGATTTTTTTCGTATTACAGCTGATTTACTCAAAGCAAAAAAACTCTCTCCTTCAATAAACGGACGAATTAAAAAACGAACATCATTTACATCGCACATATCGGTATATCCAACAAATGCAGGATGAGAAAAATGATTGGAATATTCACTTGCATCATTTAACGAATGTAATTTTTTAATGAGCACGCTACGATTCAAATCATCTGTACCACAATAAACGGTACTAAACTTCCCCTCTCGTAAAAAAGAAATTTCCGGATCAAAAGAATAAGCACCTTTCGACCCGGAAATTTTTATTGCTGACATCTTAGTGATTCGCTGTTTCTGCAGAATAAATACGCATCATCTCCTCCGATTTATCGACCATGTTCACAGAACCGATGTATAAAGGAGTACGTTGATGTAAAGAAGTTGGTTGTAATTCGAGAATACGATTAAATCCGTCGCTCGCCTTTCCTCCTGCTTGCTCAGCAATGAAAGCTAAAGGATTACATTCGTACAACAAACGTAATTTCCCTTTAGGCGACTTTAACGTTGAAGGATAAATATATATTCCGCCTTTAATCAAATTACGATGAAAATCGGCTACTAAAGATCCGATATAACGAGAAGAATAAGGACGATTAGTGTCTTTGTCAATCTCCTGACAATACTTCACATATTTCTTTACTCCCTCAGGGAAATGCAAGTGATTACCTTCGTTAATACTATAGATTGCTCCATCTTTAGGCATCACCATATCAGGGTGCGACAAACAGAATTCACCAATAGAAGGATCTAATGTAAATCCGTTAACACCTTTTCCTGTAGTATAAACTAGCATAGCACTCGATCCGTAGATAACATATCCGGCAGCAACCTGATCAACTCCTTTTTGCATGAAATCTTCGATTGAAGTTGGTCCCGTTAAATGTTCAGGGCGACGATAGATTGAGAAAATAGTACCGATACTAACATTCACGTCGATATTAGAAGAACCATCCAAAGGATCCATACAAACAACGTACTTCGCATCTTTCGAAACAACACTGTCTATATCAATCAAATCTTCGTTCTCTTCAGAAGCAATAGCCATACACTCTCCGCCTGAACGAAGCGCATTAATAAATTGCTCATTCGCGTAAACATCAAGTTTCTTTTGATCTTCACCCTGCACGTTAGTCTCGCCCATATCACCTAAAATATCTGCAAGACCTGCCTTTGTAACCTCGCGATTAACCAATTTAGCGGCAATACCAATATCTCTTAATAAGCGACTAAGTTCTCCTTTCGCAAAAGGGAAATCTGCTTGCCTTTCAATAATGAACTGGCCCAGAGTAATAAAACGACGAAGGGGTTTGTGAGTAAACATGTGAGTTAGGTTTGATACAAAGATATACGGTAAATCATAAAAATAGGTTTCATCAATCAAATTTTAAGTCCGATATAAATCATATGACGATAATTTCGGTGATTATATTGATAAAATTGTTCAAAATTCACTGGTGAAACATCAGAAACACAGCTAATTTTGCAATAATCTTGTAAAATGCGACCAACATCATTCCCGAAAGACAAATTGAAAGTCCTGCTACTCGAAAACGTTCATCCGGCAGCAGTAAAAATGTTTAAAAACAGTGGATACTCTGATATTGAAATTCATGCAGGGTCACTTTCTGAAAAAGAACTCTTAGATAAAATTTCGAAAGTTCATATCCTGGGAATTCGCTCAAAGACGATGCTTACCGACAATATTCTGAAGAAAGCAGAAAAATTATTGGCAGTTGGAGCCTTTTGCATCGGCACCAATCAAATTGATATGAAATCGGCAACTCGAGAAGGAATTGCAGTTTTTAATTCACCATTTTCGAATACTCGTTCAGTAGCTGAATTAGTCATCGGATTAAGTATTATTTTAATGCGACGTATTTCTGAAAAAAACGAAGGTGCACATAAAGGTCTATGGCTGAAAGAGAGCAGCGGTTGCTTCGAAGTAAGAGGTAAAACACTCGGCATTATTGGCTACGGACATATTGGTTCGCAGGTTTCCGTTTTAGCGGAATCGATGGGAATGAAAGTGATTTTTTACGATGTTATGTCGAAACTTAGCTTAGGAAATGCTACTCCTTGTAGAAGTATGGACGAGCTTTTGAAAAATTCTGATATTGTTTCGTTGCATGTCCCGGGAAATAGCGAGACGAAAAATCTTATCAATGCATCTAGAATTAAAAAGATGAAAAAAGGTGCGATCCTAATTAACTTGAGTCGCGGAGATGTGATGGATGTCAAAGCTGTTAAAGAGGCCATCGTATCAAAGCATATCGGCGGATTAGGAGTTGATGTTTTCCCTGAAGAACCACAGAGTAACAAAGATATTTTCTCGTCTCCATTGCAAAATCTTCCGAACGTAATTCTTACTCCGCATATTGGAGGAAGTACTATGGAAGCTCAAGAAGCTATAGGACTAGATGTTGCTGAAAAGCTAATTGCATTTACAGAAACCGGCTCTAGCAACGGATCATTAACCGTTCCTGAAATTAGTCTTCCGTTACTCAATAACGCTCACCGAATTTTACATATTCACCACAACGTTCCGGGTGTGTTGAGTCAGGTGAATGGCTTACTCTCAAAAATGAAAGTAAATATCTTAGGACAATATCTTCAAACGAATCGCGAAATTGGATATGTTGTGCTCGATATTGACAAAAAAAGCAGTTCTAAAGCGATGGGAGAGTTGAAAAAGGTAAAAAACACAATTCGTACGCGTGATTTATACTAAGAAAGTTAGTTAGAAATCTTAAGTATTGCTGTTTCATTTATTTTCTTAATTTTATCGTACCTAACCTCAATCGTAAATGGAAATTATTAATCAGCCGGATGCTAAAGGCAAACGGTTTTACCCAATCTCGTTCAAAGGACGAGGCGCCGAATATTTCGGAATCGCAATCGTTAATTTGCTGTTAACTATTATCACATTAGGACTTTATTACCCTTGGGCGAAAGCACGTCAGTTGCAATATTTATATGGCACTACTGAATTCAACGATAGCCGATTTGAATTTCATGGAACCGGTGCCGAAATGTTTAAAGGTTTTATCAAAGCAATTTTGATCATTACCATTCTATACGGATTGACATTTTTATTGGTTTACTTGCGCATGCCTATCATAGGAATTTTAGTGATGTACTTAGGATTATTTTCAATAATCCCTTTGGCAATACACGGTAGTTATAAATACAGAATGTCGAGAACATCATGGAGAGGAATTCGCTTCGGATATCGTGGCGAAAGAAATGAACTGTATAAAATTTTTGTTAAAGGAATACTTCTTACCATCGTAACTATTGGTATTTATGGTGCATGGTTCTCAATGAACTTGCGAAATTATATTCTTGGGAAAATAAAATTCGGAAATGCGCAATTCACTTATAACGGTGATGGTGGCAAATTCTTTTGGATGAATGTAAAAGGATATTTCCTTACCATAATTACAATCGGGATTTATGGCTTCTGGTGGCAAAAAGATATTTTCAATTATTATATCGATAATCTTAAGCTAACTCACGACGATAAAAACATCGATTTTAAAAGCACAGCTACCGGAGGCGATTTCGTCGGATTACTTATCGTGAATTTCTTGATTCTAATATTCACTTTAGGAATTGGCTATCCATGGATTGTTGCTCGTTCATTGAAGTTTATCTTTTCTAAAATTCAAATCACTGGCAACGTAGATTTTGACAACTTAATTCAGTCTGAAGAAAATTATACTGATGCTACGGGTGATGATATGTCGGATATGCTCGACATCGGATTTGTGATTTAATCGAAATATAATTTATTAAGGATTCTTTTTCTTTTTAGAAGAGAAAGAATCCTTTTCATTTAAAGTCGACAAGAAATGGATGCAGTATTTTATAACGGAGTAAGTGCCCGCCCGATCGATGCGCAAGTGTCGCTATCGGACGAAAATCAACAACTGCTGATTGAAGTTGATGGAGAAACTCCTATTCTGATTTCTTTCGCTGATATTTCTATTACTCATAGCGAAAAAGGTTTGTTAGTTTTATCATTCGGCAAAAACCCGAATCGCGTAATTGAAGTGAAAGATGAAAATTTCAGACTCAACTTTCTTTCATTTAATAAATCAGGCAAAAAAGGTATTACCTATTTCAAATTAATTCATGCCGGTTGGAAATTGCATGTCTTATTAGCCTTGTTGATTATTGGGTTTTGCCTCGGAACATATTTCTATTTAATCCCTTTTGTCGCCGAAAGTGCAGTTAGTATTTTGCCTTTAAGCTTCGACAAAAAAGTTGGCGACATGGCTTTTGAACAAGCAATGACGGGAGAAGAAATTGACAGCGCGGCATCTGCAACTATGAATGAATATTTGAAAAAAATGATGCCCGGTGAAAGTCATAAATATCATTTGAATGTGGTTGAAAGTGATGAGCTAAACGCTTTTGCATTGCCGAATGGCGAAATTGTTATCTACAGTAAAATGCTGAGGCATATTAAAACTGATGATGAATTAAGCGGATTATTATCGCATGAAATTTCGCATGTCACAAATCGCCATTCTATGCGGTTACTTTGTAAAAGTTTATCGGGATATTTATTACTTAGTGTGATGCTAAATGATGTTAACGGATTAATGACTATCATTCTTGATAATGCACATAACCTTCAACAGTTATCATTCTCTCGCCATTATGAAGAAGAAGCGGATTTATCGGGATTGAATATTCTTGAGCAATATAAAATTAACCCTAAAGGGATGATTGATTTATTCGAGATCCTTCAGAAAGAAAATACGATTAATGTCCCGGGATTTTTAAGCACTCACCCTGTAACTTCCGATCGAATTACCTATATCAAACAACATATCTCAAAACATCCTTATACCTTTACGCCTCATCCTGAACTATTAGCCTTACTC
>Ga0255340_1005364_pt1 | contig 11719 bp, 7 predicted proteins | sample wastewater_treat_7_FD_192417 | JGI IMG/M metagenome (GOLD analysis project Ga0255340, IMG submission 192417) | Wastewater microbial communities from Lulu Island WWTP, Vancouver, Canada - plant10 | ecosystem: Engineered > WWTP > Wastewater > Unclassified | place: Canada: Vancouver, British... | reverse complement strand
GACAGGGCATTTTAACCATTGCTACTATCCTCGGAACCACAGCAATCAAACGCGGGATGAATTTGAAACAAGCAGAAGTGCATGGAATGAGTCAGCGTGGGGGAGATGTCCAATCCCATTTGCGCCTATCCGATGAAACTATTTGGAGCGATTTAATACCCTTTGGCTCTGCCGATATGATTTTAAGCGTTGAACCGCTGGAGGCATTACGCTATCTGCCCTATCTAAAAGATGACGGCTGGATTATTACCAATTCCACACCTTTTAAAAATATCCCTAATTATCCGCCGGAAGAGGAAATCTACAAAGAAATAAAAAAAATACCCAACTATGTTCTACTGGATGCAGATACTAAAGCTAAAGAACAAAATGCCAGCAGAAGTATGAATATAGTAGTTTTAGGCGCTGCCATTAAACATCTGGGCTTTACAAAGGAAGAAATTGAAGAGGCAATTAAAACTATCTTTGCACCTAAAGGAGAAGCAATTGTAGAGGCAAACCTGCGAGCTCTGCAAGCCGGGATGGAAGGATAACCCTCTCGTAAAATATTAATTACATTATTAAAGAACCGATTATTTTATTCCCTGCTTATAACTCATCATCAACCCAACCTTCAGGATGGGTTGATGATGAGATACCCCTAAGGAAGAAGTTATTATATCGAAAATGTACTTATTTTGCTAAAAATGATCTAGATTCCTGTTTGTACAGGAATGGCAATGGTCTTTTTCATTCAAGAAATGATGTAAATCGTGAAATCGGTGTCCTTACAGAAAACAATATATCAATTATAAATATAATTGGTATAATTGGCATCATCTGTGTTAAACCAGGCGTCACGAGTCCTCATTGCTAAATAAGTTTGAGGACAGGGCAGAATTTATTTCAGCGATGCCGACTCCTGACTTACAGAGAGCAAAGGATTTTTTAGCCACTTTTTAGGAGGGGCTTATGCACCCATCGCTGTAATTGTGTCGCCCTTTGAGCTTTTGGCTGAGGGCAGAGAGCTAAGAGCATAGAGCATCTCAACTCTCTCAAAACCTCACTATCTTGCCATTAAATTTTTGGCTTGACTATATATACTGTTTGACCGTAATGGGTCAGTTGTTCAGTTTCAAAGCTGTAACCTACAGGAAGACAATAAAATATAAGGAAGGAGAATGAGTGCTGCTCAGAACAAAAAAAAGTTGATATTGGATATAGCTACCCAGCTATTTACCCGTTTCGGCTTTGCTAAGACCTCGTTGGATGAAATTGCTGCTGCAGCTCAGATAGCTAAGGGAACGGTATATTATTACTTTCCCAGCAAGGAAGACCTCTTTATTGCTTCGGTGGAAGCCAAAACAAGAGAGTATTTCAAAATGTTGAGGCAGCATATCAATGCTACGATGGGTTTTGAAGAGAAGCTGACGGAATTTTTAAGCTTTCCCATCAAACTGATTTACGAAAATATGCCCATCCTGATTGAGTGTTTAATTAATATACCGCAAAGTTATCAGGAACAGTTGATTCAGTTCCGAGTTAAAAGCAGGGAAGTGATGATGCAAATTCTTTCTGAAATAATCCAGCTTGGAAAACAGGAGGATTTAATTGATGAGCGCTTTCCGGAAGACCGTCTTTGCGAGATAATTATGGATTGGTTTATGATAGGTGAACCGAGTTTGAAAATAGTAGATGTTCCCCGCTTAATGACAATGATTGAGCGGGATAGTGATTTTATTATTAAGATGCTACTTTATGGAATTGTTAAACGAGGATAAAAAATGAGAAAGACATTAATTGTATTAACACTGCTAACATTATTAGCAAGCTGTGTATTTGCCATTGACCTGGAAACTAGCATCACCAAAGCTAAACAGAATAACAAGGAACTGTTAATGGCAATGGAAGAAATTAAGAAAGCGGATGAGTCATACAAACAGGTTCGTGGCACTGCTTATCCACAATTGAATTTACAGGGTGCTTACGGTTTAAGTAAGACCTATTATCCTGATTCAGCCATACCTGCCAAGATGAACATATCTGCCGGCTTAGATGATACAGCAACAGATAATGAAGAATATTTAGCGGGTGTACTGAATAAAATAGTTAATTCAATGATTCCGGAATCGCCGTCAGAAGCTGGTTCTTTTGCTTTACAGTTAAAAATGGAACAGATTGTTTATTCCGGAGGCAAACTGGGAAGCGGAATTAAAGCGGGAAATTATTACCGCCAAATTCAGCGACTGAATTATAAAGTAAAAGAACAGGATGTGGTTTTGAAAACCACTGAACTCTTTTATCAGTGCTTACTGGCAAAAAAGCTGTGGGATGTGCAAGAAGAGGGCTTAGATATTGCCAAAAGGCATTTGCGCAGAGTGGAACTGTTCAATCAGGAAGGTCAGGTTTCGGAATTTGACTTGTTACAAGCCAAATTAGGTGTAGCCAAACTGGAGCCCCAGGTTTTGAAAGCAAAAAATGATTACGATTTGGCTGTTTCGGCTTTTCGTAAACAGATTGGAGAAGAAGAGAGTGATATAGTTCCCGAAGGTGAATTCGTGTTGCCGGAAAAAATGGAGCTTTCTCTGGAAGAGGCAACTGAACAGGGTTTGAAACAAAGAAATGAAGTAGAACTGATTAAATTGGGTACTCAGCTAAAAGAACTGCAATATAAGGTGGAAAAAGTGAATTTCCTGCCCAATGTTGCCTTGAGCGCAGATTATTCACTTTATACAGCGGCAGATGAATATGCTATTGAGAATGATGATTTCGGGCATAAATACGGCATCAGTTTGGGCTTTCAGATTCCTTTGTTTACCGGCTTAACCAATACAGCCAAAAGAAATTATGCCCACTATGACTATCAAAAAGCCAAATTGCAACAAAGGGATACAGAAGAACTTATTGCTCTGCAAATCAAGCAAGATTATCAAAAGTATTATCACGCTTGGGAAAATCATAATGTGCAAACTGAAAACATTCGTTTGGCAGAACGCGGTTTACAGCTTGCCCAAGTGCGTTATGAAAACCAGGTTGGCATTCAGCTTGAGGTCTTTGACGCTCAATTAACCTTACAAACCATTAAACTGCAATATTATCAGTCAATTTATGAAATTATATCTGCAGATAGAAACTTTAAAAAATCAATCGGTATAACCCTATAACGGAGAAGATAAACTATGAAAAGATACTTAATTATTCTAACAGCCCTGATACTGATACTTATCTCTGCCTGCGGTAAAAAACAGGAAGAGGGAAAAAGTATGGAACAAATATATAGCGAAGAAGGGGTTCCCGTTCGCCAAATTATTATAGAGCCCACAACCTTCCGTCAAAACCTGCTTTATAATGCTACTTTAAACGGAATGGAAGAGACAACCGTTCAGGCAATGGTTTCGGAAGTGATTACCAAAATCAATGCCAAGGTAGGGGATAGGGTTGCAAAAGACCAGATTATTGTAAGTTTTCCCCAAAATACACCTTCGGCACAATATGAACAAGCACTAACGGCATTTAACAGTATCAAAACGACTTATGAACGAATGCAACGGCTTTTTGCCCAAGGCGCTATCAGCCAGCAGGATTTGGATAATGTAGAAACCCAGTATAAGGTATCTAAAGCCAATCTGGAAACCAGCGATAAAATGATCAATGTGCGTGCTCCGATAAGTGGTATTATTACAGCAATATATGTAAACCCAAGCGAGAAGGTTTATCCGGGAAAAGACCTGTTTACAGTTGCCTCTACCAATGGTTATAAAGCTACTGTTATGGTTCCTGATACGGAAATAAACAAGATTAAAAAAGGCACCAAAGCAACTGCTACCTGGTTGGAAACTACAATTTCCGGAAGAGTAACGGAGATTCCTCTGGCTATGGATAATGCAACCAAGGCATTTAAAGTGGAAGTAAGTTTTCCGGGGATGAATAAAAAGATTAACTACGGAGTAACAGCTGAAATTGCCATAGAAGTTTTCAGCAAACCCAATTTGATTGTGGTTGAGCGTCATCAAATCGTTAGTGAAAACGGAACCAAATATGTTTGGCTGAATCAAGATGGTAAAGCCGTGAAAAGAGAAATTACCACGGGATTGGATAATACACTGGCTTTTGAAATTACCAGCGGTTTAAATCCGGGTGATTTGCTTATCACTGAAGGTATCAATATGTTAACTGAAGGCGCAAAATTGCGCGTGATTGAGTAAGGGAATAGGAACTATGTTTTTAACAGATCTGTCTATTAACCGACCAGTTCTGGTCACAATGGCAATAATGGTGTTTATCGTCTTCGGGGTGCTCGCTTACTTCAGTTTGCCGATAAACCTGATGCCGGATTTGAAGTTGCCTTATGTTGTTGTTCAGACCGTATATTCAGGAGCCGGTCCCCGCGAAATTGAATCTCAGGTAACCGAACCGATAGAAGAAGCAGTTGCCACGGTCAGCCAGATTGACTTTATGCAATCCTACTCTATGGAGAATATGTCTATAGTTCTGGTTGCCTTCAAATTGGGTAAGAACATAGATGTTGCCAATCAGGAAGTGAAGGATAAGGTGGATGCCATTATCCGTAATTTACCAGATGGCACGGACAGACCCATAGTCCTGAAAATGGATATTACAGCTTTTCCGATTATGGACCTGGTGCTTTCCGGAAATATGCCACCGAAGGATTTATACGAACTTGCGGATGGTACTCTAAAAGACCGTTTATCACAAATTCCTGGTGTAGCAAGAGTTTCCTTAATTGGAGGAGCTAAACGGCAAATTGATGTTCGGCTTACCGATAAGGTTGTGTTTGAAAACAAGATATCGTTAGCTCAGTTAAGCGGAATTCTTGCAGCAAGCAATCTGGATATGCCTGCAGGCAATTTTACACAAGGAACCCAGGAATATTCAGTGCGTTTAAAAGGGGAATATCCTGATGTGGAAGAAATCAGAAATACCGATATCCCGACAGCCTTCGGAGTGAAAAAACTTTCTCAACTGGCAAGAGTTGAGGATGCTACCGAAGAAGTGCGTTCCAAAGCAATCTATTTCAATGTTCCAGAAAATATGAAAGATGAGAATATAGTCCGGTTATCCATCACCAATGCTGCCGATGGAAATGTAGTTAATATTGCGGAAGAAGTCACCAAACAAATACCGATTTTAAATAAGGAACTTCCTGAAGGTGTAAAACTGGAAATTATGCGTGATGATAGCGTATTTACCAAAGATACGATAAATTCTACCCTGGAAAATATTCTCTTGGGTATTCTCTTTACCGGAATCATTCTCTTCATCTTTTTACACGATTTCCGTTCCACCCTTATTGTGGCAATATCAATGCCTTATTGCATAATTTCCACCTTCGTGTTTATGCAAATATTCGGGTACACTTTCAATATTATGACGATGATGGGTCTATCCACTTCAATAGGAATTCTGGTTTCCAATTCTGTTGTAGTTTTGGAAAATATATTCAGGCATAAGGATATGGGAAATACCCGAAAAGTGGCAGCTCAAATTGGTACCAATGAAATCGGAACAGCCGTTCTGGCTTCTACCTTAACGAATATAGTGGTGTTTTTACCGATTGCTACTATGACTTCTATGGTAGGAAGATTTTTCAAGGAATTTGCCGTGACCGTTACCATGGCAACTCTATTTTCCCTGTTAACTGCTTTTACAATAACTCCGATGCTGGCTTCCAAGATTATTCCGAAAGAGAAAAGAACTAGTAAATGGGGAAAGAAATTTGATAATGTCTTTGATAAATTTGGTAATTACTATGCCAAATTTTTAGGATATACACTGCGTTCCAAGAAAACCAGCGTGAGTATATTACTCTTCACTCTTTTAGCTTTGCTGATTAGCTGTGGGCTTGCTTTCTTTGTGGGTATGGAAATGATACCTCCTGTGGACCAACGCAATCTATCCATTTCTGTAGAAATGCCTCAGGGAACAAATTTGAATGAGACAGCCAAAACGATGGACATTGTCCAAAACCGGGTTGCCCAACATAAAGAAGTTGTTCATATACTTACCAATCTCGGTTCAGGTAGCTTTATTGATACCGGTACCAATTTAGCTACTTCCGATATTAAATTGGTAGATAGAAATGAGCGCGAATATACTGCCAACCAATTAGCAGATATTTTAACCAAAGAGCTTTCCGATATTCCCAATGCCAAGATTAAAGTTACCGGCTCAATGTTAGGTATGGGAGGAGGAGGCGGCGCTTCCGGTATTCAATTTATGATTGAAGGTCAGGATATTGATCGCTTGGAACAACTGAAAAATGAAGTAACTATAGCTATTGAGGATATACCGGGTTTAATTAATCTTGATACATCCAGTCGTTATGGCAGGTCGGAACTTACTCTTTATCCCAAACGCGATAAACTTGCCGCTGCAGGAGCTACGGTTTATGATTTGGCTTTAGCTTTACGCGCCAATGTGGAAGGACTGGTTTCTACCAAATATCGGGAAGCCGGAAATGAATATGATATCAAGATTTCCCTTGAGGATGAAGTAGTTGATTCTCCCGATAAAATTAAGAACCTGAGTGTAGTTGTGATGGGTAAATCCTATTTGGTATCTCAGCTGGCAGATGTCCAATTTGCTTCCGGTATCAATAGAATAACTCACTACGACCGCTATAAGACCGTTATGTTTACCGGTGATGTAGCCAGCGGATACACTATGAGCGATATAACTTCCCAAATTGAAGAACGGTTGGATAAAATTAAATTCCCGACCGGCTATCGTTATCAATGGGGAGGTCAGGCAAAAATTATGAGCGAAACTACAGTAGATATGATTCGCACCTTTATTCTTGCCGTGATTTTAACCTATATGCTCTTGGCGGCTATTCTGGAAAGTTTTGCTCAACCAGCTCTGATTTTGGCAACGGTTCCTCTGGCTTTGATCGGAGTGATACTTTCTTTACTCATTACGGGTAATACATTTAACATCGTTTCTATGATGGCTATAATAATGTTAGTTGGCATTGTGGTAAATAACGCTATATTAATAATGGACTATGTAAATATTAAACGCAGAGAGGGCTATAGTGTCCACGATGCGTTGATGGAAGCGGGAAAGATGAAATTAAAACCGATAGTAATGTCTACCTTAGCCATCATAGCGGGAATGCTTCCTATGGCAATTGGTATAGGTAGTACGGGATCCGAAATGACCCGTCCGATGGGTATTGTGTCTATTGGTGGTTTAATTGTTTCCACTTTTCTAACGCTGATTATTATCCCCGCTTTCTATTTCCTGACCACTAAAAATATCCATGCTAAAAAGGAATCCCAATAAACCCAATAAAAAGGAGAGAAAAATGAAAAGAATCACGCGTCTTGTCTCTATCGCTTTATTAGCGGTATTTATTGTTGTTAGCGTCTTCGGATGCTATGGGAATATGTCACTTACCAAAAAAGTGTATCGCTTTAATGGTAGTGTCGGGAATAAGTTTGTTCAGAGCATTGTTAACTGGGCTTTTTTGATTTGTCCGGTTTATGAAATAGCAATGTTTCTGGATGTTTTTGTTTTTAATACCATTGAATTTTGGACCGGTAGCAATCCTCTCACTATGAACGAAGGTGAAAATATTATCAAGTATGCCGAAGGTCCCAATGGGAATTATAAGTTTGAAATCAGTCAAAACAAAATTGTGATTTCTCAACCTGACAATAAGGACAACAATCAAAAAATTGAACTCAACTATGACCCCGTTAGCGAATCCTGGTTTATGAACAGCAATGGAACCACCCAAAAAATTGGTTATTTAGATGGAAATCAATTAAAATTGCTTTCTCAATCTGGTGAAGAAATCTCCTTAGACCTCTATAAATAAGGATAAAAAGTGATTGCAAAAGAAAAAATTGAAAGTATCCTCGCAAAAGTTCGCCCCTCCATTCAAGCGGATGGAGGGGATGTTGAACTTATCAATATCCGTGAAGATAATGTGATAGAAGTTCGGCTTAAAGGAACTTGTAATGGTTGCCCTATGGCTACTTTAACTTTGAAGGCAGGTATTGAACGACTTATTAAAGAAGAAGTTCCTGAAGTAAAAGAAGTTATCGCTGTGTAACTTCCCGGAAGGAAAGTTAGGAGTCATTAGCGCCTTGATAACTTTTTTCCCTGGGAGATAACTTTCTTGGCGCTTATGATTCATGACGACAGTGATAATTCCAATAAAAGCATTGAAATATGCTTGGAACAAGTTGTAACGAGTTCTCACTACTAAAGGAATTTGTGGCATAAGCGATATTTTTGAAGGCAGTGACGACTCGTGACTTGGTTAGGTTCTCAAATATATATTGACTTTTTTGTTAGCTTTTTGGAAAGTGTAAAAAAATAATTGTAGTTTAACTAAACACTGAATTAAAGTATTATAAACGAAAAAGGAGAAACAATGAAGTCCATAGTTAAAGCTCTAATCCTGTTATTACCATTCCTGTTTTGCTCGTTAGCGATGGCGCAAACGAAAAGTGACAGTATTTTTGTATTCTTAAATAAACAGGATTTTCCCATTGCCAGCGTGGATAATATGTTCATTCCTATTAGCAATCCTTCTTTGCTGGGAACCGGTTCTGCTTCGGGTATAGGTTTAGCTTATCTCAATGATGAAAAAGAATGGCAAAATCACTATTGGATATTTTTGAATACTGATTTTCTCAGTTATATTTATGAACGCGACCATAGTAATAAATATCATACTTTGGCTTTGGGAGCCGAACTTTTTCCTGCTCATATTTTACCCAACTTATATGCAGGAACGAATTACCGTTGGCAGGAAGGCGGTTTTGAAGATGGTTCTTTCAGAACTGGAGTAACATACCGTCCGCATAATTCTACTTCTTTAGCTTTTACCTGGGATAATCCCAAACATCAATCACCCTATTATCGTTTGGGTTTGGCAGTGCGTCCTTTTGTTTTTACGGATGCTATAGCGGATTACCGTTTGGAGCTTTCTGTAGATGCCAATTATGCGCGCTATGAAACGGACAAGGATTATGAATTCAAAAAACCGGTTCTGGGAATTCAGACCCAAATTCTTGATGGAGTAAAAGTTGGAGCTACCTATAATTGGGAAGAAGAGTCAGCTTTAGTTAATTTCAGCTTATGTCCCAGAAATCTTGAGGCAGGTGGTTTATTGCGTTCTAAGAAAAATGATAATTACGGAATTGCTTGGGCTCAGCTTACGGATTGGGAGCATAAACCATTTTTGGGACACACAAACCCCTCCTGGTATAAAATGGATTTGAAAGGCAACATCGTAACCTACACTGCTCCGAAATATAAAATAGGGAAAATCAAAATATATGATACCGGCGATAAATCCATAGAGTCAATCATTGATAACATTAAAAAGGCAAAAGATGATCTCGAAATAGAAGGCATTCTTCTGAAAAATCCTTCTTTTTCAACTTCTTTGGCTTTACAGGAAGAACTCGTTGATGCCTTTAACGACTTTAAAAGCAGTGGCAAGAAAGTTTGTTTTTACTATGATAATATTGGTAATGGCGGTTATATCTTTGCTTCCTCCATTGCTGATAAGATTTACTTAAATCCGACGGGTTCTGTGGATTTACGGGGTTTAAGTATCAGCAGTCCTTATTTGAAAAATATGCTTGCCAGCTTGGGTATTGAAGTGCTCAATTTTCGCAGTCATGAATATAAAGATGCGGGTAATATGTTTTCCGAAGAAAGAATGACTCCCGCGGAAAGGGAAGCTTATGAATCCCTTCTGCAATCACTATACGACCAAATTTTACAGCGTATGGAAACAGGACGCGGTGATAGATTAGTTGCTTCAGCTGACGAAATTATCAATGAGGGTCCCTATTTTATTGCTAATGATGCCCTGGAAAAAGGATTAGTGGATGCCCTCATTTATGAAGACCAGCTGAATAAGCAATTAAAGAAAGATTTTAAGTTTTCAAGCCAGCATAAAGAATTAACTGAATATCGCGAATATGCTTGGGCAAAACCCAAAGAAAATTTGGTCGCGGTTATTTATGCCAGCGGGAATATTGTTTCCGGAAAAGGAACTCCAGGACAGAAAATTGCCCAGGAAACATCTGTAGACCTTATTCGCAAAGCAAGAAAAGACAAACAATACAAAGGCATTATTTTAAGAGTGGATAGCGGTGGCGGAAGTGCTCAAGCCAGCGATATTATTTTAAGAGAACTGGAACTGGCAAAGACAGAAAATAAAAAACCGATTGTTGTTTCTATGGGAGGAACAGCTGCCAGCGGTGGATATTACATTTCCTGTAATGCCGATAAAATTATTGCCGAGCCCTCAACTTTAACCGGTTCTATCGGTGTTGTGGGATTGATGTTCAATGGCACCGATATGTTTCAAAAAATAAAAGTAAACTGGGATACCGTTAAAAAAGGTGAACATGCCGATATGGGTTCTATTAATCGTCCTTGGACTGAAGAAGAAAAACAAATGGTAATTCGCAATATAGAAAATTGTTATGATGATTTTGTTATGAAAGTGGATGCAGGACGTCCGAATATGACCTTAGAACAAGTTAAACAATATGCTCAAGGAAGGGTCTGGACAGGAGAACAAGCACAAAAAATTGGACTTGTGGATGAACTTGGCGGATTGGAAAAAGCTAAGGAAAGTATGAGTGAACTTATCGGTAAAAAAGGAAAGTTAACCCTCGTTGATGCCACTACTAAAAAAGAGGGAGTAAAAATAAGCATTAATATCGGTGAATTGAATGTTTTTACACCTGTTAAAGCAATGAATACTGTTAATTCTGATTATATCAAACTCTATGAATTGTGGAGCGATTTTGGACAGGATAAAGCACTGATGCTATGCCCGGTTGTTCCAGAAACATTGCAGTTTTGAATAATAGATCTGGAATGAACAGGATTGAAGGGGTTTTTAGGATTTGGAATGTGGATAGTTTTGAGAAGGTTGAGAGGATTTGAAGGTTGAGATAATTTTTGCCCTTTGGGCTTTCAACCCTCTCAACCTTTTCTACATTCCAACTCCGTGTTCTGGTTCAAGGTTTTTGAGCAACAATCAGAATTCCTGTTCCCTGTTTGTTATCTGTCTTCATATCCAAACGCATTAAGATTTCAGCTAAGGGATAAACAAGAAGATAATATAGAGGCAGAAGAGGATAAAGTTTTTTAGAAATCAGCTGAAGGGGTATTTTAATTAATAATTTCCAGGATAAAGCGCCATAAGTTCCATAAGTATAAATAGATTTAATAATTCGGAAGCCAATCCGGTTCAGTTTATTTTCCAGTTCCTTTTTATTATAGCCAGCACGAATGTGTTCGGAAGTAAATTTTGCTGTTTCATTTAGGTCTGACGGAGTAGAAAGAAGCAAATATCCCTTTTTTTCCAGGGCATTATACAAATTATTCAAGGCGGAAACATCATTTTCAATATGTTCCATAATATCAATTGCTAAAGCCAAATTAAACTTTTGGGAAGGTATAAAAGTTTGTAAATCGGCTGTTTTATAAGTGAATCTGCCTGGATAATAAATATCCGCGTATGCAGAAAAGGACCTTAAATAATCGGTTTTCAGGTCTGTAGCAAAAGCATTGGAATTGAACCAATGCGATAAAACATAAGCGGAATATTGACAAAAGCCGGCTCCGGCATCATATAAATCTATTTTGTCTGGTTCCCGGAACAAATTGCGAATCTCTTTCAGAACATACCTCTGGCGGAGAAAAATAAGGTTAAAAGCCATATAAACAAGTTTGC
>Ga0255340_1005363_pt1 | contig 11725 bp, 13 predicted proteins | sample wastewater_treat_7_FD_192417 | JGI IMG/M metagenome (GOLD analysis project Ga0255340, IMG submission 192417) | Wastewater microbial communities from Lulu Island WWTP, Vancouver, Canada - plant10 | ecosystem: Engineered > WWTP > Wastewater > Unclassified | place: Canada: Vancouver, British... | reverse complement strand
TGCGTCAATAAAACAAGTACTACCTGTGTTAATACCCGAGTTAAGCTATAAAGAACTAGACGTTTCGGATGGAATGAAGGCAAGAAGATTATGGACACAAACAGTTCTTGAAGATAAAAACACATGGAATAAAGAAAAAATACTAAAGGACTTGAGTGATTACTGTACTTTGGATACTTATGCAATGGTACGCATATATAAAGCTCTTATCGATTTAGTAAACTAACAAGAAAACCAAAGTCTTTAATATAAGCTTAATATTGATCTCAATGTGAGCTTTTTTTCAAACAATATATAGTACAGAGTTTCTCTGATTAGACCTGTCACTATAAATACCAGCATACCGCCAATTAAGAAGGAGAGTATAACCTCCAACCAACTACCTGAAACTGATGTAGTTTCAACCTCATTAAGCGTAAAATTTGGTTCCCTAGGTAGAGTTTTACGAGATTCTTCTACTGGATTGATTACAGTACTATACTCTTCAGGTAATCCGTATTTACACGCTTTCTTTGCACTTTCAGAAGAAATTCTTCCGTAGGAAGGTATATAAGTTCTTTCCTCTTCCATTATATCGATATAGCTATACGCTGTGCCATTATCGCAAAGCACTGTACTTAGACTCGTATCAATTCTTTTATGCTCAAGGGGCCTTAAAGACCAACTATAAGCCGCGAGTGAGATAAAGCCAGTTAAAAGAAATATGTAATAAGACACACGAATTATTCTGTAGAATATATTGCTTCTTAGATGTATATTGCTGTTTTTTGATTTCATAAATTTATAATTCAGATACTGCAATTTTACCCCATTTTAATATTAATAGTCACGTATTCACAAATCTGGTGCTCAAGTGTATCTACGTTTATATATAAAGATTTGGTTTAATACTATTCGGGTAACTCTATTACATAAGGTCTACCACGTGTCCAGAAGTATCTTACAAAATCATTAAAATCTTTTGAATCTTGGTCTAAATCACTGTATCTTACTAAACTTTCTGATTCCCAGTCACTGTTTGAATCTTTAGCTTTTTTTTCGACTTCCTGAGACGCTGCTATTAACCTTCCAGCAATCTCTTCATATTCATCAGAAGGCAATCTCCTAAAATGGGGTTCTTCACCATCAACAAAGCTATGGATAGCTAAGATTGTTTTTCTTCCCCTACCTTTCCCATAATTTTCTCTTTTTACAATTTCTGTGAAACCTTCAATTAATTCCGAATCAAGTCCTTGAGCAGAAAACTGCTCACTAATCATACTGTCTATATCTGGATCTTCTAGCCTTGGAGCATTCACCGGGTATTCATCTACATTTTCGATTACCTCGACTAGGCCGTCTCCATTAAAGTCAGCCACTGTAAGTTCTCCCCTCGATGTGTAGAAGGGTGTATATATAGTATTATTTTCTAAGTCTGCACTATATAGAGGATATACTTTACCCTCAAATAAGGTTAGAAAAGTGGTCTCGATTTGATGTGGCCCAACAAGCATGTCCCACTGTAAATACTCCTTATTACTGTTTTCATTTAGCTTAACTATTTTATATAGGGAAGTAGGATAAAGATGTGTACGATCTAAAAGCTCAGCAATTTTATTCCCATTAGAGTCAAATGCTTCCATATTAACTTCTCTGGCGAATACCTCACCTTCCACTTCAGTAAAATTTAATATCTCCTTAGTCCCATCACCATCAAAATCTATAAAAATTGAATTTTCAGTTCTAGGAGAAGTCTTCTCATCAAGAACAAGATCTTCAGAATCGAGAACATCGGTTTTATTTACGGATAGGGTCAAGAAGGAAACAATAAGTAACAGTAATAATATTAAGGAAAATATAATAAATTTTTTGTTTTTAATAAAACCCATAGATTAGTAATTGGATGATATCACAACACATATGAGTTTGTACTGAATATGATGCTCTGAGTAAATTATAAAATTATAATTGATCTAATGAATGACACAGGTGATAATAACCACCACACAGGTGATATAACGAAATTAAAAGTTGATGCCATTGTAAATGCGACAAATAAGACAATATTAGGTGGCCGGATGTAAGCCACTTCAGATTCCGTGTGTGTGACACAAAATCCGAAGCAATAGACTTAGAAGCTGAAGAAATAGCAAGGTTAAAGCCAAAATACAACAGTATAGGCAGGTAACCTACTTAAATAATACTACACGAGGGTAATACAAAATACCCTCGCGGGTATTACCAAGGAACTACATAATTTGGGCAAAAGCCTGTTACTTGACCTTTTTGTACTGTCTCATTTGTCTCATATATATCCTGGAGACAAGTACGAAAGCAAGGTTAGTATGAGATAATTACACTATGAAGGAAAACGACGATATATCAATACACCCCTACCATAAAATGGCAGAACTTGTTGTCAGAGATTTTAAGAGGATACCAATGCCGGGGTATCCAAATTCATCTAGAGATGATGTTTGGGATGCCTACCTACACTTTTTCCTAGATGCATATCATTTAAAAGATTATATTCAACATGACAAGACACTAGGTATAAGTAACTCTGAGATAAATAGCTTCATTGATAATAATAAAGATATGAAACTTCTCCAATCCCTTGTAACCGAGTTTAAACATTTAACCGCTGATGATGACAATATTTCTTATGATATTAAAGGCTTAGAGTGGGACGACGGCAGCCCAAAACCAAGCCCCGAGATAGATTATGAAAAAAGAAGTTTCCTTCTTGCTGAAGATGGAAAGTATCTTTTATGTGAAAATGGTAAAAAAATTAGATTAGAAACAGATACTGAGAAGATGCATACTAGAGACTTAGCTGTAAATGTCCTCGCCGCGTGGAATGCCTTTTTCAAAGAAAAAGACTTAGGTATAGGATTTGTGATCTAATACCTTCAAGAAACTAATTTATAAGCCTGGAGAATAAAATTGTTCTAGACCGACATGCTCAGCCAAAAATGTTCTCGTTCAACCACCAACCACTAAACTTCAAAAACCTCTCCAAACCTTAAAATTTTTGCAGGTAGAAAAAGTCAATTAATACTCCGGCTACATGATAAAATAAAAGGATGGAACACTCCATAGAAGAATATCCTTTTGCAAACAACGAGAACAAAACAAGTGATGAGGTCAGTAGTAAAAACATTGGGGTAAATGAAGATAAAGAAAAGGTAGATTCCCTAACAATGGAATACTCCTCCCTTTCTCCGGCAGAACATCAGGTTATGACTAAATTAGCGGCTGATATTAAAAAAAAATCTAATTGAGGATTTTGGAAAATACATTTCGGACGAATCAAAAATAAACCTTAATAATATAGGAAATAAATTTGTGGTGGTTAGTGAAGAAGATTTCAGAACATTTAGGGAGGACTGGGCACTTGAAGATAGTTTGGATATCCTTGAAAGCGCAAAAATTATGGGTTCGTATTTTCCAGTTGGGGACATAGTTGTTATGAAGGATATGGATGCAAAGGCAAAGGACATCTGGAAAAACTATCTCGAAGGATTTTTTGACAAAGATCATCAAATAGATGAGAAAACTGCCATTACGATAATTAGATACTCTCTAATAATCTCTACTCTGACGCATGAAATTGTTCACTCTGTTCAAATTCCGGAAGGATTTAAAGAATTTGAAGAAAAATCTAAAGAGAAGAAAATTACAGATAAAGATATTAAAAATGTCATACGATTTAAAGCTTTAGCCGAGTGCGGAGCTTCTTACATTACAAATAAGATTCTTAAAGAGAGATATACAGATATAATGCCGATAGAAATTGACCCTGCTACAGAAGAAGTAAGATACGATCCTGCCGAAAAAAGAATAAAATTTTTTGACCATATACTTGATAAATACGGTGAAAATGCTTATTACGTATTTTTTAACACCAAACCAAATAATATGGATAGTGAATCTTTCAACAATTTAAAGGAAGATGTGTTTAGAGAGTTTAATTCGCAGGTACTGGCTGATATCGAAATAATAAAGGAAGATGAGAAAGAAGCATTTGATCAGCTTGCCGACTAATATGAAAAAGGTGATACCAATTTTCTACTATAAGAAAATCCTTTTCAATCATTTCTAATGATAAAATATCCCCGTGAAAAAGAAAAATAAAAATTTGGGCAATGCTATCCAAAAGGTAAAAATCAAAATGGAATCGACCCAAAAACCCATACTAGTGGCTCTCGATGGAAGAAGCGGAACAGGTAAAACTACTATAGCAAAAGAAATTTCTAAAGAATTGGTTGGGGTAGTGATAGCTTCCGACGATTTTTGGGTAGGTGGTTCGGACGATATATGGTTTAATTTAAAACCTAAAGAAAGAGCCGATAAAGCAATAGATTGGAAAAGGTTGAGATCAGACGTTCTGGATCCTCTGCTAAGAGGAGAACATGCTGTATGGCATCCTTTTGATTGGAAGAGAGGGTCTGGGCTAGCAGAAGAGAATATTAAATGCCCTGCCGCAAAGTTAATCATACTAGACGGAGCATATTCTTCCCGCCCGGAACTTCGAGATATTATTGATATAAGTATTTTAGTAAAAATACCCGATGATTCTGATAGAAGGGTTAGACTAATTAAACGGGAGGGAGAAGAATATATGAAAAATTGGCACGAAATATGGGATTCGGCTGAAGATTACTATTTCACTAATGTACGACCTGAGGAATCTTTTGATTTAATAATTGAAAATGAATGAAAATGTACCCAAACACCAATTCCTACAGCTATAACCAAAACAACTCCGACTATTAAATAAACCTTCCAGCCGAGATAATTTGATTTCCTAACTTCGTTTTTCTCGTTAACTGCAATCTGCTTTCCCTGCTCAACTTTTTCCTCAATTTTCTCTCCGGTAACATCAACCTGTCCTTTTTCTACCGCAATTTTAACCTGATTTTCTTTGTTTGTAATAGTAAATTTCGTGTGTACATTTTTAACTACAAAATATTCGGATTGGGGAAGTACCCCAGCGATAAATCTAGTGAGTCTGTCCAGAAATAAGTTCATATCAAAACGGTCAAATTTAATTGCATAAACTTCCATCGGGGAGAGAAACTCTGCCGATATCTGACCCTTTAGCAAAATAGGATGACGCTGGGAATCAACTCCGAACAAAGTACCGTTTAATATTTTTAACTTTCCGACTCCTTCAAATTGGAGGTCGATTGTTCCATCGGCCGTATAGATGCTTCCGGGCTGAAGATGCCAGTAATTCACTTCTCCAAGCTGCCTCCATGAACCGTTCTCATAAATAGAAATTCTGTTCGTAATAGGTCCGTTATTATTTCCGTCGCTTTGTCCTGAAATTTCAGGAACGTATTCTTCCGAGTACGACCCGACATGATAGAAACTTATTTTCTTCCCGTGTTTTGTAGTAAAGAAAAGACCCTTATCGTTCGCATCAACAGCTATAACGTCAACTTTTCCCGCATCCGGCATGGAAGCGGGTGTTTTCTCCTGATTATCACTTGTAAAAATTTTAAATGTTCGATAAGGTTCACTTTCCAAATATGTGGAAAAAATAATATATTTTCCTCCGGGTGAAATTGCCGTATCCAAATATTGAGAATTTGTTATGACATCTTTTTCCCAAATTTTAGAACCGCCGGAAAACAAATATGCCTTTTCATCGGTGACTATAGCTATTTTTTCTGCGTCCTGGCTGCTATCCACAACTCTGGAATTTCCTATTTTCCCAAGATTGGAAATAACCTCTTCCGAAAGCAACAAAATACACTTTCCACTACTTTCAGGGCACCCTGCAACTAAATTATTTTTTGTAGTAAAGTGCACTTCACCAGGATAACTCATATGGGCGTCACTTTTAATTCCTTCCATATCAAAACGTGTATAAGCGTATAGAGCTTTGTTTATTAACTGATTAGGATAAATATAGAAACCGTCAGGAGAAACATCGCAATCATCTACGGATCCGGGTCCAAATTCCCGCCTTCCAAATTCCCGTCCCTGGCTATCTAAAAGAACTAGCACGTTTCTGGTGTCTCTCGCAATTCCGAAAGCTCCCACATGTACAAATAAAGCAGTAGTGTTTCCATCATAAGATGTGTCTAAACAGGCTTGAGCCTGGCCTGCGGTTGAGATTGTAGGAGAAACAACATTTATTTGGTTTCCGGTCATTGTGTCAATGAAATATAGTTTTCCTGTATTAAGTTTATTTCCTGTCGTATAAAGTATTGTTTCCTTACCGTTTTTCGTAGTTGTTATCTTAGAAAAAATTTCCTCACCCAGCTCCTTTTCCCATAAAAGTTGCGGCTCGTGTATTGTAAGACTATTGTCGTTAGGTCTTCCGTTCAGTTTTTCCAAAGTAAATTCAAGATTTTGATTTTCAGGGACAGCGTTAATATCCTGACCGATTGTTTTATAACCGGGGGCTGAAATTGTAAAAAAATATTTTCCCGGTTGCATTCCGGGCAAAGGACCGCTGCCGTTTATATCGTTTTCAAAACGCCAATCCGCGTTGTTAACCAAGACATGGGCGCTAACAGGATTCCCGGCGTCATCTTTTATAGAAACGGAAAAATTTACATCCAGATCTTTCAACACAAAATCAACTCCGTGAAAAGTCATACCTCCTTCAATGCAAGGGTCATCGGGATTAATAATTTTTAATTCTAAATCTTTTGTTTCAACTTTTGAAAATTCCGGATGAGTAACGGTTAAAGTTATTTTTCCCAATTTATCCAAACCCCAAAGTCTGTAAAATCCACTTTTGTCCGTCGTAGTAGTTTTACCGTTACTAGCCGTTATAGTAGCCCCCACAACTTCTTTTTCAAACAAATCTTCAACCTGACCCATTACTGTGCCGGAATAAAGAGGCAAAAAGAATTCATAAGAATCAACTTTTTTGTCACCATCAAAAACTACCAACTCATACTCTTTCAGATCCCCACAGTAAGTGTCAATATTTGAAACGTCGGGGGTAATGGTGGTTCCAAAGTTAAATTGATTTAAACCCTGAATCACCTGAGAAGAGCTGTAAATCGGAGTCTGGAGGGAATTTTTATACCTTCCTTCATAAATTTTAATCGCCGCTTGTCCGTTTTCCTCGCCATTATTTTTAACTGTAAAATCAATCATAAAATTATTCAAAGTTCCATTAATTAATCTTTGCGAAAAGTTTTCAATCTCAAAAAATGGCGGAGTAGGTAGCTTATCAATCTCCAGCACAAAAACATTATTTGTTTCATTTCTTTCTACAATCGTATTATCAGGATCAACTTTAAAAGTTACGCGGGTAAATTCTCCTTCAGAAGCTGTAAAAGGTATGGTTTTGTACCAGACAGCCGGGACATCGTAATTATCAGCATCAGATTTAAAACCTTGTAAATACTTAGCAAAATTACTCTCTTCTATAAGAAAATCCTTCACATAATCACCTGCCATTTTAGGAGGCCCATTTCGTGCTCCGTCGTATATCAATTCCGGAATGGTTTCCTTAAATAATAAGGTTCCATCGGAAAGTTGCTCGTTTCTGTTTTTAGTGTGATTCCAATAAGCTTCTGCTCCTATATCCCAGGCATATCCGAGACCGTTATTTACTACTTTGAAAGTCAAAGTGTGGTCTCTCTCGTTGTAAATTACGCCGTGATAAACAAAACTTGCGTATGGGTGCCCAACCGAAATATCAGGGGCGTAGACAAGCTGATCATAACCACATGTATATCTGCATTCTTTTAACTGAGGGTCAATACAGCTTTCAATCAGCGGTTTGCAGACAAACCATGCTTTAAAGACCGTTTCAACATTTTTTCCTTTTTTAAGGGTATCGTAAACACCTTTTAAAAATTTTATGGTCTCCAGAATTGTATTTCCCTTACCTTTTGCGCACTGGTCCTGGAAAAGATCCCAGCAAAAATCCCCCTGCCAAACGAATTTGTATGCGGCGCACTGGCTGTAACACACTTCTTCCGCTGTGGTGTAAGCAAGGGATGGTTTTACAAAAAGAATAAGAGCAAAAAAGAGCGATACAAACGAAAATATATATAGAAACGCCTTTTTCTTCATTTAAATATACAGGAGTACCCTGTTTTTAGGTTATTTTTAAGGACCGGTGGAAATAGAAGCTATTTTCCACATATCACTTTCATCTTTTTCCAGAATTATCCAACGGGAATTAAGACCGGTTGCCCACCCATAGTATGGAATAGGAGCATTTGCGGAATCCTCAGAAATATCAACATTCAAAAGAACCTCATATTTATGTTTACTCTCATCCCAGGATTTTTGATTGTAAGGTTTAATTTCACTGACTTGTATTGAATTGATTGCATTAAAATGAACACCCCAAGCCTGTTTACTGCTATCGTCAGGGGCCATACTTGCGCTCATCATTTCTATAGCTTCGGGAATTCTGCCTTCGTCAATGAGATTAAAAAAGAGTCTTATTATATCTTCTTCTGTCGGGAGCGGGGCTGTAGAGAGAGAAGTCGGGGTGTTGGTGAATACATTATCTCCTGCTTCGTGAATTTTCTCATCCCCATCTTCTTCTCCCTCGGTATTTTTATCTTTTTCCTGTTCCTGACTTAATTCATCAGGTTGATCCGAAAATTGCTCCGAAGGAACTATGGGTGAGAAGTTATTCGCTTTTTCTTTTTTCAGCCACAGACCCCCACCTACTAACAAAAGGGCTAAAATTGCAAAAACTAAATATTTGGTTTTCACACCTGAATTATATCTCTTTTTATCCAAAATTTGCAAAATATGCTAGAATGATTCCAACGATGAGAATATTAATTTTTCTAATAATAGTTTTGGCAATTATCATTCTACCTGTTCTTCTTTTCTCCAAATCGGTAAAATCAAAAAATACTAAGCAAAAGGCTACTTCCTGGAAAGGAAAACTCATCGATAAGGATCACACAGAATGGGAGGATGAAAGTAGTAGTTATACCAAGGATAGCTACACTCTGTATTTTGAAACCGATAATGGTGAGAAAGTAAAAATAAATGTAGCGGGGAACGTATACGATACCTGGAATATCGGGGATAGAGCAGAGAAGACAGAGGGAGAACTTCTTCCGAAGAAGGTATAAAATGTAGGGCAATGTTGTAGGTAAAACTGAGTTGGAGAGAAGGTCGGATTGTTTTGTTTTTGTTTTTAAACAACCCGACCCGAAGGACTTAACGGAAGAATAAATCTATAAGAGAATTAGACTTGTCTTCTTCCCTGAATGCTTGTTCTGTGTCACCGCTATCCCACACACCGCGGTGTTTGTCCCGTATCTCTTCATCAGTCATATACTTTCTTTCCGATCTGATAGTGCTTCTCTTGTCCTCAATGTCTTTTTTGTGCTCGTACTCCATTCTGTCTGAAAACGACTCTGACCAATCATTATTACTACTATTATCGTCGCTGCCGGCACTATTAGCACTATGAGTATCATCATCAGATTTATTGCTAGCAGCTATTAGTACTAACACTATAACGATAACAGAGATGATAATAGGCCAGGTAAAATAAAGGATAACTAATAGTGACCATCCAACTTGATTCCAATCTATCCCAAACATCTTAATCTCCTTTCTTTTTATTCTACGCCATGTTTAAATGGCAACGTGGTTTTGATTGGTGTTATTTTAACCCATAGGAAAAAATAGTCAAGAAAAAGAAGGTTAAACATAATAATTTAATTGCCATTTACGGCAGAGGAGTCGGGATTTACATAACTATCTATACCTGCTTTTAGAACGGAAAACGCTATGTTTATTTTTCTTTTTATCAGACTTGCCCGTGTGTTCTGTTCACAAAAACTTTTCACATAATTTATATCTTCCTGGGTCAGCGTGGTTTTGTCGGAAACAAAGGGGTTCATAATCGCATCTTCCCTTTCTATGTGATCCAATCCTATAGAATGTCCCAATTCGTGAGCCAAAACATTTACCAAATAATCCTCATCGGGATAGAAATAAACGTCAATTTTTCTTTCCTGGGAAGTGTAATATCCTATCTCTGGTTTCTGAGCAATAAGCGAATTGAAATTTGATATTTTCTCGTTAAGGAAATCAATAGTTTCATTTACGGTATTTATAGCAGAATTAATTTTGGAAGCGTAATTATTCAATTCTTCTACTTCTTTGGTAAGTTTTTCCTGTAGATTGATTAAAGACATGTATTCCTTTTCGGGGGCCCCACCCTTGCTATTCCAATAATCTATTTCTTTGTTTAATTCCTCAATCTTTTTTTCTAATTCGGCAGCTTTTTTGTCGTAATCTTCTTTTTGCTCCTCCAAGGTTTTCTTTTGTACGTCAATCTGCTCTCCGGTTTTTTCAACTTCCGATAAACTCATCTGCCGTTCGTCAAATATTAGGTTAATCTCAAGATCTGAAGACGGGTTATATTCAAAAAGATCTTTTCCATAAGCCTTTTTCCATGTCTGTACAGCTTTCTCTATACTACTTTTAAAATCTTCCTCATCCATCTGAAAATCAGGATCTATTTTTCCTATCTTGTAAGTAATAGGTTTTTCGCAAAAAGATTTATAGAAATATTCGTGCAGAGAGGGTTGATAATGTTTAAAAGCAAAAAATCCGATTAAAACAACACAAACGAATACCAGAAATTTTTTCATACATTTATATTATAACCGGATAATCGTTTTAAGGCATCATTCTCCACAGAATTTTATAATTATCTACTCTGCGAATAATATTGTTTCCCTGTAAACTTTTCACCTTCTTTTCCACTCCTCACGCTCACTTGACTATAGGTCATATTTATGAGAGAATAGCCCCAATTTCCAAACAAAACTAAAAAATAGAAAAGGAGAAAAATGAAAGAGAAAATTCCAAGTCCGGGCTATTTGGGGGTCAAGATACATGAGTGGGGGGATAAACCAACCGAAAGAAGAGGCGATGTAGTCTCAAAGACTATCGCCACAGTAATATCGGCCTTCTTTGTTGTATTTTTTGTAACGACTTTTGTCTTGCCTTCGGGAAATACATCCCTGGCAGCTGAGTCGGCTCTCGGGAACTCTTCCGCTGCGTCCTCTATTCTTCCGGCTATTCCGGCTGAAAAAACTACTGAATGTCCTCTGACGGACAATTTGGAAGGGTACGAAGGGAGTTGGGACAGAGTGCTGTCTTATTGCTCTGAAATAAGAAGTGCTTCCGAGAAATACGGAATTGACCCGGAAATAATCGCGGCCATTATTTTGATGGAAAGCGGCGGAGATTCGGGTGCTATTTCGACTAGCGGAGCCGTTGGACTAATGCAAATTATGCCCAGCGACGGGTACGCAACCACATTTGTATGCACCAATGGACCTTGTTTTTCCGATAGACCAACAACAGTGGAACTGTTGGATCCGGCCTTTAACGTAGAATTTGGTGTAAGACTTCTTTCGGAGTATGTTTCCTTATATGGAAGTTTGAGAGAGGGATTGTACCATTACGGACCACTGGATGTAGGTTATGAAGGTTACTCCGACAGAGTAATCTCACTGGCGGAAAATTTATCAAAAGAATGAAAATTAACCTTAAGAGGGGTAAAAATGCAATTCAATGCAAATTTTCCCCTCTTTTTTGTCCTTTTTTCGTTTTCTCTACGAAAATGTTATGATTTCACCGCTATGAAAATAAGATACAGAATTTCAAACGACAAACGATGCAAAGAAATCAACGCTTTAATTGAAGAAAAATTTCCCTATATGATAAGAGAGAAAAATCCTGATCTGATTTTTGTTCCCGGAGGAGATGGAGC
>Ga0255340_1005362_pt1 | contig 11725 bp, 8 predicted proteins | sample wastewater_treat_7_FD_192417 | JGI IMG/M metagenome (GOLD analysis project Ga0255340, IMG submission 192417) | Wastewater microbial communities from Lulu Island WWTP, Vancouver, Canada - plant10 | ecosystem: Engineered > WWTP > Wastewater > Unclassified | place: Canada: Vancouver, British... | reverse complement strand
TGCAATCCGAGTGCTTGGATATGCTATTTTTTTATTTTACTGTAACTAATTGTTGTGGTTCCACAATTACTTCTAATAAATAATCTAAATCAGCATAATTTCGAGCAGAGCTAAACATATAATCTTCATCCGCTCGCTCGGATTTGCAATCCGAGTGCTTGGATATGCTATTTTTTTATTTTACTGTAACTAATTGTTGTGGTTCCACAATTACTTCTAATAAATAATCTAAATCAGCATAATTTCGAGCAGAGCTAAACATATAATCTTCTGGATTAGTAACCAACATATCTTCTACAGGATTATCATGAATGTATTTTAGTTTCTGATAAAAAAAGTTAGTTGAGAAAATTATTTTTGTTTGATTACTGTCTTGCCAGACTTTATATTTTTGATCACGTTTTAAGTGTTTACATGCTCTCTTGAATTGTTCTAAAATCCATTCTTTGCGATTTTCTGTCGTTTCATTAATCAATTTAACTATTTCTTTTGATGTAAATTTCTTAAAATCACGCAAGAACCCCGACATTCCTATTTCTGATGAAACACTACAAATTAAATGTAAATGGCTTGGCATTAAACACCAACCATAAATTTCTAAACCTTTTTCTTTTTGACAGTATTTTAATGCATCAACAATCATATGTTTTTGTTCTTTACTTGTAAAAACTTCTATCCAATTAACAATCGTTAATGTCGTGAAATAAACAGCATTTTGATCAAATATTTTATATCTGTCGCTCATTAAGATTTTTTTATAAAAATATAGAAATAATTAATTATTTGCAACATTTAGATTACGAAAAATATTTAGTAACACTCGGATTGCAAATCCGAGCGAGCTTCATTGTGGTAAGGAGTGAGCGGAAGAGTTGTATAACACTCGGATTGCAAATCCGAGCGAGCGACATGGGTGTTGGGAGCGAGCGACATAGTATATCTTTTTGCATATAAATCATTTAATTTTCACAAAATTATATGCAATTGAATATAATTTTATATCTTTGCAACAAAATAACTGCAAAAACATATAATTATGGTATTAAGTTTAGCCACATTTGTTAAAACAAAGCGTAAAGAAGCCGAGCTTACACAGCAAGAATTTGCCGATAAAGCTGGTGTAGCACTTACCGTTGTTAGAAAAATTGAACAAGGCAAAGAAAATCTTAGTATGGCAAAAGTAAATCAGGTATTGATGATGTTTGGGCATAAGTTAGCACCTGTTAAACATAAGGAAATTGAGTTATGAGACAAGGAAAAGTATTTTATAATGATGATTTTGCAGGTATTCTTACAGAAACTGATGATGGAGAATATTTATTTGCATACGATAAGGAATACATCAAACAATTTCCTAATCAAGCAATAAGTTTTTCTATGCCTGTTTCGGATAAAGTGTATCGTGACAATCGTTTATTTCCTTTTTTTGAAGGTTTAATACCTGAAGGTTGGCTTTTAGAAATCGCTTACGAAAGTTGGAAATTAAATCGAAACGACCGCATGGGCTTGCTTTTAGCATGTTGTAAAAACTGCATTGGTGCTGTAAGTGTAATTCCACTAATAAACGAAAAAGATGAGTAACAAATGTTTATATTGCTATAAGGACTTGAATACAGAAGGAGATTTTCATACTTCTTGTAGTCTTAGTTTTTTTGGTAGTCCCAAACCGCCTGCCTTGAATTACACCATAGACGAAATGGCAGAATTAGCAAGACAAGTAGTAGAAAATTCAATAACTGTTCCTGGAGTTCAGCCAAAGCTTTCTCTAAGTTTTATTAAAGATGTTTTAAAAGATGAAACTAATGGACGATTAACAGTGTTAGGAGCTATGGGTGGAAATTATATTTTAAAACCTCAAAATAAAGTTTATCCTCAAATGCCTGAAAATGAGCATCTAAGCATGAGAATGGCTGAACTTTGCGGGATTTCTGTAGTTCCTTCATCGCTAATTAGGCTAAAATCTGGCGAACTTTCATATATAACCAAACGTATTGACCGCACTCAAACAGGTCAGAAAATACACATGTTAGATATGTTTCAGATTTTAGAAGCTTTTGATAAATATAAAAGCTCTGTAGAAAAGATAGGAAGAGCCTTAGCAAAACATTCTGCAAATACAGTTTTGGATTTGTTAAGACTTTTTGAAATAGTTGTTTTTAGCTACCTTACAGGAAATAATGACATGCACTTGAAAAACTTTTCAATGATTCTAAAAAATGAAGAATGGAATTTGTCGCCTGCATACGATTTGCTGAATGTAAACCTACACCTTCCTGAAGATAATGAAGAATTTGCATTAACTATAAACGGAAAGAAAAGAAAACTCACGAAATCAGATTTTGTAAATTTAGGATTGAAACTTCAATTAACTGAAAAACAGATTTCAAATACTTTTGATAGATTTATCAAAGCAGAAAACATAATGAAACAGGAGATAAGTAACTCTTTTCTTTCGACAGAAAATCAGATGAAATATATTGATTTGTTAGAAGTTAGATTGTCTTTATTTAAGGAGAAGTAGATTTGAAATTTTATTGTTGATAATAAAATTTATGTAACAAACATTTTCTAACTAAAAAATTATATCTTTGTCTTAAACTTTAAATCATTTTAAATTGCTAAAAGACTATAATTTAATTGTTATTACAGGTGCAACTGCGGGGAGTAAAACTTCTGTAGCAGCACATTTGGCATATGATTTAAAAACCGAAATTATTAGTGCTGATAGTAGGCAAGTTTATAAAACAATGAATATTGGCACAGGTAAAGATTTGGAAGATTATGAAGTTAATGGAGTAAAAATTCCTTATCATTTAATAGATATTTGCGAACCTGGCTATAAATACAATGTTTATGAGTATAAAAGAGATTTCTTTAAGGTTTATTCAAGTTTGAGGGAAAGGGGAATAGTCCCAATATTATGTGGAGGAACAGGTTTATATATAAATGCAGTTATAAATAATTATGAATTAGTAAAAGTTCCTGTAAACGAAAAATTACGAGCAGAATTAAAAAGCAAATCTATTCAAGAACTTGAAGTGATTTTACGAAAATACAAAGATTTACATAATAATAGCGACCTCGATACCACAAAACGAGCTATACGAGCAATAGAAATAGCAGAATATTATTCAAGAAATAGTTTCGTAGGCGATAATTATCCTGAAATTAAACCAATAATTTTTGGAATTTATTTTGAACGTGAGCAAAGAAGAGCAAGAATTACAGAAAGGCTTAAATTTCGCTTAGAGAATGGAATGATAGAAGAAGCCCAAGCTATGTTAGAAGCCGGAATTTCTCATCAAGATTTGGAATATTACGGATTAGAATATAAGTTTTTGTCTTGGTATTTGAAAGGCAATATTACTTATGATGAACTTTTTACTCAATTAAATACTGCTATTCATCAATTTTCGAAGCGACAAATGACTTGGTTTAGAAAAATGGAAAAAGAAGGAAGCGAAATAATTTGGATAGACGGGAATTTGGATATGGAAAGCAAATTGAAACTTATTAAATCTTATTTGTGAAACTTAAAAATGTATTAACAATTAAATTTTTATAAAATGAAAAACAAAAACATCTTTATTCAATTGTCATTATTTAATTGGATTATTTTTAGTATTTGCACTTGGTTGCATAAAAGAAGAAGTTCCTACTGTATCTACTACAGAAATAACAAATGTTACAATGTCTTCAGCCATATCAGGAGGATATGTTGAAGATGACGGTGGTATGGGTATAATAGATTGCGGTATTTGTTGGAGTACAAACGATAATCCAACTATAGCAGATAATAAAACTATTGATACTCTTGGCGCATTTGGCTTTGAAAGTAGTATTACAGGTTTGGAAGCAAACACAACTTACTATGTGAGAGCTTATGCAACAAATAGTGTAGGCACAGGTTATGGTAATGTTATTTCTTTCAAAACTAGCGGATTTAGCACTTTCACAGATCCACGCGATGGCAATGTTTATAAAACTATACAAATAGGTAATCAAATTTGGATGGCAGAAAATTTAAAGTATTTGCCAAGCGTAGTTGGTTATGAAACAGGCTCAGTCACTTATCCATATTATTACGTTTATGGCTATAATGGCACAAATATTTCAGATGCTAAAGCAACAGAAAATTATGCTACTTACGGCGTATTATATAACTGGTCAGCAGTAATGGGTGGAGCAATGAACAGCAATAATAATCCTAGTGGAGTGCGTGGTGTTTGTCCAGAAGGTTGGCATGTGCCAAGCGAAGCAGAATGGACAGAATTAACAGACTTTTTAGGTGGAGAAGTTGTTGCTGGTGGCAAACTTAAAGAAACTGGCACAGAACATTGGAAAACACCAAACAAAGGAGCTACAAACGAAACTGGCTTTACAGCTCTCGCTGGTGGTATGCGTTCTAATTATGGTGATTATTTCTTTGACCTTGGAAAGCACGGTTGTTGGTGGACTACTACAAAAGGAACAGATGCCGATGATGCAAAATGTGTTTTCATGTTTTATGATTATGGAAATATTAATGTTCAAGCAAGTTCTAAAACTCTAGGTGGGGCTGTACGTTGTGTGAAAAATTAAAGTAATTTAGAATTAAGAATTATTTTCAACTGCTAATAGTATTCCATTCAAAACCTTAGCAATATCTTCTAATTTGTGAACTTTCAAAACTTTTAAACTTAGTTTTTCGTTAATTTCTTTAATTTGTAAATTTTGAGGATTATGTTGAACATAGTTTAAAACTTTGGCAAATTTTGGCGAAGAATAATAGTTAGACTGCTGATTGCTTGGGAAATAAGCTAATAAAGTATTGTTTCTAATAACAATTTTTTGAAATCCTATTTTTATTGCGAGCCATTTAAGTTTAATTAATTCAAAAATTCTTTCTGTTTCTTTAGGAATTTTGCCAAATCTATCTTCTAAGTTTGTTTTAAAAATACTTAATGAACTTTCATCTTTAATTTCATCTAACTCTTTGTATAATTTAATTCTTTCAGATGTTGAACTTACGTAATAGTCAGGGATTAAGATGTCCATATCTGTTTCAATTTGACAATCGTAATCTACTGAAATTAAATCTTCATCATCTTCTTCATTTTGTTCATTATCTGAAAATGTATCGTCAAATTTTCCTTCTTTTAATTCTCGTAGAGCTTCGTTAAGTATTTTGTTATAAGTTTCAAAGCCAACATCAGCAATAAATCCAGATTGTTCTGCTCCAAGAATATTTCCAGCACCACGAATATCTAAATCTTGTAAAGCTATATTCATTCCAGAGCCTAATTCGCTGTATTCTTCTATTGCTTTTAAACGCCTACGAGCTTCTGGAGTAAGCAAATAACAAAAAGCCTTTCTGTTACTTCTACCAACCCTTCCTCTGAGCTGGTGTAAGTCGCTCAAACCGAAGTTGTTAGCATTGTTGATAATTATTGTATTTGCATTTGGAATATCAACTCCATTTTCAATAATTGTTGTACTAATTAATACATCATAATCGCCACGCATAAATTCCAAAATAATTTTCTCTAAGTTCTGACTTTCCATTTGTCCATGTGCTACAACAGTTTTTACTTCAGGACAAAGTTTGTTGACCAAAGTTTCTATTTCAAAAATATTTTGAATTCTATTATTTATAAAGAAAACTTGACCATTTCTTCCAACTTCGTAATAAATAGCATCTTGAATAATTTTGTTGTTAAATGAATGAAGCTCAGTAATTATCGGTTGTCTGTTTGGTGGTGGCGTGTTGATTACAGATAAATCTCTGGCACCCATTAAAGAAAATTGCAAAGTTCGTGGTATTGGCGTTGCTGTAAGAGTTAGAGTGTCAACATTTATTTTAAGATTTTTCAATTTTTCTTTCATAGACACACCAAACTTTTGTTCTTCGTCAATTATTAACAAGCCTAAGTCTTTGAAAATCACATCTTTATTTAACAATCTGTGAGTGCCTATAATTATGTCAAGTTTGCCTTCTTCTAATTTTTGTAAACTTTGTTTTATCTCTTTGCTTGATTTTAATCTGCTTACATAGGCTATGTTTACAGGCATATCTGCAAGTCTTTCTTTAAAAGTATGGTAGTGCTGAAGTGCTAAAATTGTTGTAGGAACTAATACCGCTACTTGTTTGCTGTCGTTAACTGCTTTAAAAGCTGCTCTAATTGCAAGTTCTGTCTTTCCAAAACCCACATCACCACAAACTAATCTGTCCATTGGAACTTCGGATTCCATATCGGCTTTTATAAGTTCATTGGCTTTGCTTTGGTCAGGAGTGTCTTCGTACATAAAAGATGACTCTAATTGATGCTGTAAATAGGAGTCAGGCGAAAATGCGAAACCTTTCTGCTCTCTGCGTTTTGCATAAAGTAAAATCAAATCTTTAGCAATATCTTTTATGTTTTTCTTGGTTTTTTCTTTCAATCGTTTCCAATGTCCAGAACCCAAGCGATAAATTTTTGGCGGTTCATCATCTTTATCTCTATATTTTGAAATTCTGTGTAAAGAGTGAATATTTACATAAAGAATATCGTTGTTGTCATAGATAATGCTTACCACTTCTTGGATTTTGCCGTTGTTGTTTATTTTTTGTAAACCGCCAAATTTTCCAACTCCATTATCAATATGTACAACATAATCGCCGGGGCGTAAAGCTGTAAGTTCTTGAATTGTAATGCTATCTTTGTGCGAAAGTTTTTTACTGCTAAACCTGTGGTATCTTTCAAAAATTTGGTGGTCGGTAAAAACACATGTTTTTGATTCATGCATTATAAAACCTTGGTTTACAATCTTTAAAACTGGAATAAAGTTTACTATTTGATTTTGTTCAGTAAAAATATCTTTAAGTCTTATTAATTGCTTTTCGTTATTGCTTAAAACATAAGTTTCGTAACCATTTGCTTCGTTGTTTTGAAGAATTTCTGCTAAAATATTAAATTGCTTTCCAAATTTAGGTTGTGGTTCAGTATTGAAGTAAAACTCTTTTTCTGCTTCAAAAACACTGCGAGAAGCTATTTCAACAATTTGAAAGTTTTTTATCTGATTTGTAAATTCTTGAACATTTAATAAGTTTTTGCTTGGTTCTAAAATAACATTATCTTCATCATCAAAATCACTGTCTTCAACTTCTTTGTATCTTTGTTCAGCAGCAGTATATGTATCTTCAATTTTATCTAAAACTAATTCTGGTTCTGAAATCCAAAACTTACAATTTTTGTTTATAAAACCGAAAAACGAAACTTTCTCTGTTTCATCAAAGTGTTCGTGAACGTTTGGAATTATTACTATTTTTTTGTGTTTTTCGGTTGAAAGCTGAGTTTGTGGGTCAAAAGATCTAATACTTTCAATTTCATCGCCAAAGAAATCAACTCTAAATGGAAATTCATCAGAAAAAGAAAAAATATCTATTAAACTTCCTCTAACAGAGAAGCTTCCGGGTTCATAAACAAAATCAGTTGCAGTAAATCCATATTCATTTAAAACTTCAATAACAAAGTCCATAGAAAGCTTTTCGCCTTGCTTTATTTCCAATGTGTTCTTTGTTAGAGTTTTGTTTGAAATAACTTTTTCAATTATTGCACCAGGATAAGTAATGATGAGATAAGGCTTTTTGTTGGAAGATATTTTGTTTAAAACTTCTGTTTTTAAAACAATATTGGTTTTGTCTGTTTTTAAATATTCAATTGAGCGCTTGTAAGCCGAAGGATAAAACAAAATATTTTTGTCGCCTATAATATTGTTTAAATCATCATAAAAGTAAGAAGCACTTTCTTTGTCGGGTAGTATTACGCAAGTTAAATTCTTATTTTCCTGACTTAATTTTGCTAAAATAAAAGCTTTAGATGAGCCTGATAAGCCTTTTAGTATTATGGACTTAGTATTGCTATTGTTGTCTAAAATAGATAGCAATTCTTCTATATTAGAATTTGAGTCAAAAAGTCTATTTAATAAATTTTTCACTCCGCAAAATTATTAAAAAAATAAGTAAACATTAAATTTGTTGATAAAATCTTGATATTTTACAAATTGATTTCTATTAAATTTTATATACTGCGACAAATATTTTTTAAAATTATAGAATGATGAAGTTTTTAAGATTTGTATTTGTAAGTGTATTTTTAACTCTTTCTTATAGCTTAATTGCTAGTGAGTTAGAAAATTTATTGAAAGGTTTAGATGGAGTTGTATCTGTAGAAGAACTTCCAACAACAGAATTTTTTTCTGAGAAGTATTTAATAATTTTTGAGCAAAAAGTTGACAAAGATGATGATGATTCAGAAGTTTTTTATCAACGAGTGTTTTTAAATCACAAAAGTTTTACTGCACCTGTTATTTTTACAACAGAAGGCTATTCTGCTGATTATGCGATGAATAAGAACTATATAAATGAATTATGTTCTATCTTGAATGGAAATGAAATTTGTGTTGAACATCGATTTTTTTCAAAATCAAAGCCTGAAAATATAGATTGGCATTATTTAACAACACGAAATGCCGCAGAAGACCATCATATTATAAGAAAAACTTTGGGACAATTATATAAAGGCAAATGGGTTAGTACAGGAATTAGCAAAGGTGGGCAAACTTGTCTTTTATATCAAATGTATTATCCAAATGACGTTGACGCTTGTGTAGCATATGTGGCACCAATAGCTAAAGCCTTAGAAGACGGCAGACATGAACCTTTTATAAATAATGTTGCAACAAAAAAAGAAAGAAAAAAAGTTAGTGATTTTCAATTAGAAATTTTAAAACGCCGTGAAACTATTTTTCCTATGTTTGAACAATTTTGTAAAGCTTCAAAACTTAGTTTTCAACTTCCATTAGAAGAAATTTACGATTATTGTGTTTTAGAATATTCATTTGCTTTTTGGCAATGGGTTGGTAATACCGAAAGAATTCCAAGCAAAAAAGAAGATGATTCTAAGCTCTTTCAACACTGGGTAGCAGTGGCTGGACCAGACTATTTTTCTATAGAAAGTTCAGAAAATGTTTTGCCATTTTATTATCAAGCGGCTAGAGAATTAGGGTATTATGGTTACGAAACTACAAAATTTGAAAAATATTTAAAAATTAAAACCGCAAAAAATTATTTTAAAAAGGTATTTTTAACTAAAGATATGACTCCTGAATTTTACTCTCAAACATCTATTGATTTAGAAAAATTTGTTCAAACAAAAGCTAAAAATACTATATTAGTTTATGGCGAATACGATCCATGGACAGCGGTTGCTCCAGAAATTGTAAATACTGCCGACCTTGTTAAAGTTGTAAAACCAAAGGGAACTCACTCTACCAGAATTAAAAATCTACCAAAAGTACAACATGATATGATTATTAATTTGCTTAATAGTTTTATGGAATAGTTGTATAAAAACTGAATTATTTCAAATTTTTCTTGTTTACTAAAATCAATATTGTAATTTTGCAAATTCTTAAACAATTGATTAATAATAATGTGGAATAAAGTAGCACGGGTAATTTTAAGGTATAGAATAGCACTTTTAATAATTGTTGGTTTAATAACAATTTTCATGGGGTATCAAGCCTCTCTTATAGAGATGGACTATCATTACGCCTCAATGCTTTCGAAAAAACATCCAGTTTTAATAGATAATGTAAAGTTTAAACAAACTTTTGGTGAAGAAGGAAATGGTATATTTGTAGGTTTTGAATCAGATGATTTTTTTGAACTGAAAAATTTTCAAGCATTACAAAACTTATGTGAAGAATTAAAAAAAATAGATCGCGTTACCAATGTTTTAACTGTTAGTTCTGCTGTAAATGCTAGACAAATTACAGTTACAGATGAAAATGGTGTAAACAAAAGACAGTTTGAAATTTACAATATTTTTCCAGATAAAGTTACAAGTCAAGCAGAATTAGATAGCTTAAAAGAAGTGTTTTTCTCTTTACCTTTTTATGAAAACTTACTATACAACAAAGAGAAAAACGTGTTTATGATGAATGTGTCTATTGACAAAGAAATTCTAAACAGCAAAGCTCGAATTCCAGTTGTATTAAAAGTAGAAGAAGTAGTAAAAGAGTTTGCAGAGGCACAAAATATCGAAGTATATGTTTCGGGTTTACCTTTTATTAGAACCAAAATGATGTATTTAATAAAAAGAGAAATAATATTGTTTATTGTTTTAGCTGCTTTAGTTTGTGTTATAATTTTATATTTATATTTCCGATCATTTAAAGTTATAGGCGTAGCCATGCTCGTAGTAGGAGTGAGCGTAACTTGGGCAGTTGGGTTTATGGGGATATTTGGATTTAGAATTACAATCTTATCGGGAATGGTTCCGCCTCTGTTAATAGTTATTGGAATTCCAAATACAATTTATTTATTAAATAGATATCATACAGAGACAAAAGCTCATGGAAATAAAATTTTAGCTCTGCAAAGAGTTATTTCAAAAATTGGAAATGCAGTATTTTTAAGTAATGCAACTACTGCAGTTGGATTTACAAGCTTTATAATTACAAATAGTTCTGTAATGGTAGAATTTGGAATAATTGCTACTTTAGGAATAATATCAACTTTTATAAACGCATTGATAATGCTTCCAGCAATTTTCAGCTTTTTGCAACCACCTTCAAATAAATATACAAAGCATCTTAATAATAAATATTTATCTAAAGTTTTAAATGGAATTACAAATATTGTAACAAATCATAGAAGAAAAATTTATGCTACTATTGCTGTAATACTAATATTATCTGCTATTGGCGTTACTCTAATGAAAAGAACAGGATATATTTTAGATGACGTTTCACAAGATTCTGAGATTTATGTAGCCACTAAATTTTTAGAAAAGAATTTTGGAGGTGTTAGCCCTGTTGAAATAGCAGTACAATCTAAAGACAGCTTAAAAGGATATGAAATGATAACACAGATGGAAAAGATAGACTCTTTACAACAAAAACTAAAACAATATCCAGAGTTATCTCGTTCTCTGTCTATAGTTGATGCCTTAAAGTTTCTAAATCAGGCATATTCTAAAGGAGATGCAGATAAATACGCATTGCCTTCATCACCAAAAACCTATGAGATTATCTTCCAAAGATTACCCGAAGGAGGATTAAATCAAAATATTGCTCAATCTTTTATTGATAGCACTAGAACTATTACTAGAATTAGTTTAAATATTGAAGATATTGGAACTAATAGAATGAAAGAACTTATACCAAAAATTGAAAACGATATAAATACTGTCTTTCCTAAAGATAAATACAATACTTTGATTACTGGAAACTCAATTTTATATTTTACTGGTACTAGTTATTTAATAAACAATTTAATTAGTAGCTTGGCATTGGCTATTGTTTTAATAGGTTTATTAATGCTTGGTTTACAACGTTCGTTTAAAATGGTAGGAATTTTAATGATTCCAAACTTAATCCCAATGCTAGTAACTGCTGGATTAATGGGATATTTTGGTGTTCCTATTAAACCAAGTACAATTTTAATTTTCGGAATATCTTTAGGAATATCTGTTGACGGTGCAATACACTTTATTACAAGATATAGACAAGAATTATTTGTAAATGATTGGAATGTTGTAGGTGCTGTTAAAAAAGCAATTAGCGAAACAGGAATAAGCATGGTTTATACTTATTCAATTTTATTTTTCGGCTTCTTAATTTTTACATTTTCTGAATTTGGTGGAATAACTGCATTAGGATTTTTAATATCAATGACTTTACTAGTTGCTATGATAGGAAA
>Ga0255340_1005359_pt1 | contig 11739 bp, 18 predicted proteins | sample wastewater_treat_7_FD_192417 | JGI IMG/M metagenome (GOLD analysis project Ga0255340, IMG submission 192417) | Wastewater microbial communities from Lulu Island WWTP, Vancouver, Canada - plant10 | ecosystem: Engineered > WWTP > Wastewater > Unclassified | place: Canada: Vancouver, British... | reverse complement strand
TCTGCTTAATGAATGTGGTGCTGGTAAGTGTTGCTATCAGGTTCTTTAGGATGATTGGTATTGCATCAATAAGGGCAGGGATGATGATAGGGATTGCCCGGACCAGGGCAAGCAGTAGCTCTACTGCACCCAGGATCAATGCTTGCAATGCTTCTGGGTTAGTAAGCCCCTCTACAAGCGCCGTGATGATCGTAGGCATTGCATTGGCTATTGTGGTGACTATTTGCGGCAAAGCCTTAACAATAGCCAGGAAGAGCTGGATAAATGCGTTTATAAGCATTGGAAGTGCTTGCAGTAAGACACTGACAACGGTAGGCATTGCATTCACCAGTGCCTGGATCAAGTCAGTAGCTGCCTTAATTAGTGCTGGCACTAGGGTAGGTAGGGCTTGCTGTAATGCAGGTACTAATGCGGTCAGCACAGCACCAAGCCCATCTACAATCTTAGGCAGTATCTTTGTAATTTGCGGTACTGCTATCTCTATGGTGTTCAGTAGGCTATCAATAAAGTCATTTACATCACCCTGACCAGTAAGCAGATTATCAAATGCCTTTTTTGTGGTATTTAGGCTACCTGATAATGTTTCATTTTCTTTGGCGTAGTTACCGGCATATTTTGCGGTCTTTTCCATGAAGAGCTGTTGCGCCAAGCCCACTTTTTCCTGGATTGACATTTGTTGCGTAGTTTTGCCTAATCCCTTTTCAAGCGCGTAGGCATTTAGGGTGGTGTCATTCATGGCAACGCCCAGGTTATCCATCATGGTGAAGTTGCCCTTAGCCATACCAGTGACGGCTTCTAGGGCATCTGTGGTGCTAATGCCCATGATTGATGCAATGTCAGCTGCACGCTGCATTGACTCACTGGACATCTGCATTGACTGCTGGACACTAAAGCCTGCACCCTGGAAGAGTGACCCCATTTTGTTAGCGCCCTGCAAAAACTCCTGCTGTGATAGACCGGCATTTTTATAGGCATCCTCTGCGGTCTTTTTGATTGAGTCTGCATATTGACCAAATACTGCTTCTGCACCGCCAAGCTGCTGCTCAAGCTCAGCACCTGCTAATAGAGCTTTACCGGTTAATGCTGCAAGCCCTACTGCGCCAGCAGCCAAGCCGCCTGCAATGGCAATACCGGCAGTCTTTGCAAATCCGCCCAGCTTACTCAGTGCGCCCTGGAATGGACCGCTATTGCTCTCTACTTCATCACCTAATGCTTTGGTGGCTGGACCAGCACTACCTTTAAACCCAGCCGCTATTTTGGACTGGATGCCCGTCATATTCGGGGCTACTCTGACGTATGCTGTTCCTAAATCTGCCATTGTGTTGCTGGTTTGCTACCTTTTCTTAAAGCCAGTTTTACCGCAACCGTAGGCGTAGTACTTATATGGCAAATTATACCATAAGCTGTTATACGCGACCAGCATCACGCGCTTTAGCCAAAGCCACATTGCCAATGTATTGCTTGTGGGCATCACCGCCACCGTCTGCGCGGATTGTAGCTATGGCACGCGTACCGCGCCGGATCGTACCAAATTGAGTAGTAACTACAATATTAGGCGGACTGCTGGACATGCTGCCAGCCATGCCCCTTGCTCTTGCAGCTATGGCATCTGCGGCTTGTTTAATGACCGGCGCTGCCATTTTTGTCAGCACATCCTGACCGCCTTTAGTGTCTAGTTGGAAGCTCACATCTTTGCTCATGCTTATAGTATACCTCACGCGTAATGGTGGTTACTATTAGGCACTCCCCTACTCTGCCATGTGTTTGCCATAAAAAAAGCCGTCAAGGTGTTTGACAGGCTGTAAAAATAATGTTGATAGGGCAGGGGAGTGGTCACCACCCCTGTTAATTGTTGTATTGCCTACAATGCCATATTTTGCCTAAAAAAGCCAGCAGGGGAGTGGTTTTTGCTAGTTTCGCGGTCTATCTAGGATGGCTTTTATGGTCTCTACATCCGCTGCCACAGTGTCTTTAGCAATGCCCTCTTTAGGCTTGCTCTTCTTCATAAAGCTAGGTGTATATAATTCTGGTTTAAGTAGCTTATGACGCGCCTGCTCAGCCTTTTTGGATGGTGTAGAGTTCTGCCATACAAGGGTCTCAAGTAACCACACCATCTTGTTTTGAAAAATCTCATTATAGCCCCACTCAGTGGCTGGCTCAATCTTCCTAAATACACGGCTGTCACGCGGTAGCTGGAATAGCAACCGCGCCGCTTTCCTGCGATCAACAGCCGTAATATCTAGGTGGTAGTATTGGTGAAAATCCGCTTCTAGTTCGTCAAAGTACTCACGGCGTACTTGTATGAGCGCTAGCCTTTTGGGTCAAATTTCTCAATGATTGCCATGTAGACATCATTAAGCTTGCCCATGCGCATACGTGGCTGATAGCCCTCTACGTCTTTATGCTCTTCTGCATCCTGCTTAATAAATGCAGCCTTAAGCTCTTCAAATGCCTTATCACCCATGATGAACTTTAGCAGTGGCAATACGGCAGCAACCTGCCCTTTGTTTTCAATACGCTCAATGAATTCAAGTGACTCTACGTCATCCAGGCGGTCAGTATCAACTGTGAATTTTACGCCTGCTACTTCAATCTCTTTTACAGTGCTATTCTCTGCTGTGTTTTCAGCCATTGTGATTGCTCCAATCCTTTATTTAACTGTAAGCATATTGTAGCACAAACAAAAACACCCGGCATAGTGCCGGGCGCTCTTGCTTTGGTAAACCGCTTAAGATGATGCGATTGTAGTGATGTACTCTTTGTGAGTGTCACCGTCTGCATCTGGGTAAGCGCGTAGGTTGATTGGATATGCAACCGGCTCACCATCTACATAAGTGATTTCGCCACTGCGATCTGCGATCTGACCACGCCCTACCACAACACGCTTTACGCGGTTGCCGGTAAGTACCAGCTCAGCTACAAACACAATCTCTGGCAGCGGCTTGCTGTTTGCCTTGATTGTGATGTTTCCGCCATCTTCAATGACATTATCCTCACCGTAGTACAACTTCGCTACTTCTAAATTGGTCTCAATGAGATTAAATGTAAAGTTTTCAGAGTAGGTGGTTTGACCTGACAACACGTTGTCACCGCCCCACGCATACACATCCTCTACATCTGTCTCTACACCATTGACCAAGCCCTCATCACTGACATAGCCTAAGCCGCTAAAAGCTGGATCTAGCTCATCAGTGGCGTTAGTAGGCAGTGTAGTACCAGCAGGCGCTACAAAAAGCGCACCTGTGGATTTTGGCTTACCAAATGACACGTTACTGGAGTCATTCATAGATGTAACCTTTGTCTACTGTTTGCGGCACAACACACCTCACTGGTGGCTCTGCTTATGTTTGTATTATAGCACTACTTGCGCTTTTTTTTTGTGATGTATCTGTGCGCCAGCCGCTAATGCTATTTTAAGGGTTATGCCGTTTTCTACCAATAGGTCTTTAAGGTGTTCATTAACTATCATAGCTTTTTGCGCGGCTTTTTCACTGGCATCCTTATGTAATTCTACCTCTACACGGCTGGTAGGGGGTGGTGCTATTACCACTGGTGGCACTTCCTGCTTCTTACTGCGCTTAAACCAACTCATATATTACCGCCTGCCTTTTACGGCTTCTATTTTACCACTAAGTAGCTCTTGAGACTGTGCAACTCCTAACAGTACAGCCTGGTCATTTTTTGCCATCTCACGGTAATCCACAGTATGGGTTTTATTATCATCAAGCCGCGCATTTTGCAGCGCTTCAATTTTGATGTCTTTGTCATCCAACTTTTTATTGTAGTAGGTAAACATAAAGCGGACCGTTAGGATCAATATTATCACCGTTATGCCCAGCACGCCCTGGGTGAAGTAATAGCTAAATACATTGTTTGCCGGATCACTGGCAGCGGTAGATGCAAAGAATTCCAGCATGGCTATGAGCTTTCGTATGGACTATATATATCACGCTGGCTGGTACTTAAGCCTTTTAATGTCTGGTTGCCGTAAAGCCCCAGATCATGCAGCTCTGACTTCTTAAACCACAGATCACCAGCAGGGTTAGTAAATACAATGTTTTCACTGTATGGACCAGCAGTCTGCTGGATGCTGTTAGCTGGTGGTGCATCAATAGGTGTAAGCATGGCACGCTTAGCAGCTTCCATGACCACCCATTGGACAGTAGAGAAGTATGCAGGGCTGTTATTAACCTTGTCATCAACATCAACACCTACGCGCTCACCAGTGAGCCGTAAGCGGTTACTGGCACGCGTCAGCAAATCATTAGCACGGCTGGCTTCGGCTTCTGTGAGTGTACGCCAAAAAGCCGCTAGATCATCCGCATTAGCGTATGGGTTTGGTGATACTACCGGTGTAGTTACGCCTGCCATTACTGTTGCCCTCCATTATTCATAAAGCTTGCTGCGCCTAACTGCTGGCGCTTCTGCACAAGCTCTTCTGCTTGCCTAATACCAATACCCAGCATGCGGTAGCCCTCAACAGTGCCTACAAGTTCTGGCATTGCCTGGAATAGCTTAAACATTGCATCACCAGCTGGACCAATATCTACTGCAAAGATTGGCTTAAATGCCGGTATAATCTCTTTGAGTTGCGCTGGTACTTCATCATTGCCATTGAGTGCCAGGCGTAGGGTAATACAAATCTCTTTGAATTGTTTGCCCATCTCTTCCTGGGTTTTTTGAGCTTCCAATAACAGATCATCTGACATTGCTACTAGGCTCTCACCGCTTGATGGGTTTTGAGTCTCATAGCCCAGGTTACGCATGGTAAGTCCAGTCTCAGCACAGAAGTCACGGGCTTTATCTTTTTTGCTGGTCTCAAAGCCCTGGATGCTCAGCTGTGGTAGCTGTCCAATATCAGGGCTATTGCCCTCTTCATCCTGGGTAATTGCCCATACGCGCCCTATGGCACTGTCCATAGTAGGGTCTTTTTCAGCACCCTCAGCCAGACCAGTAATGTAGCGCTGTGGCATAGCATAAAACTCTTCCGCAATCTCTAGGCGGCGCTTCATGCGCCCTACTTCGTTAATGATCCTGCGTGCAGTGTTTGTAATGCGTGATTTACCTAGTGGGCGGTCAGCGCTTGCCCGGCGCGTTACTGGATGCAACAGGGTACGCTTTGTAGGGTTTGGTACTACTTCTACTAAGCTGCGGTTTTCAAATACAAATGTAAAGTCAGGAGTAAATACAATATAGTCTTTTGGTGCATACATGATGCCAGGCTTTTTAGGCTTAGGGATATGCCATTTAGTAACAGCCAAGCCCCACTTAAGCAGTCCAGTAGTCTGGTCAATCTCACCAGTAGCTTCTTGCGCTGTGAATGGTATGAGTACCTTGTTACCGTTTTCATCATCAGCCACAGCCACAAATGCACAGCCAGCAATCAGGGCATCATCTTTTGCCTTGCTCAGCACGCTAAATCCATTGATTTGCTCAAGTAGCTCATTGATGCCAAATGTGTCTTTAGCAAAGCCCTCAAATACTACACGGTCACCTAGTGTATTAACTGCGCGGCTTGCCCAGCCAATGCCAGGGCGTAATTTGCGCATACGCATAGGGGTAGATATGCCAAAATCTGGCACATCATTATCAGCGTTGTAATAGTCATATTTGTCCTGGACTTTTGCCTGCTTTGACTCCAGGCAATAGATCAGCTTGTTTGCTAATCTGTATGCGTGATCTACGATTGGGTTTTGTTCCGGCTGCATTTCCTATTGCTGATCCTTTTAAGCCGGTATTTGCCGCGCCGTACGCGTAGATTTATATTGATGATATTATATCAGATATTGTCATTGTAGCATAAGTGCAATGCAACGTCAGTCTATCTCTGTAAGCCTTATAAATGCGCCAGGTTGCCGGGGGCGGTGTTCTGCCTGCACTTTAATAAGCGGTACATCCTGCCATTTGTCATCACGGATCACTAAGGACTCTACTAACATATCCAAAATGCTGGTTAATCTATTATCTAGGTCAGCTTTTCCTAATGTCGCAAAATATATAATCACCTCAAGCTGGACCGGTTTATAAAAGCGCACCCTAGTCTGACGGCGCACTTCTATGATTGCCATGTTTTGCCATTGAACAAATTTATTGTTCGGAATTGATACACCTGACTTAAGGTTTATTCGTGAATTCTTTTTGCTAGGTACATTACCCTCTAGGACTATCTCAGCGGTCTTTTGGTTTGACATAGTTATTAAGTAATCCATTACGGCTGCGGTAGCCCTGAGTGATGATTGAGCAATCACAGCCACCATGCCGTCTAAATACTTCACTGTCTGGGTTTTCGTATGTACCAGCTAATGATGTACACCATTTGCAGGTCTCACCGTTTGTCTTACGGATCACCACAGTGCGCTTGCCAGACTGCTTAGCATTTACAGCTGCATCATACTGAGCTTTAGCTGCTACGTGATCTAGGTAGTTTTTAACATATTCATCAAGCCCCAGCGTGCCGGTGGCAACACTTGCTGATGCCACTTTAGCTAATCCCAAGTATCTATCATCAATGCCTGGACCGCGTGTATACTCAATCTCAAAGTCAAAGGCATTCATGTCATACACTTTGGCATAGACTGCTGCGCCCACTTCCCTAAATAATATCTCTTGATTAAGCTGGCGTATTTCAGGGTCAATCTCTGGGTTATTTATCAGCTTGAGTGCTGCCATTACCTTAGCTAATATGGTGCGGTTTAGTTTGGCGTAATCCATTCCCTAAAACTCCCAATTATCAATGGTATCTTTAATATCATCCAGCACCCGTACAGTAGTCTCTACCCGGCGCTGTGAGTAAGCCCTGCCGCGTGCTGGTGTTTTGGTGGCTATCAGTACATCTATGAAGCGTGAAGCTTGCAGATCATCCAGGGCGTGGGTAATCTCAGCAATACTCTGGGCATTTTGCACTGTTTCAGCATTCTCACCCACAATGCCACTGGCTACCAGCATCTCTTTGACCTCTTTAAATTCTTTGGTCTTAATGACTGCTAGATCAGCAATATATTTACGCTGCGCTTCCGTTGCCATCTTCTGCTACCTCTGCGGCTTCTACTTCGGATATATCTACAATGGCTGTGCCAGTCTGAGTTTTGCCGTTTTTATCAACAAATGATGTGGCTATTTCAAATCTAAATACATCCTCACCCTTGTCATTAACAGCCATCTTAGCCCTAGCCCAATCTTCACTGAGCTTCTTACCGCTGCTTTTGGTCAATATTTTGACCTCACCAGAGTATTTGTTTACAAATGGATATAGTTTTTTTGCCATAACCTTATTCTACCATAATAAAAGCGCCCCGTATGGAGCGCTTTTACTTTTAGGATGCTAGCTACTAGGAGCTAGGAACTACGCCGTCAATAAGCGCAAATGCTGTGTCATCCATGATGCCAAATCCAATGACTGACTCAGCGCGGATTGCAACTTCGTTAGTCTGCTTAAGGTCACCATTACCGTCTGGATCACCGTACTCAATCAACTCAAGTGGCATGTCGCGTGCGATACCCCACTTGAATGCGTTGAAGTCACCCATGATGGCATTAAGGGTTGCATTTTCAGGATCAAGCTCTTGCCTACCAGATACAGTGTCGCTAGAAGCGGCATTTAAGCCCTGGAAGTTGTCAAAGGCAAAGCCAAGTCCAAGCTCTGGGTAGAGTGGGCGCTTGTCCTGATCCTTTGAGCGTGCAAGCTGACCTGCAAATACTGGATCAAATCCAATACCAGTAGCTGTGTAGCCACTGCTTTGCAGCAATGATGCAGCACTTTCAATGTCTGCCTGTGCATTAGCAGTACGGGTAACGCGGTGTACGTCATTACCACTCTTATTGAAGTAATCAGTGACTGCACCAGTATCACCAGTAGCAGGGTTTACGCCGTGAATTGCAAGCAAGTCAAGGGCGCGGCTGATAGCTGTTGCAGCATTAGCTACCAAGTTCTCAACAATTTGAGTCTGGTAATCTTCATCTTCCCACTGGACTTCGTTACTAAAGCGGTAAGTGATCTGCACTTTGTAGGTGCGTACCGTTTTCTTACCAGGTACACCACTCATTGACTCTTTGGTAGCGCTTTCACCAACTAACTGAGCCTTTGGAGTGCCGGTAAACACAAAGTGATCTGTGCTACCTACTTTTAGCTCTGGCTCACCTGGGGTAAGCTTAGCCAAAACACCACCTCTAATATTTTTACGCCATGTCTTACCCTGGTGGTTTGCTAGGTTAAGCACGTTAGTGCGTAGGGGGGTTGCAGAAGCCATAATATGGTCTCTCCTTATAACAATTAAAATGGTTTTTAATCGTCAGAATTCTTGCTGAACAATCCCTTAGTGACCTTTTTAATGTCAGAGTTCTTTTTATCCTCTGGCTTTGGTGTCTTATCAATCTTCACTGATGCACCGCCCACACCCTTTGATAGCTTTTCAGCCTGGCTGCGGATTGTGTCCTCATCAGTTCCGTTAATGAATTCAGACAGGTCATCAGACAACTTGAATTCGTGCATAACTTTGATCTTTACAGTCTCAAGCTTTGCAGAAGCTAAATCTTTTTCCAGGGCTGACTTTTCATCACCCACTGTCTTAAGCTTCGTTTCCCATTCCGCGTTGATAGAGTCCAGTTTGCCAGCCTTTTCTTTTAGATCGTCATAGTCCGCAAATTGCTTTTTCTGACGCTCTAGGCGTGACTCAACAACTTTATCTACCTCTTCTTGTGACAGTAGCTTATCTTCTACTGGCACATAGTTTTCGCCGTCTTTTTTAAAGTATTCAGCCATTTCCCCTCTTCCCCTTTCATTTGAGCCGGTGAGTTAAACCGTTTTTCTGACTTGCTACTAATATACCATAAGTATTTTTAATTGAACAAGTATTTTATGCGCTAGCGCCGTACCGCTATATCACAGTAGACCTGGTAGCGCTCATAGCCGGTAATTAGGTCAGGTAAATGAACAACAGAATTAACCTGTGCGGTGGTGACATTATGGGCGTAGGCTTTTAGCTCTGGCACGCGGTCAGCAATCTCATTGGCTTTGGTCTTTGCATCTGACCGGCTAGATTTGTGGTACACCTCAATGAGTATCTGCGCGGCATCCAACACCATAGCAACACGCGGACCGCCGGTGCGATCTACCAGCACATATTTGTCTGGCGTATTCTTTGGCTTGTTGCCACTAGCTGACCAGCCAGCGCCTAATATGCTGTTAAGCCAATTTATGACTATTACCTCTACATCATCCATTTACGCATTCCGCCCTTAAGTACCTATTCCACCGCGTGGGGGTGTTTTCATCCATAAACTTAACACTATCACTATCCACCTTGAATGTCTTGCCGTCATAAACAAATGAAGAGTCACTAATATCCTGATTGGTAGCTTTTGGCAAATGCACCCGGACTTGATCCCGTTGCTGCTCAAGCGCCTGAGTCTCACGCGCATTGGTAGGCTCAGTAATTGGCGCAATCAACACATCATCAATGCTGATGTACTGGGTAGTGTAGGTAGGATTATTTAAATCATCCGTACCGGCAGCAACCTTTTTGCTAAATGTCACGGTCATACCTTTCATAAGCATTATTTTACCATAAGTTTGCTGTGCTAAAATGGTGTTGTTAATAATCAGAGGTACATTATGGAAGTATGGAAAGATATAGAGGGCTATAAAGGCTACTATCAAATTAGTAACATGGGGCAAGTTAGATCAGTGCCTAGAATGGTTATGAGTGGTGGTGTTGCCAGAAAAAGAGTAGGTAAATTACTCAAGCAATACTGCGGCACTGACGGCTATATGTATGTAAGACTATGCAAATTAGGAAAAGCAAAATACTGGCGTGCGCACAGGCTTGTAGCCATTCACTTCATACCTAACCCCAATAATTACCCAGCTGTAAACCATTTAGATGCTGACGTAACTAATAATCAAATCTCTAACCTTGAGTGGTGTACTATCAAGCAGAATAATAAGCACACTTATAATCTAGGACGTAACAATCAGCGGTACGGATCAGAACACTGGCAGTCAAAGATAGATGAAATCAAAGCCAGAGCTATTAAGCATTTGCTAAAAACTGATATGCCAATGACACACATTGCGGCTGCAGTGGATACCACCTACCATATAGTAAAAGCTATCAAACAGGGTAGAACCTGGACACGCATTTAGCCTAAAATCAGTCTGCCAGAATTTTAATGTCAGAAAGACCCCCCAAAATTCGGCATTTACACGGCGGAGTCTTATTTTTCAAAACAAAGCGCACCCTCCCCCCCTGTTAAAACACAAAAAAGATAAAAAGCAAAAAGTAGGCAAAGTGCTTAATTAAAATATAAAAAATGTGTTCAGTCTGCCAGCCAGCAGGCAGGGTGGGGGGTATGTTTTATTTTGTAAATGTTATACTAAAAAAGTTATTAAGATTGGAGTTCTAATGAACATAAAGACACTGCCTAGTATTGGCATAGGTATAACCACAACACCTAACAGAGATTTATTAAGCGCCACGCTCAAGCAGTGGCAACGCTACCTACCTGACGGCGCTAAGCTGGTGGTGTATGAAGATAAAGAGATGGCTGGCATCTCAGTAGCAAAGAATAAATTACTTGAGCAACTTGATGATTGTGACCATATATTTTTAGCTGATGATGATACATACCCTATCACTAAAGACTGGTGGCAGCCTTACATAGAGTCAGAGCAGCCGCATCTGCAATATAACTTCCTTAATGGACCGGATCACTGGGGCTTACAGCGCATCAGTACATGGGCTGGGCATGAGTCATATACAAAGTCTAGGGGCTGCTTACTGTATGTAGAGCGCTGGGTGCTGGACATAGTAGGTGGCATGCACAATGTCTTTGGCAAGCATGGGCGTGAGCATGAAGATTGGAGTGAGCGCATTCACAAAGCCGGGCTTACTAAGTACCCATTCCAAAGCGTACAGGGTAAGCACTTCTACTGTGCTGATGAAGATAAGCACGGCATATCATCCGTTAAGTTCAGCGATCACCAGGGCTGGAAGTATATAGACACTGATAAGCTACCACTCTATGCTGAATACAAAAGTTATCCAGTGCCTATGTTAGTGGCTAGGCGCAATGATGGCGGGCATAGGGATAGACTATGGCGCTTCTTACAAAGCAACTTCTGGGGCAGTAGGCGTGTAGTAGAGGGCTACCACAAAGATGGACCGTTTAACCGGTCATTAGGGCTTAATATTGCATCTACCCTAGCTGGTAACTGGCATGTGGCAGTATTCATTGACTCTGATGCCTATATGGACTGGAAGCGCTTGCATGAAGCCATTGATCTGGCTGTCAAAGAGCAAAAGGTAGTCTTGCCATTCAATAGAGTGGTAGAGCTTAATGACTGGACCACTGAGCAAGTGCTTAAGACTGGTAACCTGCTATGGACACCAGAGCCTGACCAAATAGACCGCATCCGTACAGAAGAGATGCAGACACAATCACTATTTGTGGTAGTGCCACGCAATATCTATGAGCAGATAAATGGCTTTGATGAAAAGTTTGTAGGCTGGGGCGGTGAAGATAATGCCTTTTACCATGCAGCAAAGATTGTGGGCGGTGATGTGCTTAGGATGGAGGGTGATGTATTCCACCTATGGCATAAGCCTGCAAGCCGGGCGCATCAGGCAGAGAATGGCATGCGGTACAGGGTATACATGCAGACTAAGAATAGGGAAGAGCTTAAATGGATACAAAACAGATGATCCCTAAGATAGTACACCAGCTATGGATTGGACCGGCTAA
>Ga0255340_1005345_pt1 | contig 11757 bp, 22 predicted proteins | sample wastewater_treat_7_FD_192417 | JGI IMG/M metagenome (GOLD analysis project Ga0255340, IMG submission 192417) | Wastewater microbial communities from Lulu Island WWTP, Vancouver, Canada - plant10 | ecosystem: Engineered > WWTP > Wastewater > Unclassified | place: Canada: Vancouver, British... | reverse complement strand
TGGTTTAAAGAAGTAAATAAATATTTACGTTATGTTAAAATTTTGTCTCCCGTTATTTTTGCTGTTAGGTAATAGTTGTGCTCCGCATAAGTTTGAAAAAACTTGCATCAGTGTGGCCAAGCAGACTCTTGAATTACAATGTAAGAATGGCGGGGGACAGAGCTACCCTGTTTCCACTTCAAAATTTGGAGAAGGAAATCAAAAAGGGAGTTTTAAGACTCCTTTAGGGATGTTCGTTATAGTTGATAAGATCGGCGGCGGTGCTAAAATTAATACAGTCTTTAAAGGGCGAGTTCCTATTAAGAGCAAACCAAAAGGAAAAGATTGTATTACAAGTAGGATAGTTAGACTTTGTGGGTTGGAAGATAAAAATAAAAACACACTTGATAGGTGTGTCTATATCCACGGCAGTAATAGGGAAGACCTAATTGGAACAAAGGCTAGTTATGGTTGTATCAGAATGAAAAACGCCGATATTATTGACTATTTTGATAAAATTAGCGTTGGGGATATAGTCGAAATTAAAAAATAAATATGAAACTTATAAAAATTCTATTACTTTGCTTATTTTGGGTTGTATTCCCTCCGCTAGTTTTAACAATTATTTTTGGAATGTTAATTTTTGAAAAAATTAAAGCTCTATGCACAGGAAATCATATTTAATTAAAAATGGTTTCGCACTTTATCTCCATTTTGGCAGCGAGCCGAATATTTTAGAACTTTTAAACAATAATTATCAAACCGAAGAGTTGGCGGAAGAATTATTTCAAATGGGCGATATGATCCAACTTGGAGAAAATATTGAGAAATCTGTTTTCTTTTCGCGTGATGCAGGCTCTAAAATTGAATCTTGTTTACCAGTAGAATTAGAGACAATCTATACTGGTGATTCAATTAAATATGTTTTTGAATCAGGAGTTTGGCGGCGAGAATAAAGAAAATTAAAAAAACTGCTTGACAAACTAAAAACCTGTGGTAAGGTGTTGAACGATGAACGAATATCAAAAAAATCTATATAGTTACGCTGAAAGACGCGGCGTAAAACTCGAAATCCCCGCGATTGAGCCTAAATTATTGGCATTATTTTTTGCAGTGGCAACATACAGAAGTAATTTCGATAAAGAAACTTATAATGGTTGCTGGACGAAACTATCATCTTTTGACAGAAAATGTCTCGCAGAATTTACTAAAGACCTAAGTCCATTTGATTTAATTGAGGCTTTAGAAGCGGTAAAAGAGTTGAGTGTTAAAACCGCGTGTTTTGAGGTTCTTAAATATCTTAAAGCTATTCCAGAGTCGAAAGATTTTTGGCAAAATCAAACATTCAGGTTATTTGAGAAAACTGTAGATACAGATCATAATTATTATTCGACGCAGCTTTCTCATTATGAAGATAAGCATTATTTTTGCGGGGCGATGGACAGTTTTGAGGAATTTTCTAAAGTTATTGTAGAAGATTTAAAACTTGAGTCTTGTGTAATTGTTTTTTATGGAACGTTCCCGAAAGTATCGGATAAGGATTTCGAAACGTTTAACAAGTGGCTGAAAAAGGCGCGGTATAAGATTTTATTCATTCGTGAATTAAATTATTTAGCCCCGAATAATCTATCAAATATAGAAGGTATTTCATCGGGTTCAATTATCCGAACTGATTCAAAGAATATTCTTGTTATTCATGAAGGATATAAAGGCCCGAAACTTTTTGAAAAAGATGTAGATGTGGTCGCTGGTAATATTAAAATGAAAAAAGTCGAAGAAATTAGCCCATTTATTAATTATGTTACTTCTGAGGCGGATTTTGTATATAATCTTGGAAATACAATTGTAAAGGGGTTAGGTTTTAATCAAATCGGAGCGGTTTAAACAATAAAACAAAATAAATAAAATGAAAAGACTTGTATTTGTATATGGCACTCTAAAGCGCGGTGAAGGAAATAATCGTGTAATGGGGCAATCAAAATTCCTTCAAGAATTTGTAACAGAGCCAAAATATACTATGTATAGTAACGGCGGCTTTCCTTATGTTTGCGAAGGTGGAAAAACTGCTATTACCGGGGAATTATTCGAAGTTAATACAGAGGAAGATTCGCGCCGAATTAATAGGCTAGAAGGATACAATGGAATTCCCGGCCATGAAGATAATACATTTTATGATGTAACATTTTTAGAAACCCCAATTGGGCGGGCTGAAATGTTCGTAAGTAAACAGAAACACAACCTACCTATTATTGAAAATGGAATCTGGTAACAAGCCGAAAATTCAGGACTATAATTTAAAAGGCGGATATTTAGCATCGTCTTATAGATACTACTTTTTCCGTAAAAAGTTAAATACATTTATATGCGGTAGTTGTCGGGCATATAATGTGTGGGCTTTAATGGCTCACATTCAGGGGACCGCAGATTATAGCGATTATGTCTTTCAGGAAAAAGAAGTCGTCACGCTTTATTTTGGGTGCTCAAATGTAGAAGTATGTCTAGAGAAATTAACTAAAGTTTTTGGTGAAATTTCTAAACAATTTAAACTTAAAAAAGTAAAGATCAGCATTGTAGAGTCAAAAGATGGGGTTAAGATTTTAGAGATTCTAACCACAAAATTCTGGACAAAATCTATTGCGAGTTATAGCTTATTTCTTTTACTGCTAAGAGAGCGGGAAGACTACTGGGCGACAATTCCAAAAGAATTTTTCACTTTTAATAAAAAGATCACTCAAGAAATTGGATGGAGCTATAAAGGGGATAAAAAAAATCTAAATGAAAACGGGTGGGATGGGCAAGGTCACGGGTTTGGAATCGGGGAATTTCTTAATGGTAACGGCTATGGAGATAGGTTTTATAACTTCAAAGAGTTAAAGGAAAAATTCGAAAAAGAGAAAAATGCAAAACAAACCAAAAGCTAAAGATATTTCGGAATCTGATTATGTAAATTGGTATGGCGGCATTGAATATGGATTTTATAATCCAAGAATAGAAGATTTTGAGTTTACATCATGCCGGGCGCATAATGTTTGGGCTTTGATGGCTTATATGCAAGGAACAGCTAATTTTGAAGAATATTGTTTTCAAGATAAAGAATCAGTCACTATTCATTTGGGAGGATTTAAAACTGGATATTTAGAAAAATTAGAAGCTGAGTTCCGCAAGTTAGAAGTCAAATTCAGATTGCGCCCAACTAAATTCACTTTAACAAAAAGTAAAAACAATAAAGATATTATTAAAGTAGAATCAACTAAGTTTTGGATTAAATCAGTTCAAATCTATAGTTTATTTCTTCTTTTATTAAGGTCGGCAGAAAGTGATTTTTTAATTGGGGAAGACAAGGGTTTAAAAAGATATTATAAAGATATAGCCCCACATATCCCTGAGTTAATTAGTCTTACTAAAAATCACACGCAAGAATTCGGGTGGTCAACAAAATTTAAATACAATATAAACGAAAGAGGTTGGGATAATCAATGCCATGATTACGGAATTGGTGAATTTTTCCATCCTAGAGAGTATAATGATAATTATACAAAGAATTTCGTTACTTTTGAAGAGTTGAAAAAATACGTCGCGAACAAAAAGTTGAAAAAAGTTCTTGACAACGCAGCTTGATGTGCTATAGTGTGGAGAACTTAAATCAAAACGAAATGACAAACGAAGAAATCCAAAAAGAGTTAGATAAATTACCAGATTTGTATTTTTCTGATGTAAAAATGCCAGAAAATTTAGAAGGATTTTGGGGTAAATATTACGAAATAAACAGCAACCATAATACAAAAAACGAGTCCGGCAAAATTGAATGCGGAAGAAACAGTATCCGTAGTTTTTCAGAAATTTATCAAATTATCAAAAGTAAATACAAAGTTTCCTTTGAAGAGTTTATTGATTCGTTTCTAGAATTCCGGTGCGGGAATTTGAGAAATCCCGGCGTTGCAATCTCCGCCTGTAAAGATATTAACAAAGTTACCTTTTATTCTAGTGCCTTGAATTATTATAAAGACTCGGAATATGATAATGTGAAAAATGAAACAGAAAGTATTATTGTAACTGACAAGGATTTTTACCGAAAAGAGTGTTCTTTCGACAATAATTTCTCAGAACTAGAGAAAGGTATTTATTATTTAATGCGTGAAAAAGTAGGAAATCTATAAAAAAAATATGAAACTGCAAACAATTCTTAAAATTAATAACGCCGTTAAGCGCGGCGCAACATTCATCGCTTTCGACTACGAAAAGGAAAACGGAGAGAAAAGCCACCGAAACATTTTAGTCAATGTTGATATTGCTAAAGCTCAAGAAAAGCGCGGTGATAAACTAAAAGAAGTCGGAAACTGGCAATCAGGAAATTCAGCGGGAAATAATGGTTTATTTGTCGAGCGTGGCGGCGAAACTTATGTGCGCGGTTATGAGCATGGTAAACAATTGAAGATTTTCAAGGTCGCAGGGATTTCTAATCTTAAATGTGGAAAGAAATAATATGAAAAATATTAGAGTTTGGGATAAATCCTGTCATTCAGTTTTGAATAGAGATTTTAATGCTGCGAAAAATATCCTCAAAGAAGGGTTAAGAATTTTTAAAATAGGGCTGAGTTCGCCCGAATTTACGCTTGTGGAGACTACGATCTAAGAAACAAGAAAAAAAATGTAGAATATTTTTCAATATTTTACAGAGCTATGCTATAATGTTGTATGTTAAACTCACTAGTAAAAAAAATCCGCTCAATTCGTTTCCAAAATCATTTTCGAAAAGAAATGAAGAAATCGTCAAAGCAAATTAAATATAATTTCGCTAAGCTTTTATCAATTCATATTGAAGATGTAGGTGTCGCAATTCGTGATCGCGGAATTGTGAGAGAAATTGGCGTAAGGGAATTTATTTCTGATAGAGCTAAAATAATTTAAACAATTTGAATATAGCGCCAAAAGCGCCGCCCTTAAAATCTGTCTAAAATTCGAGAAAGTAGAAGATATAATTAGGGATGGTCCGAACCTGACAAGGGCAGCAGTAAATAACATGGTTAAATCACTGCCACGGAAAATATTCAAAACATATAGGTGTGTCTCGAATGGTTAGAGAAAGCCCTGCAAAAGCTTATAATGTGGGTTCGAATCCCATCACCTATTTAATTTTATGCACAAACAATTCGTTAAAAAATATCTATTTGCTTTAATCACTATTAACATTTTTTCAGAAGATCGTTATTTAGGAGATAAAAGGCCAGAGAATTTTTTCAAACTTTACAAACATAATGTAACGATTTACATTTTCGGGCTGCGGGTTTTTCATACAAATTGGCGCACCGGAATTATGTGTAACGGCGAGGTTTCTGACGGCGGATTTTATTACAAAGGAGATTACAGAAACGATTATCAAGGAAAACCATGATCTTTAGAAACTACAGCGCCGAAACTGCCGAAGAATTTCCTCCAGTTGGATTTGATTCAATTGAAGAAATGCAGGAAGAAATTTGTAAACCAGAATACGCGGGGAAGGTATTTGTTGTTTTACCTGATTATTATGCCGACGACGATTCGGATTATGAAATTTAAATATATGGAATTAACCCCCGAAAAACTAGAAGTTATTAAGGTAATCTTTAATAATTACAAAGAAGAAACAGAAGAAGTATGGAAAATTAAAGTTAATGGTAATTTTCTAAAAACGCATAAAGGAAAATCAACGTGGAGTAAGGAACATTTTGCGCGGCGAGCCTTAGTAAATTTTATAGAGCATAGTTATCTTATTCGTAGCATACTGCCGAATAAATGGCACGCCAATAGTGAAGAAATCAATGATCTTATTAAACAATTAGAAGATGCCGGGATTGTAGAATTTGTTCGGGTAGTTTAAAAAGTTGTTTTGACGGTGCGTAGTCGGGATTTAAGCTCTAACTTGAATCCCGGCTTTTAATTTACCGGGTATGCCTCTTCATAATGCACAATTTATCCGGTGGTCGCCGCAACTAAAAAATAATGTTGCAATGGCAAACTAGCCGGGATTTGGGTTGATCGCCAAGTTCCGGCTTTTTATTTTATTTAATTAAGATTTTCGAAAAAGTTAAAAAAAGTTCTTGACAAAACCTAAAACCGTGATATAGTGACTCATGATTTCAAAAGTAGTAAAAGATAAATTAGCGGAAAACAAGGGTTACGCATTTTCAGTTGACAACGTAAAAAGCTGGGGGCATGGTCATACTTGCAAAGAAAGCCTTCTCTTTTTTAGTTATTTTGAAGACCCTAAAGCTAAAAAACTTTCAATCTTCGCACATAAAGATGTAATTAATCGGGCAATTGAAATTTGGTGGCAAGCCGAATTTTCTAAAAAGCTTAAACTTAACATTGAATACGATGAATTAGACGTAGGAACAATTACAATTGATTATTCAGGAATTTTCGCGTGCCATGCTTGGTTGGATATTTTTTATACCTGTATCAAAATCGCCTCGATGTTTTGTCTTAAAAAGATAGATGGTAAAAAAGATTTTCTAGATGGTATCAAACTTTTAGAGCAGGAAAACGATGATTGGAAAGATGCGTTTTGCACTTATTCAAAGATTTTAGAAGCGAGTAATGACTCTATCGGGACAATAGATTTAAAAGACGAAAGTGGAATTTTACATGCTTTTGAAAATTATAATTATAATCTAACTAAGAAATTAGTTCGCCGCCAAATCCTTAATAATAAATAAAGATGCTATCACCAAACAGTTTAAATAACATTGTAAAAGGGATTTACAAGTATTACTTCATGACAAGTAGCCATTCGTATCACACTTATGGCGCGACTTGTAAAGAGACTTTGATTTTCCGCGCAACGCAATCAAAATGGGTTAAAATTTATGCAATGCCGGACACCCTAACTCGGGCTTTGAAAATTTGGACTAAAGCTGAATTTCCAGAACTAAAATTGCATTTTAATATTATTAATGATGTTGCGGAAATCACACTAGATTGTTCAGATGGATTATTCAAGTCTCCAGCGTGGATTGATTTATTCTATACTTGCGTTAAAATCGCGGCCAGAAATAAACGTCAAGTAAATTTCTTAAAAGGAGTAAAGGAATTACAAGGAACTTTCGAGGATTGGGAGGACGCGGAGTATGTTTATAAAAAAGTTCTTGAATTAGATAATGATTCTATCAATGAAATCGACTTTAAAACAGAGGATAACTATGTTTATAGAGGGTTTCTTTCTTTGAATTATTATATTCCAGAAAGAATTTCTGGAACTGAATCTAGCCGGAAAATTCTAAAAAATGTTGATTCCAACTAAAACCCACATTTTAAAAAATGGTAAAAGAATTGTTCACTGTTTAATCGAGCACGAGTCAACTATCGCGGAATTTTTACATTCAAATAACGGAATTGCAACCGTTAAAACAAAATGCGGCCAAATCAAAAAATGCTTGAGTAAACATTGCTACCCCGCAAATAAAGAAGAAAATTTAACATTCGAAAAATAAACTATGATCCAAGAAACCGAAGCCCCTTATTATTACGCAGTAGAATTTTGTCCCAATTCAGTTGGTGAACGTATTGTTGGTGATAATCGACATTTAACAAAGAAACTTGAATTTGAAAAGGTGTCAAAACCCGACGAAATTAAAAGATTTGCGAGCCGCGAACAAGCGGAAAAAATGTCACAACTAGCCGAAAAGCGCGAGAGTGCGGTAGTTAAAATTCTTTGCAACCTTTACGACTCAGAAATCTAATGGTTACTAAATTTCATTTGGTTGAGGCGCAATATAATTGTTATTGCTTCATTGGGGATAATTATTGCACCGATTATCCAACTTGTAAGGAATCTATTCTCATGGATATTGAGGATAATCCAGATGTTGAAATTGGCATTTTAATTAGACCTTCTTTATTGGATAAAGCTCTCGAATTTTGGGCGGCGTATAAATTACCGAAAATTAAACTCAAAAGAGAAAATCAGGGTAGTTTTGAGTTGATTAGAATTGATTACGAAAACAGTATTTTTAAAGATTATGTTTTTATTGATCTTTTCGTTATGTGTATAAAAGCTGCGAAAACTGGTAAGAAAACTTTAATTGAAGGAATTCAAGATTATTCGAGGAGTAATAATAATGGACAGGATTGTGGCGGGGTTTATAAAAAATATTTAAGTTATTCTAATCTACAATTAAAAAGATTGATTTGCAATGAGGATGTTCTTGTTTCACCGGGGCTAAATGATTTTTACGATGAATTTATTCTTAACAGCGAGGGTATTGTAGGAAAAAGAGAACTATAAAAAGTAGTTGACAAAATTAAAAACTGAGCTATAGTGGTTTATGATAACAAAAGAAAAATTACAAAAAAGATATTATTCTAGCCATTGGAAAACCGTTAATAAAGCAAACGGGTTTAAGGTAAAATGTAATAGATTTAATCCGCAATATTTTGGAACTCTTCCCGAGGCTATTGCGGCGGCTAAAGAATTTAGAGGTTATTTCAATTCTTATTATTCAGTGTTACCTTTCGAGGATAAATTTACTTTTATTCCAGCAAATATTAATTCCGAAGTTTGTATTAGGGATGTTTGCCGGGCTTTAAAAATTAAAGAATATACACCAACGCAAGGACTTCTGTTCGTTATTTAATTATTATTAAATTAATTGTAATAGGTTAATAAAATTAAAAATTTAGGTATAGTTGATTATGCTCAAGCGAATTAAATCCTATTTTTGCCGCCGGAAAGATCATCATCGCCAATCCGTTCCTATCGAAATTTATTCGAAAGAAAACTGCTGGGATTTTGATAAGATTAACGGGAAATTTAAATGTTTAAAATGCGGGCAAATTGAATTAGCAACGAAATTTAAAAGAAAAAATGGATTACCGATCAATTAACGTTGCAAAATATGGTTACGATTTTAGATCAACGAATGCTAGTAGCAAAATAACTGATTATTGCTATTGCAAAGAAATTGTTTTGCGTGGCTGCTATGCTTATATGGCAGAGGGTGAAGACCCGCAATTAAATCTTAGAGTCTCGGAAAATCTTTACAAAAAAGTAATCGAAAAATGGGCTGAATATAAATTCCCAGAATTTACCTTAAAAGAGCGTGAGCTAAATATTGCTGGCGAATTGCTCTTTGATGTTCCGTTTGACGGAATTTTTAAATCGGCAGCGTGGCTTGATGTTTTTATCACATTTTTGAAGATTTTAAAGAAATATGATTCTATTGAAAGTGGCTGTAAGACTTTAGAAAGCGAATGCAGTTCTTATATTGGAATTAAAATAGTAATGAGATTTGTTACTGAAAACATACCTTTAGTGGGACAGATAGACAATAAATCAATTACGCATGACTACTTTGCATATAATGGATTAATTTATAATAGAAGCAAGTTTTTGAAATGAAGTTCGAAACCACTTTTGTATCAGGGGATTCGCACTCGAATCTTACCAAAATTAAACAATGGAATAAATCTGTAGAAAATTCAGTTTTAATTCATGCGGGCGATTTGGGGTTAGGCGAGTGGGATTTAAAGAATACAAGCCGGAAATTAAATAAAAACAATAATTATTTAATTGCAATCGCAGGCAATCACGAAAAAAAAGAACTATTCGACGGCAGAATTTACAATAACTCTATTGAATTAGTAAAAGACTACACAGTAAAAGAAATCAACGGTGAAAAGTTTCTATTTATTGGCGGGGCTATTAGTTTAGACCGTGCTTATAGAAAACAAATCAAATTAGAAAAACCAAAAATTGAGAATTGGTATAGGGATAATGAAGCGGTTTATTATGATCCAATAGTTGAAACTTTAACGGGAATTGACGTTCTAATCACTCATACAGCGCCGCGAAAATTTATCCCTAACTTAGACCCACTTTTCCTTAAAAGATTCACTGTAGATGATCCTGAACTTATTACAGACCTAGATAAAGAAGACGAGGTATTAACAAAGATTTATAATACGGTAAAAGCAAATAATGATTTAAAGAATTTATATTTTGGTCACTTCCATAGGTATATTTTCTCAGAAGATCACGGCACAATTATTAAATGTTTAGACATTGATCAGATTATTGAGCACAATCCGAAAATTTATGAGTCGATTGTCAAACTTTAGATACAAAACCATGTTGAAGCAAACTGTAATCGGAACTTGGGCGGTTGGATATAACTTTAGCCCCGAAAATAATGTTTTCAAAATTTATGTTGCTCTAAATTGGCGCGGAAGATGGGATGATTGGACAGAAGCGCAAAATACAAGTTGGGGGCGCGGGCTTTGGCCTGAATTTGATAGCCGCGATTCCGCCGAATATTACTTCAATTTAATTGCCGAAAAAATGGCGGATTTAATGCAGTTAAAGATAAATAATCCAGAAATTAAATACTGAAATGAGTAAAGAAATCGAAGTCGCGACTCAAGAAGTTCTACTTAATCAGGAACATCGAGAAGCATATCAAAAAGAAGTAACTGACCATAAAATTGATTTAATCAGCAAACTTTCTGAGAAAAATCAAAATAAACACAAAGTAGTCGAAAAGGCTATGTCTGATTTAGGCGCGGCTGGAGTAAATTGTTATTTATTTGCTGAGGTTCCGATGATTGAGGGTGAAGAAGAACAAATTTGTCAGTATAACACGGGTGGTTTATTTTTGAAATATAAAGGCGGTAAGGTAACAAGAGAATCTATGATTGAAACCTCTCGATTTAATAACAAGATTATTTTAGCCGTTGTTTCATCTATTTTTTCGAAAACAAAGAATTGGCTACAAGAATCTATTGAAACAAATAAATTCCAGCATTTAGTTTACAATGCCGCGAATTGGATTTACAAAGGAATTGAGCCGGAGAATGTAAAGAAATTAAAAGAGGAAATTAAAAATGGGGAAGAGTAGATTGATTAAAGTAACTAAAAAATAGTTCTTGACAAATCATGAGTTTGTGATATAGTGGCGATAGAAATTTAAAAAATGAAATATTATTCAAACTTAGATAACGATTCATTTAATCCCTTGTATGGTGAAGAAAAGAAATTCGGAAGGAGATTAATTGGATGCGACGGAGAAAAAGCTTATAACGTTTTCAAATGTGGAACAAAAATTCCTTATCAGGATTATACTGCCGCCAATGTTGATGATTGGCTAAAAAAGGGATATATTGTTCCAGCTTCCGATAAACTAATAAAAGAATTTGGCTTAACAAAAACTGGATTTTATATAGCGAATTCGGGCAAACCATTTTCAATAAAAGTTGATTTCGAAAAATTCTCTCGATATATTTGGGAATTAAAGGAAAACGGAGATTGGGAGCCTGCGATGATTGAGGGGCCAGATTATGATGTTTATTATAAAGCCGGGTCCGCAAGAGCAATTAGATTTGATAAAAAAGTCGCGGATGGCGATTGGATTAAAGTTGAAGTAGAGGAAATAAAATAATATGACATTCAAAATTTCAAAATGGATTTATCCAGATGGCACATTTTGGCGCGTGCATCTTAATGGTTATCTTTGTTCGCCGCCGGGATTAAAATTTGAAGATAATAAATTTGCCAGCGAAGAAGAGGCTTTTAAAGCAACCATTAGTTTAGGGACCAAAGTAAAAGTTTTAGAACCACTAATAAAAGAACTTCATAAAGATTGCGAAGAATTTTATACTGGATATAATTGGTCAGAATATTCTATCCAAAATACAGCAGAAAATTTAGCTTTAGTCAAAGAGTTTAATAAATCGCGCGGAGATGATAGTTTAATTCGCTTTGATAACGACGGTAATATATTAACTTGGACAGAAATTAAAAGATTT
>Ga0255340_1005341_pt1 | contig 11763 bp, 9 predicted proteins | sample wastewater_treat_7_FD_192417 | JGI IMG/M metagenome (GOLD analysis project Ga0255340, IMG submission 192417) | Wastewater microbial communities from Lulu Island WWTP, Vancouver, Canada - plant10 | ecosystem: Engineered > WWTP > Wastewater > Unclassified | place: Canada: Vancouver, British... | reverse complement strand
GGCTGAAGTCCTATCGGCGTTCGGATACGCTGTGGACGCCGGTGGGGTCTTACAACATACAAACCGCTAATACCCCGTAAATCAAGGCTTTGCGGGCTTTTTGCCTGATTATCCCCGAAACTCCTGTTGAAGATACCTTTGGGTGTAATCAGGGTACTTGGTCCTGAGCCGGGCCGGTAACGACCGGATCGTTCACGCTCATCGCCGCCACCGAGATAACCGGGCGACGTCAAATATGGTAACTTATCCACAAATCCTTTGCCCTTCATCGTCAGAATCGTTTCTTTCGCATAGCCGTAAAATTCCGGCGCTCCGCCCGCCGCCGTGATTCGCTGTGCTTTTGGCGGCATTCCCAGATATGATGTATTGATATTTCCATATCTATCGATCTGCCCGACACCCAGAAAAGCCTTATCCAGATAACCTGCATAGGTAATGGTCGTAAAGACGCTGAACAAATCGGTGGCGTACCCGTATCCGCGTGTACAGGTGGCATCGGCCACATTGGCCGGCAACCCCACGGGATGAAAGTCAACGATACCGGACTCCATCAGTAACACGGCCCTGGGTGCGTGGATTTTCTTGGCCAGGGCTCCTGCCAGAATCGGCATACCGATACCCAGCACGCAAACGCCGTGATCCTTTATCTGGCGGGCTGCTGTTACAATCAGTAATTCCTCTTTTGTGATTTTTTTACTTAACATCGACCAACTCCCCCTTTTCCTCGATCAGCTTTTCCAGCTCTTTCATGTTTATACCCAGTTTCAGCGACAGACCGTTCGCATCCCAGCCCGACTCAAAGGCCACGCCGTAGTTGGCCGGCGCGGAATAATATGATTTGGCGTTATAACTATTGAGTGAACGCTGGCCGAAGACCTGGACATAATGCTGAATATAAGCGACACGGTCCGGCAGCCCGTAGATCCATTCGTCGAACATAGATGACAGTCCCGCCTCCGAGCACATGGCCGCATTAATCAGCATCATCATGGCGTAATCTACGTTCCGGTAACCGGGCAGTTCCGCCGGATGGCAACCGTAAGGCTCTTCAATCACTGCGTTGACCCGGAATCCCGGAACAATGGTGAGATGGGGACTGGACTTGATGATATCATAATCCACAATTTCTTCGCAGGAGACGATGATCTTCTTACTGGCCAAACATGCATGAACCGTGGACCCCAGTCCTCCCCAGTGCTGCGCATTACCGTTTACATCGGCCCTCTGGACATGAAGAATACAGACATCCGGATTAGCCGCAGGAACAACAGGAATATCATTTCCGGAGAAGGGACTTTTGATCACACCGAATTTGTCCTCACCCATAAATCCCCTCACCCGGAAGACATCAGAATCCATAATGGAAGGTAAAACCGGCATGAGCTCATATCCATAGGCGCCGGCGGCAATGCGGGCATTGTAGGTGAAATTGGTGTAGTCTTCGACCTCCAGCTTGCCTGCCCGCTGATATCGTTCCACCATGCTTCCCGCATCCCGCCCACCCCATTTGTGGATAAATGCACTACACAGTTTTTCCACGCAGTCACCGGCGACAAGAAACTCCGCATCTGCGGTGCCTGATTGGCTGTAGTAGGTTAGCCCCCTCTTCTTTTGACGGATAATCTCAAAAATCAGGCTGTAGGGAATCCCTTCCGTATAATTGCCTACAATCAGACTGTCTCCGTCATGTAAGAAACGTGCAATCGCGTCACGCGCTGTCATCACTTTGTTTTCTTCATGCATAAGAACTCCTCTTTTATTTATTTATCGGTTATCAGCATCAGTATGGAGGCGCAATAATCTTGGGAGGGATATAAGATACAGGGGATGTACATCAAAATATGGTACCCGGGAAGTGACTCTTGCATCGTCTTGGCCCGGAAGCAAAAGAAATCATGCATTAACGAACGAACACTCAAAAAACGCTATTCGGCGCAGGCAATACGGCTGTCTGACAGCACCTCTTGATCACTACAATCATCCTTGATGTAATTTTTCAAGGTTGAAATCCTTCAAATCCGCTGCGTTAAGAAGATTAATATGCCTTTCTTTAATGTTTTCGGCGACATCGGAGGCTCAGCAATTGAAAAACAAGAAGTCTCCGCACGGGATCTTATGGATCAAGATGAATGTATCCGCGCAGTGGCGTACGGCCATCGTTAAGAGACTGTGCTTTTCCTGATGATTGTCGCATCCACCGCTAAAGGCAGACCACGGTCAACAACCAGCGGATTAATATCGATTTGTTCGATCTCCGGGAAGCTCCAGGCGAGCTCGCCGACTTTGACCAGGATGTCCGCCATGATTTTCATATCCAGCGGCTGCCGGCCGCGATAGCCCTGCAGCAGTTTCTGTGCCGAGATCCGGCCGATCATTTCCCTGGCAGTGGAAACGCTAAGCGGAGCTGGTGCGAAAACAACATCTTTTTGCAGCTCGGAAAAAATACCGCCCAGGCCGAACATCACACAGGGACCGAACTGCTCGTCGCGCACCATGCCGACAATTAATTCATAATCCGCGGCCATCTGCCGCTGGAGAAGTATCTGTCCTTCTCCCCGCAGTTTTTTGACAAGCTCACCGAAAGCTTTCTTTAATGCAGCGGGTGTGGCAAGCCCCAGGACCACCAATCCTGATTCCGTTTTATGGACAAGTCCGGGAGCCAGCCCTTTTAGCACCACCGGGTAGCCCATCTTCCGGGCGGCCGCAAGTGCGGCCGTGGCCGAATCCACCGGTTTTTCCGTCACAACAGGGACACCACAGGCGCCCAGAAGCTGCTTGGCGGCATACTCATCCCAGATACGTTCGGGATGCAACTTCAACTGTTTTTCGATACGAGGCGGGCGTCGGCCCGGACGTGACGAGATGAGCGACCTTCCCTTCCGGCGCGGCGTATACCGTGAGGCGTATGCCAGACACTCCGTGGCGCGGTAAAGTTCCCCGTGGACGGGAATACCCGCGGCCTGCGCTTCTAGCTTGAAATTCCGCAGCGCATCGCGACGTCCTATCGCCCAGATAACCGGAACTTTGCCGTGACGGTCGGCCTCTTGCCTGAAAATCTGCAACCGGTCATAGTTTTGATAAAGCCCCACAAAGAATTGCAAAAAGATTACATCGACCCCGGGATCTTTGATAACGGCCCTAAAACAACGGTCATAGGTTGCCGCCGGGCCGTTTTGGGCAAAGGCGGGGAACATATCCACCGGGTTGGCCGGCGGCATCCACTCAGGAAATATGCCCGCCAGTTCCTGCCGGGTAGCGGCAGAAAGTTTTGCAATACGCAGCCCCTGCTGCTCGAGCAGATCGCACGACAAAATGCCGGCGCCGCCGCTGAAGGTTAAAATCGCCGTGCGGCAGTGCTTGGGGGTGTTCCCGATCATGGCCAGGGCGCGGGCAACTTCCATCATCTGTTGAAAATCACGGGCCGGCGTGACTCCGGCCATAGACAAAAGAGAATCCTGCAGACGCGCATCGCCGGCAAGACTGGAGGTGTGCGACAGCGCAGCTTTCGCGCCGGCGGCGCTTTTGCCGCCTTTGAGCAAAACAATCGGTTTGTCCGCGCGCGAGGCCAGCTCCAGAAATTTCCGGCCGCGATTGATGGATTCCAGGTAAAGCGCAATGGCATCCGTGTCATCATCTTCCAGCAGGTATTCCAGTACATCACATTCATCGATATCTGCTTTATTGCCGATGGAGCAGGCCTTGGCCACGCCCACGACACGCTCGCTCATCAGGTCCGCGAGGAAACCGGCCGAAAGCATACCGCTTTGCACAACCATGGAGATACGTCCCGGCATCAGGCCGTCTTCGTATATCCTGGGATGCATGAACGTGAAAAAGTGCTTCCCGGGAACATCCACCACTCCCATGCAGTTGGGCCCCCAGATGCGCACACCCGCCTTTCGGGCGATAGCCAGGCATTGATCCTGCAGAAGGCGACCTTCGGGGCCGGTCTCGGCAAAGCCGGCGCTTTCAATGATGACATGCCGGATGCCGCTGCGGGCGCACTCGTCAATGACACCGGGGACCGCCGGTGCAGGCACAATGACAATGGCCAGATCCACCGGGTCGGGAATATCCGTAACCTTGGCAAAGCAGGGCAGGTTCTGAATTTGTTCATAGCCGGGATTGACCGGATAGATGGCTCCCTTATAACCATAGAGCAGATTGGTGATGACTTGGCCACCGAGGCTTCCTTCGCTGGGACTGGCGCCGATAACGGCGATGGAGGATGGGGAAAAGAAGGCTTTCATGCGATGTTACTCCGTGTGCTCGAAAATTGAAACATAAGGCGACTTGATACCACAAACATCGGGGCTGTCAATATGTTTGTCCCGCCCGCGTGTAAGATTTGACAGGACGCGCCATCGCCGGAAGCTCTAACGCTATTAACAGGATATTATTTTTTGCCGCCCGGTATGATGTTGAAGTAAGCCAGGAGAGAATTGAAGGTGATTACGTTGCCATAGGTAAGTTCATCAAATTACGCCAAAGCATGTCCCTTTTCTCAGTAGCTCCAGAATTTTCTGTTATGCATCTTCATGTCAATAATTTTCCGGAAAACTTCGGTGGAAGAAAAGATGTCATTTTCTGTAAAATATTTTCCAATCAACGGCTGGATGAGTTTTTGCTTCTCGAGGAGCTTGTGGAGTTGATGGCGTGACAGAAGCCCGAGGCGCACGGCGCAATCGCCGAATTTTTCGCCGCTTTTACGTCTGCGTAGAATATCCAGTATGTCGCTGCCTTCGAGCCACCCCCAGCTTACGGCAATGGCGCCGACCGACGGGCGCTGCAGCTTCTGCCAGACAATCGCCTTGATCAGTGTGGAAAGGGAAATGTCACCCGAGTAGTAAAGATACTGCCCGAACAAAAGCCTTCTTAACGGCATCCGGCCTGAGTAAAGCTGCTCGGGCCGGCCGGATGCGGGACGTGAGGGAGCCCTGCGCCTGGCGGCCGGGCGCGGAGCTGCTCTCTTTCGTTCATACAGTGTTCCCTCTTCGTTGAGGGAATATTTCCAGGGGGCTGCGAGAAATGCGCACAGCAACTGGTAGGCACGGCTGACCTCCTTGAAACGGTCCTCCATGAAATCCGCCCTGCCCGCCAACGCCGCTGCTCGGTCGGGATGGGTTTCCATGGCTTTCTTACGATAGGCGGCTTTCACACCTGCAGGCTTCAGGTAGCGCAGAAACTCGATGGAAATGTCAATTTCCGTTCCAAACAGGGATTCGCAGGCCTTGAACAGGTCCTGCCTGGAAATATCGGCTAGGGGCAAACTATCAACCTCCTTATGTCCGGTTACGTTCCGGTCCGACCCGACGCATGTTGAAGCTAAAGTAGCACACGCTCCGGCGGAAAAACAAGCGGTAATGCGGCCGCTGCTAGCGGCGGCTGAAAATACGGGTGAAAATCAGGCGGGTGAAGGTTTTGGCGTTGCGGAAGAAATCAACAAAAGGACGAAAATGAGAAATTCTTGCGCCATCGGCACCGTACACCACACTTACGGGGGCTTCGATGATCGGTATGCCCCGACGTCTGGCCTGCACCAGAATCTCCACTTCGAACTGAAACCGCCGCGCCCTGGCATTTAGCCCCATTGTTTCGGGCAGGGGATAAATTCTCATGCCGCTTTGCGTATCGGATATCTTCGGCCCGCCGGAGGTGCGGACCCAGAAATTGGAGAATTTACGGCCGAAACGGCTGGTCCAGGGTATATGGCCGGCCGTATCTTCCATTCCCTGGCGCGCCCCGACAATGATCGGGCGTTTCCTGGCGGGGATGGCGTCAATCAACCTCCATACATCCTGCGGATCATGCTGCCCGTCAGCGTCGATCGTTATCGCATAATCCGCCACATGGGAAGCGGCCATAAACCCGGTCATGAGCGCCGCCCCCTTGCCCTCGTTTTTTGTGTGACGCAAAACGGTGATATCTTTTATTTCTGCAAGGTATTTAGCGGTCTGGTCGGTTGACCCGTCATCGACAACAAATACCGGATAGCCCAGCGCCTGTGCCTGCCTGGCCACCTGCGCCACGGTCGCGCCGTGGTTGTATACCGGAATCACAAAAGCAAACCGGCTGTCTGCGCAGCGCAGTGCCTGCACCGCCGCCACTTCCGGCGGCCCGGGGTTTTCCGTCATGGTTTCATCCTCTCATCCGGTCTTCAAAAAAGCCATGCCCCATGTGCCCGGCCCCATATGGGCACCGGAGGTCAGTGACAGGGGCTGTAAAATGATGACGGCCTTCGGATAAAGTCCGGCAAGCTCGTTACCAAATTCGGAGACCAGGTCGCGGTTATCCGAATACTCAAGCATGATCAGAGCGCGTGAATCCCCGTCCAGGGAGGCGGCCAATCTTTCTCTGGCCATTTTGAGCTGGTCCTTCAGGTTTCGTACAACACCCATTTTCTTCACCCCTTCCGGGTGCGGCGAAATAACCGGTTTCATCTTCAGCATATCGCCGAAAAAGGCACTGGTCTTCGACAAACGGCCGCCCGCCGCCAGATATTGCAGCTTTTCCAAAAAGACATATTCCTCGCACATCGAAACAGCTTCTTTTGCAAACGCGATTGTTTTTTCGACATCCCGTGTGTGATTGAAGTGCTGCTGCACGGCGAGCACAATCGTACCGAGCCTGCCGGAGGCGGCACCTGTGTCAATCACTTCGAGTCTGTTTTCATGATCGTGGTGTTTTTTCCACTCCATCGCCACATCGTAATTTCCCGTGTAGGCTGAGCCGACACACAGGTACAGCACCTTTTCATAGCGCGCCAGAACGCTTTCATAGAACTGGTGCCTCTCAAAAATGGAAGCCTGTGACGTGCTGACCTTGATGCCTTCCCGCATGGCTTTGTACAGCTCCGGAGGATGAAAATACGTCTCCGGCAGAGACTTCTCGCCGACGTTTAAGTAGCTGTTCAAAAGCGTGAAGCCGTATTTTTTCGCATCATCGCGGGTCAGCGACCCTGCCGCATCCGTCATGATATGCAAGCCGGCATCGGCAGGAGCGTTCATAAAATCGCGGATCTGTGATGAGAGATTGTCGGACTCCCAGTTTAGCACGCTGCCCAGCTTGCTCATCCGGGCCTTGACCTTGTCTTTGTCGTTTGTGTGCAGATGCACTTTATAGAGATCGCCCTCACGGATGATAATGGCGCTGTCCTGATCGCCGGCAATTTGTTCAAGTTCATCAGGCGAGGTATCGATTCTCACTACGGTATCGATACAGTAGCCGTTTTCGCCGGCTTCGTGAAAGGATGATGATATCTTCAGCAAGCCCGCGAATATTTCCGTTGGCGGCCGGTATTTCACCTCCTGCCCGGAAAGGGTATGAAAAAAACCTTCGAAAAAAACGTACATGCCCAGAGCGCCTGCATGTCGAGCTCCGCCTTGGCATCCACTGTAAAATTGACCATCTTCATGGCCGCTTCGGCTGCATCAGCGCGGGCCGGCTGGGCCGCAACAGCGTGCAGGTTAAAGACCGCTGAAAATAATGCGATGACCAATACCGGTTGTTTTACCGCCCGGAATATTTTTTCAAGTATTTTTCTTTGCATTTTCATGTGTTGAGAGCTCTCCCCTTCTCTTTTGGTGCCCGTCAGCACTACCCTTTTTATCCGGCCGTGTAAAGGAATAATTCCGCCCTGCACGCTTCGGCCGGCCGCCTCTTTTTTAAACTATTATCGGCAACCCCCAGTGCGTTTTTTAGTGCCCGGATAACAATCTGCATAATTTTATATTATTCAAGACAGGAATTGTCTTGACAGCATGACGGAAACAGTATATGTTAATTTTAATATATGTAAACATAAACATATATTATTTATACCATAACAACAGAAAGACTGTCACTGATTTTTAATCCGTCTCTTCGTCGAAAATCAGTCTTGAACAATATCTGTTATGACGATTATCTTTCAACTGGTCTTTGCGTCTGTAACAGGATCATATCCGGCGCGCCTGATCTTCCGGCATTTACGCCTGCCGCAAAAACACAATGTCTTATCTGTCATATCCTTAACATCATCTATCAAAAGTTGTTTTCACACCCTTTCTTGCTTTGTAAGCCTGTATGCCGCGGGCTCGCTCATGTCATTCGGCAAATGCTCAAACGATCAATACAAGGAGGAAGCAGATGAAGAAAAGACTATTGTTGACGCTATGTTGTTTTTTTGTTTTTCACGCGGGGGTGGCGATAGAGTCATTTGCCGTGGATGAGCAACGAGAAGGCGGCTCATCACAAACAACCTCAGACAATAGAAATCCGGCCGCAAAGCCCGTGAAGGAATTCGAAGTCTATCATCTGGGTGAAGTGGTGGTTGCTTCTGAAAAACCAGGGGTGAGGGAGGTGGCCATCGTCAACGAAATCAGCGCTGATGATATTAAGGCCACCAACAGCAAAACACTCGCCGAGGCCTTACTCAGAGCCCCCGGTGTTCGCGTAACGGCCGGGGCAAAAAACGAAGCCAATGTTTCCATCCACGGCTTTGCCCAAAAACAGCTTTTGGTTTTGATCGATGGAGTCCCCTACTATGAAACAAAATACGGCCGGCTGGATTTGAACCAGATTCCCACAGAGAACATCGCCAAAATTGAAATCACCAAGGGGGCGGCATCTGTTTTATACGGCGCCAATGCGCTGGGAGGCGTAATCAATGTCATTACGAAGAAACCTTCAGAAAAACTCTACGCCGGCGTCTCCTTTGAAGCTTCGGAAAATGACACCTATCGGGCTTCGGCAACAACCGGCATGAAAGCCGGAATTTTCAATTACTGGCTGAATTATACATGGGCGAAATCAGGCGGCTATGACCTGTCGGACGATTATCAGCCGAAAATGACAACCATCCAGAAGCAACCGGGCGGAAAATCCTATGAAGTCATTCAGGGAAAAGGAGAGCGGCTCAATTCAGGTTATGAAAGCCATAACATCTGGGCCAAATTCGGAATAGAGCCTAAAGAAGGCTCCGCCTATTATGTGAACATTCATTATCTGGATCGGGATAAGGCATGGTCTCCTTCAACCGATACGATCAGATACTTCAACAGCCGGCCCTACTTCACCAATTTTGCCAAAATACCCGACTATATCGATTGGGGAATTGATCTGGATGCCAGACAAAAAATTCACGACAAAGTGACCCTGAAGGCCAAGCTGTTTTACCACAACCACAAAGACAGTCTCGATTCCTACACCGACCAGAATTACGCAATACAACTGGCGCACAGCTCCTACAAAGATTATATCGCGGGCGGCTCCTTTTTTGCCGATTTTCAGCCGGTTGACTGGAATATTTTAAGATTTGCCGTTCATTACAAAAAGGATAATCATAAGGAACGAGCCGACGCTTATCTGCCTTTTGAGGAATCTGCTTCCTATACCGGCTCCGTCGGGCTGGAAAATGAATTCAATCTGGTGAAGAACCTGTCGGTTGTAGCCGGCGTAAGTTATGACTGGTTTGAAGTAGATAAATCACAAAAGACCAACACCGATGGTGCCGGAAATTTTATTAATTTTACGCCGCTTTCCACAAATCGCAACGAAGCTGTCAATCCCATGCTGGGACTCGTTTACAATTTTTCCAATCAGGCAAAGGTTTTCGCTTCCGTAGCTCACAAGAGCCGCTTTCTCGACCCATTCTGCGATTTTGCTTTTGGAGGTGGCGGCAAGTGCACGGTTGAGCGCGGCGATAAGAATGTAATCCCCAACACTCATGCCCTGCTGGCGTTTACGGCAATGCTGGTCAATGATTTTCCTGATGCCCAGCTCCTCGGCGATATTGAAGAGAACAGCTATAGCGCCTTCTGAAACACAGTCGATTTGCCGGGGTTCTTCTTTGTCGGTATTTCCCTCGGCCAGAGCGATGATCTTTTCGATGGTTCCCAGGTACCATTGCTTGACGATCCGGGGCTTGCCGTCCACGCGTGCGGATTCGGCGACGACATAGTAGGTACTATATTTCGACTTTTTCTTAATGATGCTCGCCATGACTCCTTATATATAATATGTAATACGATGTCAAGTAAAAAAATAATAAATGCTTAAAATTCTTTGTATTGCGCTTAATAAATTCTTCTCGGGTAGTATGTAATCGGATTTCAGGCGCTGAAAGCCACGCCAGATAAGGCTTTCGGGGATTAGGTGCTTCTATTGGCGAAAGTCCTGTTACAGATTTCCGGTGCCAGCGCCTTCTCCACCCCCCATCGCCAAGAGACCGTGTCGAAATGGCGTTTATGTCCTCCGCTGGCGGAGGCGTGAGTCCGGCGTATGCCGGATGTCACGAAGTGACGGAGGTGGACGACACAGCCCTGGGGATTCAGGGGGGCGGCTCATCAGGTGCTTTTTGAATCAGTCTGTCTCGAAGGCGGATTCCCTTCGACCTATGGCTGATCCAGCGGGCTTTTCAGATTGCGGATGTCGCGGGACATGACATGCGTGTAGATTTCCGTGGTTTTCACATCCGCATGCCCCATCAACTCCTGCAAAAGACGGATCGTCACGCCATTTTCCAGCATATGCGTGGCAAAGCTGTGCCGAAGCGTATGGCAGCCCACTCGTTTTGGAATGCCCGCCTCATCCGAAGCGCGCTTGACCGCCTTTTGCAGAACCGATTCCAGCACATGGTGTCGCATCGTCTTGCCCGATCGCGGATCGACGGAGAGCTGCTTTGCCGGAAAAACCCACTGCCAGCCGGTGGCCCGCGACGCGTTCGGATATTTGCGCGCCAGCGCCTCTGGAATATAAACATCACCGAATCCCTCTTCGAGATCGGTAACGTGCAGCTTTTTGACCGCCGCAACCTGCCGGAGCAGCTCCTCGCGGATATTTTGGGGCAAAACGGTCGTTCGGTCCTTCCCGCCTTTTCCACCGCGAATAAAAATTATATTCTGGCCGAAATCAATGTCCTGAATGCGAAGCCGCAGGCATTCCATTAAACGCAATCCGCTTCCATAGATCAGCTTTGCCATCAGCGCCGGCTTTCCCTCCAGACGGGTCAAAAGGTTCTGAACTTCGGCTTTGGTCAAAACCGTCGGCGGATGCACGGTGCGTTTGCTTCTGGCCGGGGCGATGTCATCCGCCAGTTGAATATCGAGGACATGTTTATAAAGAAAAACAATGGCATTGAGCGCCTGACGCTGCGTGGACGCCGTCACCTTGCCCACGGTTGCCAGATGCGACAGAAAGGTTTCAATGTGTTTTGCGCCGAGTAGCTTCGGATGGGTTTTACCTCCGAAGTAATGGATATAACGGAGAATCCATTGACAATAGGTTTGCTCTGTGCGATAAGCGTAATGGTGATAACGAAGAACTTCCCGAACCTGATCCATTAACTTCAGATTGGGATTTGGATGGAACTTCGGCTTGCTGTCCTGATTCATAGTTTTAAATGTAAAAAAGTAAATGGAAGAGAGTGTGTCGTTTTTGTTCCGCCCGACGCGGAACACCTGGCCGCGGGAAATATTCCCGGTTTTTCCACGTTTCATGCTTTAATATTGTAATAAGCGGAATTTAGCAAGTGAAAATGTAATAAGTGGAACGAAATGGGGCAAATTTTCCATGTTTACTGATTTAATATCGCAATAAGTGGAATTTTGTTCCATCTATATGGGCTGATATGGCGGAAAATTTTCCGTCTATTACACTGTTAGCTGTAAAATACAAAAGGAGTATATAGATGAAAGACGGGTATATTGAAGATTTTATTTCGGGACAAGAAGTAAAAGCTACACCCGAAGAAATTGAAGCAGTTCAAGTATTCGCTAAACAACT
>Ga0255340_1005330_pt1 | contig 11781 bp, 15 predicted proteins | sample wastewater_treat_7_FD_192417 | JGI IMG/M metagenome (GOLD analysis project Ga0255340, IMG submission 192417) | Wastewater microbial communities from Lulu Island WWTP, Vancouver, Canada - plant10 | ecosystem: Engineered > WWTP > Wastewater > Unclassified | place: Canada: Vancouver, British... | reverse complement strand
CACGAACCCCTGGTCCCCCAACGGAGAGAAGATCCTCTTTATCTCCGACAGATCCGGTTCATACGACCTCTGGATGATGAACGCCGACGGAACTGATCCGGTGCAGGTGACCGACGGGACAAACGTCATCCCCTGGCTGCACGGGCCGCAGGGCTACGAGGCGGAGTGGAGCCCGGACGGCAGGATGATCGCGTATACGTCGTGCCTCTTCGGAGGCGCGGATATCAGGGAGGCAACCGCCGATGAGCATGGCGGTCGTGCTTCGATGAACATCAACCTCCCGGAGATCCGTAAAGAGGCCGACATCTGGGTCGTGAACCCGGATGGCAGCGGAGAGCGGAGGCTCACCTTCTCGGGCGATGCCTTGATGCCCCGGTGGCACCAGGGGGGGCGACAGGATCGCCTACCTCTCCCGGGTCTCCGGCACGGCCGCGGTCCGGGTGATGAACCTCGATGGGTCGGGCGGGGTGCAGATTACTCCCGATGAGGAGGATGTCCTGCAGTTCTCCTGGTCTCCCGACGGGCGCGAGATCCTCTATGCTGCGCAGACCCACGACCCCGTCTCAGAGAATGTCTCGTTCGGGATCCGGATCGTGAACGCCGACGGGAGCAGCTTGCGCCGTCTGACCTCGGAAAACGTCGACAGCACACCGGTCTGGTCGCCGGATGGGGGACGGATCGCGTTCTACTCGCAGTCCCGTCCCCCGTCGTCGGTCTGGGTAATGGACGTTGGGGGTTCCGATCTACAGCCTCTTGTTCCGGGGAATCTGACCTTCCGGATGCACCGTTGGTCCCCCGATGGGCAGAAGGTTGCGGTAAGCGATGGAAACGATATTTTTGTGGTGCTCCTGGACGATCCGGCCGTTGCCGTGCCGGATTTCGGGCCCCTCTCTGCTGTCGCGGCGTTTTCTGTCGTTGTGTTTGCAATCCGGGTCAGGAGGCGGTTGTGAGCGTATCCGAATATCCTGTAGGAACGCTACTCAGGTCTGGTATCGGCAGGATAGTCGTGGTGGGAGCAGTTCTCCTCCTTATTATCCCCATCTTGGGTTGCACGGGGACGGAAGATGGTCCTGTGGCTCCCCCATCGGCCGCATCAGGTACGAGGAGATGACGATCGACTACCTCGTCAACACCGACTGCATGTGCATCGAGAGGGCTTCCGTCGGAGTTCCGTCCGTGTATCTCTCCTGCACGGTCGATAATGTGACCTATATCATTCACGACGACGATATGGTGCTCGCCCCTGGTTCCCGGCCCGTGACGGCGGTGTTCGGGATTACGATCGATCGGAGAGGCTTGATGTGTAGACGATCGTGACAGAAATCGTTTATAGAGGTACGTCGACCTCTCCCGCGTGGATGCCGCGGCCGGTCGAGATCATCCATCACCTTGAGGAACCACCATGAAGCAATCCCATATCGGAGGTATCGCTCTCCTGGCATGCCTGATCGTTGCAACGGCAATCGCGCTGGGTGCAGGCGCTCAGGATGGAACCGGGTCTCCAGCCGAGGACGACAGCGCCCCGGCTCTGGTCGTCGGCGATGCGATGACTGTTATCGTCGCGGAGGCCACATCGCTCTCCGATCTTGCGGCCGTCGGGATTCCGGCGCCGGAGGAGCTGCAGATCCCGAAGGGTATCACCCGGTATGATGTCGTGACGTTCGATCATACCGCTCTAAACAGCCGGGTGCGGGAGGGGGCACTCCTGCTCCGGGTCCGCGGCGAGGAGTACCAGGCTGACCTGGAGAGGATGGCCTTCGATCAGATCGATGACGGCATCGACTCCTACGAAGGGACGGTTCCCGGCGTCGAAGGGAGCGACGTTCTCCTGACGACCTCGGAGGATGTCCTCGTCGGGAGCGTGACGCTCAACGGCGAGACGTTCTGGATCAGAACGATTGAGCCCCGGGCGCGTGCCGAGGGCTCGGTGTCCTCGTTGCATATGATATACAGTTCTCGGAATGTCAAACAACAGGCCCCTGTCCTGGTGGACTGAGAAGGAAGAGTCTGAGGTCGGGGTATGAACAAAGAAACCAGAACCTGGACGTTCACCCTCCTCCTCGCGCTGCTGCTCGCGGCCGTCCCGGCGGCAGCCGCGGATCTCGGTTTCAACCAGCACCTGATCCCGGAACTGAGGGTGAACGAGTCGATCGAGACGATTGCTGTCTCCGCGGAGTTGAGTCTTCAGCCGGAATGGGACGGGAGCGTGACCACCGGGATACCGTTCGGCTCGATCATCGTCCATACAGCCAATGCGACGACGTTGATCTTCGACCGCGACGGCAACCACCTCTTTTCCATTGATGACGAACTCTCTGCAAAAATCTCCACCCCCGCAGGCGTCGAGAAGCCCTGCACCCTGGTGCACCCGCTCCCGAACGACTCCCGGGTCTATCATCACGACAACGTGACTTTCGTCTTCGGCAAGGCTGGTGGTGGCCCCATCCTCACCCTCATCGACGAGAGCCCGAAGCCCGTCGAAGACCCGATCACCATTAACATCACCTCCCCGCGTGAGGGCGAGACTGTCTGGATCGACGTCGTTCCGCCTCACATCACCGTCGTCGGGGAGGTGCATGCCCCTGCAGGTCTGCACAATGTGGTTGTGCGGAGCAGAATCGGAGAGGTCTCGTGCGGGAACCGGCCCGAATTCGCCTGCTCGGTGCCGGTCTTGGCCGGGGAGAACACGATCACCGTTGTGGCAACGGATAACCTCGGAAACCGGGCCGAGAAGACCGTGAACGTGACCGTCCGCATCGGTCTCCCGCCGCCGCCATCGATCGCCGTCCCGGGCAGGATGGCGGATACCGGTGGCAATCCGGTTCCCCGGTGCATCGGTGCGGTTCGAATCTGTGTTTACGCTCGACGATGAACCCCTTGCAGGGACGAACGTGACGGGGGGGAAGACGGCCGCTACCTGGTAGACACCCCCGGCTACCGGCAGACCGTCACGGTCGAGAAGGAGGGCTATGCCACCCTCCGGGAGGAGGTGGTTTTTGAGAACCTCACAAACACCCTCGACCTGGAACTGGAACCGTCGAGCCGGACGGTTCCGGGGTTCGTTTCCGCGCTCGCGGTTCTCTCGCTTGTGGGGGCGTTCCTCCTCGCCGGCCGGAGGGGGCGGTGAGATGGTACAGAAAGGCTCGGTGATCCCGGCGCTCCTCCTCACCGCCGCGGTCACGGCGCTGGCGGCGGGGTTTGCGGCTTTCGCGCCCGTCACGGAGATCACCGTAACCCTACATGAGCAGATTGCCCCCGATGACCAGGCCCTGGTTCACATCGACTTCTTCACGGCGTGGACATTCTGTCGTCGATCCGGCGCTACGAACTCACGGTCTACGATACAGAGGGAATTCGGGACCACCTGCTTTCCGGCGAACCGCTGGCGGCGCATATCGCCGGGCAGCCCTGCACCGCGGATCTACAGGAGACGCGGCACGACACCGGCTCCATCACCGGCACCCTTTCCAGGGGCGGCAGGGCACACCTGGCAATCAGCGGCGATGTCCTTCACGGCTATTTCGAGACCGGCGGCGTTGCGTACCACGTGGAGAGCACCGGACGATACGACACCGAATCCCCCGGGAAGGTCCTCCACTATCTCTTCTCTTTTGCAGACGTGAAAAGGCTGAGCGGCTGCTGTCTCACGCTCTACAACACCAGCAACGAGGATCTGGAGGACTCCGGGTACCCTGCAGAATGGACGGGAACCGACTTCCTGGGTGCCGGCCACGAGGTCGTCCCGCTCACCGATGCCGATCTCGCCGACCTCCCTAAAGTGAACGAGACCCTCCGCACCGGCTTTATCGAGGTGCCGCTCTCGGAGAGAGAGACAGTACGTATTGCAAAGAGTTACCGGGAGAAGATCGTGGAGTACTGCGGGAACTACTACCTGATCGACTTCTTCGAGAGTCGGGCCGTGACGGTCCCTAAACCCTCTTTGCTATCGTCTCGATCGCCTCGATAATCGTCTGCTGCTGCGGCTTGATGATCGCCACCGGGCAGCCGACGATCTTTTCCACGATCGGCGCGAGGATGGGAGCGCAGACTATCCCGAGCGCCCCTTCCTTGTCCGCCCGCGCCGCTGCGATGATGCACTCGTCGAGCGAATCGGCCGCGTAGCCCCTGATGTGGTATTGCTTCCCGCCGATGGGAAGGTCGCGGTTGTCGATCTCATCAAGTAGGAACCGGGCCGCGATCACCGCGATGAAACTCCTCTCCCGGGGCTCGAGGACGTTGACGATCCGCCGGACGGTCGAGAGGCGCGGGTCCGCCCTGCCCGACGTGAGCTTGTAGAGGGTTGCGGGCGGGATACCGGCCCGTTCCGCGAGGTCGCGGATGCTCATACCCTGCCGGGCAAGTTCCTCCTGGAGCGCGTCGGCAAAGTCGGCTTCGAAGATCTTTCGCGAGAGCATTGTTTTACTATAGTAGTATTGATGTGATAATGTTTTTCCTGTTATGGTTAAGAGTTCCGCTATGGAGGACAATCCTCATCTTCCTGCGTGACGACCCTCCAGCATGGATCCCTCAGCCGTCCGCGAGATCAGGGTCCTCCCCGGCCGGAACCGGAACGGTTCGACACGATCGTCATCCGCCCGGGCGACACGATATCGATCGTCGGCCCCACCGGTTCGGGAAAGAGCGCCCTCATCAACGATATTGAGGTCTTCGCCCGTAACGACACTGCGACGGGGCGCACCGTCCTCGTCAACGGCGAATACCCTCCCGAAGAGTTCGTCCGCGACCCGGCGCACAAGCCCGTCGCCCTGATCACCCAGAACACCCGATGTCTCGCCGACCTCACGGTCGAGGAGTTTCTCGCGATGCACGTCCGGTCCCGCAAGATCGATGACGAAAGCATCGTTGGCCGTACGATCGCCCTTGCAAACGAGTTCACGGGCGAGGAGATCCGATCCGGCGCCCGGATGACCGCGCTCTCCGGGGGGCAGACCCGATCGCTCCTGGTGGCGGATGCCGTCATGGTCGCGGCAGCGCCGGTCCTGAATCTTCAAGGAGCGGGTGATCGAGGTGCTCCGTGCCGGGGGAAAGACGGTCGTCTTCGTCACGCACGACCCCCTGACCCCTCTTCTCTCCGCCCGGCGGATCGTCATGCGGGATGGGGCGGTCGAGCGGGTCATCGAGCCGGACGGCCGTGAGGACGCCGCCCTCAGGGAGGCCCGCCGCCTCGACGAGACCATCCGGCAGATGCGGGAAGAGATCAGGGCTGGCAACCTGATCACGAAACCGGTCGGGGCATGAGGCTCGTCGTCGTCGCGGGGCCGCCGTCTGCCGGGAAGACCGCTGTCGTCCGGCAGGCCATCCGCTCCCTCCAGGGCGGGCACCGGATCGCCTACCTCAAGATCGACGTCGTCCGGGCGTTCGAAGACGAGGAACTCGCGACCGAGTTCGGGATCCCGGCGCGGAAGGTCTATTCCGGCGACCTCTGCCCTGACCACGCCGGGGTGATGGTGATGCGGGACGCCATCGCCTGGGCCGGGGAGGAGGGTGCCGACCTCCTCCTGGTCGAGAGCGCCGGGCTCTGCCTGCGCTGCTCTCCCTACACGACGCAGGGGCTCGGAACCGCCGTCCTCCCGGTAGTGGCAGCGGAGGCGCCGGCGAACCTCACGATCGTCTGCCTGGACAACGGAGCCTTCGGGAGCGCGGGGAACCAGCCCACCCCGGCCTCCGGGCAGGTGGACATGGAACTCCTCGCCCTCGCCGCCGGGATCCGGAATACGTGCAAAGTTCAGAACGAGGAGGAACTCGTGGAGGCCTGGGAGAGCCGGGGGCGGGGCCCGAACTTCATCCACGTTGTCCTCAGGCCCGGGAACGCACAGGTTCCGAACATCCCGCTCGCTCCGGCCGAGATCCGGGAGCGGTTTATGCAGGCGATCGGTGGGTAGGTATCCGGCTCGTTTCTGTAGTGGAGCGAAAGCACCCTCTCTTCTTTGTACATCCCGCCGAATGTCGGGTCTATTCCAGTGGCGAGTGCGCATCAGCTTTGGACACCCAATTGTCTTCTTAGCGCATTCCGGAGCATGTTTGCTGGATAAAAATCAGTATCCCTTCTGTGAGAATGGGTTGTCTCGTCTTTCTCCCCCGCGGGGGATCAACCTCTTTATTTTCGGGAACATCCCCTGGACGTGTAAAGGAATGTGACAGAATTTATATGTAGAACAGCGTTCATCTCATTGTGTGGATTTGAGCAGGCAAATTTAGAAGAAAGGGGTTGTAATTATGGAAAAAAGTAAAAATACCTTGTATATTCTTGCAGCGATAGGAGTGACCATTATCAGTGCCGTTACTGGCCTCTGGCTGATCTGGGGAGTTGTCATCACACTGATGTTTATTGATAGTCTCGTAAGCAACCTTAAATTGTGGATTGATGGTAAAGAGAGCCGCTACCTTGACGTTTTACAAAAAACCCAGTTCGATTCTGTGGAAAGCACTGAGCTGCTACGTTCGATGCAGGCATCTATAACTAGGATTGAAGAGCGGCTTGAAGCACTGGAAAAGCGGTAGGAAATAACCCACATCATATGCACTATGATCCGGTATGTTGTTCCCGAGATGTAGGGGCCCATGTATATACCGGGCGATGCGGTGCAACCGGTGTCCCCGGTCTCGTCGATCAGGAGCCGACCGGGGCAACCGTCGTGCAGAGAAGGAGAAGACCGACGAGAGCGGTAGCACACGTTCCAACCGATTTTTCTGTTTCATGTTCATCTCACCTTCGTTCCACCTTCGTTCACGAGTATCCTGGGAGATCGTGGAGTCGCGACGGTTACCCCTGATGGTGGGTCTCGCTCCGGTAGATCGGGGCACGACGCCAATCGAGACGCCCGGCCCCCGATGACCGCATGACCGCTCCTATGATCGTGGTCCTGGTTAACGATTCGTGAAGGGTTTCTGCCGCCTATGAGACCTATCCGTCGTACATCCCGGGCTGCAGGGGGAAAGCCGGATAGTCACCAGCAGAATGTCTCCATATCATACGCGGCGTGCGGCATCCCCGGTGGAACCAGGTGACTCATGTGGACGCACCGATAGTCCCGCGCCCCGACGTCATGGGCGAACCTGACAGCCTCGACATAGTTCATGTGCTTGCTGATATTATACCCCTCCGGAGCGATAGCGTCGACGAAGAGGAGATCGATATCGGTCTTCTTGAGGAGATTCCGGCTCTCTGCCGGTATATCCTCCCGCGTATCGCTGGTGTAGGCGATCGTCATGTCATCATGCTCGAGGAGGAGGCCACAGGTGTAGACCGGCGGGTGGTTCACAGGAAAGAACGTAAAGGTGAGACCAAAGAGGCCGAATGACTCAAAGACCGGGACGGCATGCTTCTCAAACGAGAGAAAGTGGAGGTAATCCGAGCAGTAGTCCATCACAGGCGGCGCCGCGTATACCGGCGGCACCTTTTGAACCCTGTAAAACTCTCCGAAACCGATAAAATGGTCGTAATGACCGTGCGACCAGATGACTGCATCGATATGAGGTGAACCTGCCCGGAGTAACTGCTGCCGCAGGTCAGGCGACGACTCAACAAGGATGTGCTTGCCTCCGATCTCGATGATGAAGGATGTCCGCAGTCGCGACCACCCTCTTGCGACCATCTCCCTGCAGTTCTTGCAGTCGCAACCCACCTTCGGCATCCCGATGGCATCCCCGGTCCCGAGGAGCGTGATCCGCATCTCAATGCCCGGCCCGGATGAGGTTGCGCTCCTCAACCCGGAGAAGCCCCTGCTCGATATCCACCGGGCCGATCCGGTGCCGACCTTCCATCAGCGCTGACATCATAGCCTCTTTCATCATCATCCGCAGATCGGATCCTGAGAACCCCTCCGTCCTGGCGGCGATGTCCGCAAAATCGCAGTCGCACTCGATCGTGGCAGCAACCTTCTCCAGGATCGCCTGCCTCATCTTCCGGTCAGGAAGCGGGAACTCCACAACCTCGTCGAACCGCCGCCAGGCCGCCTCGTCAAGGATGCGGGGATGGTTTGTTGCGCCGATGAGAAGAACACCGTTCCTCACGAAACTTATCTGGTCGATGTTCTTTAAGAGCATATTCACCGCGCGCTTCATCGCGCCGTGATCGTCGCTGACCCTGGTCTTTGCGACGAAATCGAACTCGTCAATGAAGAGAATACAGGGAGCGAGCCTCTTTGCAAGTTCAAAGATCCGGTCGATGTTCTTTGAGGTCTCACCAAGGTACTGGGAGGTGACCATTGCCAGGCGGACCTCAAGAACCGGCATATGGAGTTCCGGGGACATCGCAAGCGCAAGCGACGTCTTCCCGGTACCAGGCGGACCGACGAAGAGGAGGCGACCGAACTCATAGATCCCATGCTGCTTTAAGAAATCACAGTGCTCGAGGGCGACACCGATCTTCCTGATGACCTCCTCCTGTCGGGGGGTGCAGACCAGTTTTTCAAGATTGTACTCAACCTCCGCCGGAGCGCTGATGATGATGAGATCGCGGGCCTCCCGCATCTCTTCACTCTCCCCGACGACGCGGGAGACCTTCGCCTCGATGTACTCCTTTGTATCCTCAAACCGTGGGTTCTTCGCCCGAACGTCCTGGTAGCGGAGATCGATGCTGTCCATCCCTTCAAAATAGAATGCAAGCACGGGGTTCTCCCCGATCCGATCCTTCCCGCCCCTTTTGATGAACCATCCCGCCGCCGTATCGAGCGAGAGCAGGCGGAGGCGCTGCCCGAACTCTTCGTAACCGACGAAGGGGTTGGCGCGAACAGCCTGGCAGACGGTCTCCGGGACGCCAAGAACCTTCTTGATCGCCCCTTCGCTAACGATCAGGGGTCTTTTCACCTCGGGGCTCCCGCCGACCCCGACCCCAAAAAACTCCCGGGTGAGCGGGTGGAGATCGTTGATGTCGAGGGTCTCGTTCCGATTGAATATCTCAGCGGTCAGCAGGAGTTCCATGATAGCAAGGAGATCACCCATACCAGTGTCGCCGGTCATATCTGTGAACTTACATATTTGCACGCGACATCAATAAGTATAACTCAGCGGGTGGTGACCTCACACCCATCCGCCGTAACTATCAGGGTATGTTCGGCCTGAGAGACGAACGAACCCTGGATGTCGTGCAGAACAGGGAACGGGTGGATGACCCCGGTTCGCACCAGCGTGGATAACCCCAGATCGACCTTGTCCCCCGGCACCCAGCGCCGCGAGAACGGAAGTCCTCGCCGCGGCCGGGCGGCCTCGAGGATCCGTTTGGCCGACGGCAATCGTGCGGGGCGGGCCGCAACCTGTTTATAGATCTCCACCCTGGGCGCCTCTACAACCCTCCCCGATCCCGTTGTAGCAAAAGGTTCGATTGCAAAGACCATCCCCTCCACAAGGATCGCCCCGCCGTTCATGGCAATGTTAGGTATCATGGGTTTTGCATGTAGATCGTAGCGTTCAAGACCGTGCCCTGTGAGGTTTGCAACCGGTTTGTAGCCATGCCCCTCGATCTTCGACTGGATGATCGCCCCCAGGTCACCGGCGGCAATCCCCGGTCGAACGGCGGCGATCGCTGCATCGAGGGCCGCACGGGATGCCTCGACGAGCGGGCCGTGACTGCCGAGGTCGACGGTCATCGCGGTGTCGGCGATATAGCCGTCGACGTGGACACCGAGATCAACCTTGATCAGGTCTCCCCTGGCAAAGGTCCGTTCATCGCCCGGCATGGCGGTGTCGTGTGCTGCGGCCTCGTTGAAGGAGACGTTTAAGGGGAAGGCAAGTTGTGCACCCTCCTCAACCACCATTCTCTCCGTCGTTTCAACCATTTCAAGGAGAGAGACCCCCTCTTTCACGAGCCCCGCCCCCCTGCGGAGGACCTTCCTTGCCAGCGCCCCGGCTTCCCGGTAGGCGTCGCAGACTCTGTCATCCATGCTCATACTGTAAGCCTCTCTTCGTATTGGGTGAACCGGTCAAACCCGGTCTCTGTAACCACGCCCATATCCTCAAGGCGGACACCGCCGATGCCCGGGTAGTAGAGCCCGGGCTCAACGGTGACCACGTTGCCTGCGCAAAGTTCCCCGCCCTCGGGACCTAGGGACGGATCTTCGTGCACCTCAAGCCCTACGCCGTGACCGAGGTTGTGGGTGAACCCCCGCATGTTGCTCTCGTATCCGCGGTCGCGGAAGAACTCCACTACCTCACGATACAGGTCGGCGCCGTGCGCACCGGCACGAAGCATCGATATCGCATGTTCTTTTGCAGCCCTGACGGCGTCATACATCTCCCTGATCGCCGGAGATGGTTCGCCTTTCACGACCGTGCGTGTCATGTCGGCATGATAACCGGTTCTTTCGTCCTGGGGGAAGATATCTATGACAATGGGTTCATCCTCCAGGAGCGGCCCCCTACCCTGGTGGTGGGGAAGCGCGGTGTCAGGACCGCAGGAGACAATGGTATCGATCCCACGGTAACCATGAGCAAGGAGGGTGGTGTGCATCTCCGTTCTGACGGCTTCGGAGGTGAGGGGTGCACCATTCCGATAAAGGAGGCCATCTTTCGGGACGGATGAACGGATAAGCGCTATACCCCTGTCCATCGCAGCCTCGGTAACGTGCTGGGCACCGCGTATCCACTGGATCTCTTCCGGCGTCTTGACCGTCCTCATCCTCTCAACAACACCTTTCTCGTCGAGTATGACCGGTTGAAACGACTCCAGGTGCCTGGCGAGGGCAAACGGGAAGAAAGAGGGGGCGAGGAGAGGGCCGCCGGCCATGTCTGCGATCACGTGCGCTGTCGCCCGCCAGCGGGACTCCCCTGCCCTGATGCAGTCGAGGAACCCGACGTCGGCACGGGTGACCACCGCTGCCGTCGATTCGCGCACCGCACGTTCATACTCCATCTGCGAGACCACGATCAACCCGCGCTCCCCGGGTTTGTGGACATACACCACAGGGTCGGTGGTGCGAAACCGGGTCAGGTAACGCACATTGGCGTCTGCAGACGAGCCGTAAGCCACGTATGCCGCCGCACCAGCATCCTGTATGGCCGAATCCAGCCAGTTCGTTCTATCAGTCTCTGAGGATACCACAAGTACTTTTATTTCGCGCGTTCAAGTATGAGTGATGGATGAGGCAACGAAGAAGGATTTCAAGACCAGGTTCACCACGCTGACAATCATGCTCAACATCATCATACTCTGTTTCGCGATAGGCATCTTTGTTCTCCTCCGGTTTGCGCCCGAAGGGACGCCCGGCCTTGTGATAGGCCTTCTTCTCCTGGCTGCAGGAGCGGTCGTCTCCATATCGTTCCGGAAGCGGTATATCCGGATGAAGGTCTGGCTGAGCGAACAACCATAAGGGGCGTGGGTATTTCGCCCGCGCGGCAACCATGCTGTCAAAGATCAAATCCGAGATCGAGCTAGTCTCAAGGCATCTTGAGGTTATCCGGGTGGTCGTGGAGCATCAGCCCATCGGAATCATGAGGCTCTCTGAAATCCTGGGTCTTCCCTACCACCGGGTTCGCTACTCACTGCGGATCCTGGAACAGGAGGGTTACATCCGCGCTTCGCCGGCAGGTGCGGTAGCAACACCCCTGGCGGCGGATCTTCTTTCCAGCCTTGATGATGAGGTAGACGAACTGATTGAACTCCTGCAGGCCATCCGGGAGAATAATTCCCGTAACGTTTAATATGATTCAGTCAAGACTGTATAGGGCAACTGTTCCGGTGCCGCCATAACTCAGTTGGTAGAGTGGCTGGCTGTTAACCAGCATGTCACAGGTTCGAGTCCTGTTGGCGGCGCTTTCCTTTTA